>ENA-ORDC01000732-ORDC01000732.1-marine-metagenome-genome-assembly--contig:-NODE-732-length-29164-cov-19.507340_pt1 | contig 29164 bp, 26 predicted proteins | sample MGYA00237783_ERZ508515 | MGnify/ENA primary metagenome ERZ508515 (study PRJEB26186, sample SAMN06268792) | marine metagenome | isolation source: Eden Landing Ponds, San Francisco, CA, USA | place... | reverse complement strand
TCGATCCTCCTGGGAACGCCCGTCTATCACGGCTCGTACTCCTCGGCGCTGAAGAACGCCCTCGATTACTGTGGGTTCGACGAGTTCGAGAAGAAGACTGTCGGTCTGCTCGGAGTCGCCGGCGGATCCTTCCCGATCACGGCCCTGGAGCACCTTCGGTCGGTCTGTCGCGCGCTGGACTGCTGGGTGATCCCCCACCAGGCGGCGTTGCCGCGTGCGCGGACGGTCGTCGCGGAGGGCGAGATTACCGATAGCGACATCGACGAGCGCGTCGCGACACTCGGCGAGGAGGCCGTCAGGTACGCGAATATCGAACCCGATCCGGCGTGCATGGAGAGCCTGGAGAACGTCGGCGCCGACGATTGACCGAGTGGCCTCGTGCCACGAGAATTCGATAGTTGGCGTCGAAGGTGTCGACGATTGACCGAGTGGCCTCGGGCCACGAGAATTCGATCGTCGGCGTCGAAGGCGCTGACTACTCGCCTGATTCCTGGTCCGGTGCCCACCCCACCGAGAGGACGTACCGTTTCGCCTGGTCGACATCGACCGCGAGGATAAACTCCAGATCGACCGATCCCCCGGGAGGGATCGATTCGAGGAGTTCCCGGGACGTCTCGTGGATCGTATCACCCGATTCGTCCCGAAAGACACACGCGAATTTGGGGCGGCGATTATCCTCCGGAACTGGGTCGTTGCCGTCGTTCGTCGCCGTGACCGAGATCACGTAGCGCGTCCCCGAGGGCGTGGCGTCGTAGTCGTGGCTGTGCTCGACTGAGAACGGCGTCTCGTTGGTCCCGACTGTCCCCGAAAATCCGGTCCCACCACAGCCCGCGAGTCCGCCACCGACCACCACAGCGGCGGACCCGAGTAACGCACGTCGGTTCATATCCCGGCCTGGATCCCGGCCCGCCTCAATGTACCGTCCGTAGAGTCCGGACTCGTGTTCTGTCCCACCGGGCTGGACGCGTCGGATTTCCAAACGGACAAATCACCCCGGCCCCGAGACGGGACCGTGACACAGTGGATCGAGAACCCCGAGGGCGGGCGTGACAGGGGGCCGCGGGCGGTCGCTCGTGCGTGGGTCGAGGTCCTGATCGCGCCGCGACGGTTCTTCCGGGCGGCCGTCGCGCCCGCGGATCAGGCCCCAGGGTTGTTCTTCCTGATCGCCGTGGTGGTGATCGCAGAGGGGAGTCGCTACGCTCTCGTCCCGTCGTCCATCGAGTGGATCGGCGGCGGGCCGGCCGGGGCGCTGTTGTGGCTGGCGGTGACGGCGATTCTCATCGCGCCGCTGGCACTACACTTGCTGGTGGCGCTCCAGACGGTCCTGCTCATGGCCTTGGTTCCAGACCGGGCGGGGATCAGCGAGACGGTTCAGGTGATGGCCTACGCGACGGCACCCTGTGTGTTCGCCGGCCTGCCAATCCCCGCGGTCCGTGTCGTCTGCGCGGCCTACGGGACGATACTGCTCGCTGTCGGAATCGCTGTGGTCCACGACGCGCCGTATCGACGGGTCGTTCCTGCCATCGCCATCCCCGCGGCGATCGGCTTCGGCTACGGCTTCCGCGGGTTCGGGGCGGCCCGCCGGCTCGTCGACTGGACCGTCCAGAACGTCGGCGACGTCGTCGGAGTCCTCTCAATTTAAGCCGCTGGCCACCGCCGGATCTGGCATGCTGACGATCGACCTCGACGACTTCATGTTCGAGCTGCAAGACGGCGCGATCAAGCACGTCGGTCCGTCGACCCGATCGGCGACGGTCAAACTCTACGACACCGAATCCGTGGGGGTTCGCGAGTACGGCGACAAGCGCGTGAAACTTTCCGTGGCCGACGACGAGGGCAACGAGATCGAGATAGCGATGTTTCCCGAGCAAATCGCGACACTGACCGAGGAAATCGACCGACTCCGCGACGATAGCCCAGTCTTCGAGTGACTGAGGTGGGCGCGGCCGATTCGACAACCGTTTTAATCCGGATGTATTTGGACAGACCAATGGGTTCGTGCATCATTTGCGGTACCTCTGTCGATGGCAAGATCTGCGACATTCACCAGGAAGACGTAGCGTTCGAGTTCCGGGGCACACGTCCCGGCCAGCTCACGCCCGGCCGATACTACAAGGGTTCGGTCGACGGCTTCGCCGAGTTCGGCGTCTTCGTCGACATCGGTGACAGCGTCACCGGCCTGCTCCACGAGAGCGAGCTCGACCGACGGCTCGACAACCTCAACTGGGAGCCGGGCGAGACGGTCTACGTCCAGGTGAAAAACGTCAGAGACAACGGCAACATCGATCTCGGTTGGTCGATCCGCCAGTCCGACCGCGAGTTCCGCGGGAAACTGATCGACGACCCCGAGTTCGACGGGCCGAAACTGCCCGAAGACGTCGAGGACGAGGAATCGGACGACCAGTCAGCCGAACAGGAGCAGCGAGACGATCGACAGGAGACCGACGATCGGGACGACCAGCAGGAGACCGAGGCCCAGGACGAGGCACAACAGAGCGACGACTGGGACGACCAGACACAGGCCGACGCCGAGCCGGAAGCCGGTGCGGTTCGGTCCCGACAGGCCGACTCGCAGGCCGAGACCGTCAGTGAGTCAGGTGGAGCCGGTGCTACGGCCGTCCAGAAGCCCGCCGAGGAGGTCGAGGCGGAACTCGTGACGGTCGACAGTCTCGACGATCACGTCGGTGAGGTCGTCGACCTGGAAGGCGTCATCGAGACGGCGCGCCAGACCAGCGGCCCGACGGTGTTCGAACTCGCCGACGGCACCGGGACCGTCGACTGTGCGGCCTTCGAAGAGGCCGGCGTCCGCGCCTATCCCGACATCGGCGAGGACGACGTCGTGCGACTGACCGGCGAGGTCCGGCGTCGCCGTGGCGAACTGCAAGTCGAGACCGAGGAACTGGTCGAACTCGAAGGTGACGAGCGCGAGGAGACCGTCGAGCGGATGGAAGCCTCGCTCACCGAGAAGGCTCGCCCCGACGCGGTCGATCTGCTGGCGGACGACGAGACGCTGGCAGATCTCTCCGAGGCGTTCCGTGACGCTGCGGGTGCGATCCGACGCGCCGTCTTCGAGGATCGCCCGGTGATCGTCCGCCACAGCGCGACCGCCGACGGCTACGTCGCCGGCGCGGCCATCGAGCGGGCGACCCTGCCGCTCATTCGTGAGCAGCATTCGCGATCCGACGCCGAGTATCACTACTTCGATCGCCGACCGCTGGAGGGCGACGTCTACGAGATGGACGACGCGACCAAGGACGTCACGACGATGCTCGGCAACCGCGAGCGCCACGACGAGCAGCTCCCCCTGTACGTCTTCGCCGCCGTCGGCGGGACCCGCGAGTCCCTCGACGGGCTGGAATTCCTGAACGTCTATGACGCAGACCGCGTGGTCGTCGACACAGTCGCCGAACCCGAGATCGCCGAGGAAGTCGAGACGGTCGTCAGCCCGAACACCGATCCCGCGGCGCTGACGACGGTCGACGGCCAGCTCGACGGCCCGACGGCGGCGACGGTCGCTACGAACGTCGCGGTCCACGTCGACGAGGGTGTCCGTGAGGACATTCGCCATCTACCCGCCGTGAGCTTCTGGGAAGACGCTCCCGAGGCCTACGCCGAGGCAGCCAGCGAGGCGGGCTACGACGCCGAGACGATCGCTGACATTCGCGACGCGGTCGCGCTGGAGGCGTACTACCAGTCCTACGAGGACAAGCGCCAGCTGATCGCCGACCTCCTGTTCGAGGGCCGGGCGAGCGACGTCGACGACGAGGACGCCCGCGGACTCGCCGCTCACGTCAGCGAGCAGTTCCGCACGAAACTCGACATCGCCGTCGAGACCGCGGAAGCCAACTTCGACGTCCAGACGGTCGACGGCGCCGACGTCGCCGTCCTCGACACGGACGCGTTCACGCACCGCTTCGACTTCCCGCCGACGACGCTGCTGCTGGACGAACTGCTCCGCCGCCAGCGTGCGGACGTCGACGCCATCGTCGGTGTCGCCGAGGACGAACTCCACCTCCGCAGTGAGCACGAACTGGACGTGCGCGCCGTCGCCGACGCCGTCGCCGAGGCTCTCCCCGACGCGGGCGTCGAAGCAGGGAGCACCCGTTCCCAGCAGCTGACCTTCCTCGCGGGCCGCCGGACCGAAGTGCTCGATTCGGTCGTCGAGACCGTCGCCGACCACGTCTAAGCGCGGAGCGACACCCTTATTCGCCTTACTCGACCACTAGGAGACAGTTACGCGGCTATGAGTACTGACACTGCCGGGACCGACGAGACCTTCGAACGCGTCTGCGAGGAGCTGATCGAGCGAATTCTCGACGGCGAGATCGAGCGCGACGATGTCGAGCAGGCCAAACGCGAGGTCTGCTCGAAACACGCCGCACCGAAGGTTCCAAAGAACTCCGAGTTGCTCGACCGCGCCCCAGAGGGCCGCCGGGAGGAACTGGAATCGGTGCTGCGTCGCAAGCCCGTCCGGACGGCCTCGGGCGTCGCGCCCGTGGCGATCATGACCTCGCCCGAGCGCTGCCCCCACGGGAAGTGTCTCTACTGTCCGGGCGGCCCTGATTCGGAGTTCTCGAGCGCCCAGAGCTACACCGGCAACGAGCCCGCTGCAGCCCGGGGCAAGCAGAACGACTACGACCCCTACGGACAGGTCACGCTCCGACTGAATCAGCTCCGGGAGATCGGACACACCGTCGATAAAGTGGAGTTGATCCTGATGGGCGGGACAATGACCGCCCGCAGCCACGACTACCAGGAGTGGTTCGTCAAGCGCGCGCTCGAAGCGATGAACGACTTCGACCCCGACGCCGACCCGGAGCCAGCCGAAGGCGTCTCCTTCGCGCAGGACCCCGAGGAATACGAATTTTCGTATCTGGAGGACGTCATCGCCGAGAACGAGACCAACAGTATCAGAAATATCGGGACGACATTCGAGACCAAGCCCGACTGGTGTGACCCCGAGCAGATCGACCGGATGTTACGACTGGGTGGCACGAAAGTCGAGGTTGGCGTCCAGACCACCTACGAGCGGATCAACCGCGAGATGCACCGCGGTCACGGCATCCAGGCCAGCATCGACGCGACGCGCCGCCTCCGCGACGCCGGGTTCAAGGTCGGCTATCACATGATGCCCGGCCAGCCCGGCATGTCGACAGAGATGTGTCTCGAGGACTTCCGTCGCATCTTCGAGCACAGCGACTGGCGGCCGGACTACCTCAAGATCTATCCGACGCTGATCGTCGAGGGGACGGCGACCTACGACATGTGGCACCGCGACGACTACGACCCCCTTTCGAGCGAGGAGGCCGCCGAACTGGTCGCCGAGATCAAGGACATGATCCCGCCGTACACCCGTCTCCAGCGCGTCCAGCGCGACATTCCGGCAGACTTCATCGAGGCCGGCGTCCAGAAGTCCAATCTCCGGCAACTCGCGCGCCAGCGGATGGCCGAACACGGCTGGACCTGTGACTGTATCCGCTGTCGCGAAGTGGGGATGAACGACGAGGATCCCGAGGAGATCACGCTCGACACGCTCACCTACGAGGCCGGCGGCGGCACGGAACACTTCATCAGTTACGAGGACCGCCAGAAGGACCTGCTGGTAGGGTTCTGCCGGCTCCGATTTCCGAACGATCCTGTGCGGGGAGAACTGGACGACGCCGCACTCGTCCGGGAACTGCACGTCTACGGCAACACCGTCGGTGTCGGCGACCGTGGAGCCACGGGTGACGTCCCCGACTGGCAGCACAAGGGGTACGGCAAGAAGTTACTCGGGGAGGCCGAACGACGCGCCCGCGACGCCGGGTTCGAGAAGCTCAGTGTCATCAGCGGCATCGGCGCGCGGGAATATTATCGCGAGAAGTTGGGTTACGAGCAAGACGGCCCGTACGTGAGCAAAGAGCTGTAGCCGCCCCAACCGCGTCAGTCGTCTGTACTCGCCGGTGCCGACAGCGAGCTCGTTCCGGCGGGCGACTCCGAATCGAGCACGAACGAATCGAGCCGGTCGTGCAGGTCCGTCGCGTCAGCCGACAGTTGCTCGACGGAGTCGGTGACGGTGCTGATCGCGGCCGTCTGCTCTTCGGCGGCCGCGGCGACGTCCTCGGCCTCGCCGGCGGTCCGCTCGCTGATCGTCGCCACGTCGTCGACGAGGTCGACCACTTCGGTCGCGGTCGCCGCCTGGTCGTCGGTCGCGGTGCTGATCTCGCGGACGCCGCTGTCGAAGTCCTCGACGAGCGTTACGATCTCTTCGAGATCGCCGAGCGCCCCCTCGACTGAGACGACCGTCTCGTCGACCTGTGCGGTCATCGCTTCGACGTCCCCGGCAGCCGATTCGGAAGCGTCCTGAACCGTCTCGATACGGTCGGAAACGTCCCCCGCCGCGTCGGCAGTCTCCTCGGCCAGACTCTTGATCTCCTCGGCGACGACGGCGAATCCCTCGCCGGCTTCGCCGGCCCGAGCGGCTTCGATCGAGGCGTTCAGTGCGAGCATGTTCGTCTCGGCGGCGATGTCGTCGATGAACGTGACGATCTCGTCGATCTCGCCGATCTGGTCGACGAGCGAGTCGACTGCCCGTGCGGTCTCGTCGATCCGGGACTCCAGCGCGTGGAGTTCGTCGATCGCGCCGGTCGCGGCTGTCTGACCCGATCGGCCGCGTTCTGCCGCCGTACTGGCGGTTTCGGCTACCTCGTCGGCAGCGGCGGCGATCTCTTCGACCGTCGCCGAGAGATCGTTCATCGCTTCGGAGACGGTCCGGAGCTGCTGGGTCTGGTCGGCCGCGCCGTCGCTGATCGCCTGTACCGAGGTCGCCACTTCTTCGCTCGCGTCTGCGACCTCGCGCATACTCGCGTCGACGTCGTCACTCGCAGCGTCGACATCTGCAGCGAAGTCGGCGACGTCGGCGATCGTCTTCGCGAGCGTCGTGACCAGCGCGTTGTAGTTCTCGGCGACTGCTCGATACGAGTCGTCGTCGAGTTCGACGGTCTCGTCCTCGATCGTCGCCGTCAGATCGCCTGCTCGGGCACGCTCGGCCGCGTTTCCGAAAGCCGCGACGAGTTCGTCCAGCCGTTCCGAACGACGCTCCAGGCGTTCGGTCATCGTCTGGAGTTCACGAGTGTACTCGGTGAGGCTCTCGTTCATGGTCCGGAGGGAGTCACCGAACTCACCGGGGACCTCCTCGTCGAGGACGGTCGCGTCGAAGTCCTTCCGGGCGAGGGCGTCGGCCTGTCTGGCGACCAGAGCCAGATACGCCTGCATGTCGGCGAATTCGTCGGTCAGCTGGCCGAGTTCGTCGGCCTGATCGATTCGCTGAACGTCGGTCGAGAAGTCGCCCCCGGCGATAGCGCGGGCGTGACGTTCGAGGGTCTCGATCGGTCCGATCATGTCCCTGCGGGTGATGATGACCGTGTTGACGAACGCGACCAGAGCGACAGTCAACAGGCCTACCGCAACCAGAAGCTGTGCTATGCCATCGACGAACAGCGGAACTGTCGCCAGCAGAACGGAGATGCCGAACTGGATCACGACCGCAGCGAGCACCTTCCGTTCGACTGACTCCGTCACACCGACCCGGTCCATCGTCCACCAGAGAATGTCGGTGTACCGCTCGAATAGTCTCATACACGACGTAGTCGCAGTCAGAGCAATAGCTGTACCGTCCCATTTTCAACGAATGAAAACGAGAACTGTGAGGCGAGGGTTGCAGTCGGTACTGGTGGGCGGCCTGCGGTCGCCGCAGTCAGATCCCCATCGCTTCGATCTGCTCCTGATACCGATTCCGGATCGTCACCTCGGTCACCTGCGCCACGTCGGCGACTTCCCGCTGGGTCTTCTTCTCGTTACAGAGCAGCGAGGCGGCGTAGATGGCGGCGGCAGCGTAGCCCGTCGGCGACTTGCCCGAGAGCAGGCCCTGTTCGGCGGTCACGTCGATAATCTCGTTGGCCTTCGTTTGCACCTCTTCGGAGAGTTCCAGCGACGAGCAAAAGCGAGGGACGTACTTCTTGGGGTCGACCGGCTCCATCTTGAGGCCGAGTTCCTGGGAGATGTAGCGGTAGGTGCGGCCGATCTCTTTCTGTTCGACGCGGGAGACGTCAGAGACTTCTTCGAGACTGCGGGGGATGTCTTCCTGTCGGCAGGCGGCGTAGAGCGCGGCGGTGGCGACACCCTCGATTGAGCGGCCACGGATGAGGTCGTCGTCCAGAGCGCGACGGTAGATGACTGACGCGACCTCCCGGACAGAGCGGGGGACGCCCAGTGCGGAGGCCATGCGATCGATCTCGCTGAGGGCGAACTGGAGGTTGCGCTCGCCCGCGTCCTTGGTTCGGATACGCTCCTGCCAGCGGCGCAGGCGGTGCATCTGACTGCGCTTTTTCGAGGAGATCGAGCGGCCGTAGGCGTCCTTGTCCTTCCAGTCGATCGTCGTGGTCAGCCCCTTGTCGTGCATCGTCTGCGTGGTGGGCGCGCCCACGCGGGACTTCTGCTGGCGCTCGCTGTGGTCGAACGCGCGCCACTCGGGCCCGCGGTCGATGGTTCCCTCTTCGATGACGAGCCCACAGTCGTCACAGACCAGCTCACCGCCGTCTGCGCTCGCGACCAGCGACGTCGACTCACACTCCGGACAGGCCTCCTTCTCGTCCTGCTCGGTTTCCTCAGTGTTCTCGTCGGTGCCCACTCGCTCTCGCTCTCGCTGCCGACTGGAACGTACCATTGTCTTTCCCTAGAGATTTACGGCAGTAATAAAGTTTGCCTCGACAGTATCGCTGAAAATTCTCGCTGGCGGTCGGGAGGGAACGCTTATCCGGCCACGCGCCCTCGCTGTCGTCCATGCACGTGGTGATTCTGGGCGTGGGACCAGTCGGCCGCGCACTCGCCCGAGCCTGTGCCGACAGCGGCTCGTCGGTCACCCTCTGTGGCGAGGACGCCAACGCCGTGCTGGACGCCGTCGACTCGCTGTCCAGTCCCGACGCCGACGGAACGACCGATCTCACGGGCGCTGTCGGGGACGCGGACGTCGTCGTCGAGACGCGGACGGACGCGGTCGAGCCCACGCGCGAACGACTCGCTGACGTCGAGGACGCTGCCCCAGGCGAGACACAGCTTCTCGTGACCGTCGAGTCGACGGCCGTGACCAGCCTGGCAGTGGCGTTGCGCGAACCCGATCGACTCGTCGGGCTGCATTCGACTGTGCCGGTCGGCTGGGACGGTCCGATCGAAGTCGTCGTTCCCGAGGGGGCGAGCGAGCAGCGAGTTGCGGCCGCCGAGTCTTTCGTCGAGCGACTGGGCTGGCAACCGCTCCGGGTCCACGACGGCCCGGGATTCGTCGCCGACCGGCTCCGACTCGCCCAGCAGGTCGAGGCGATCCGGACCTACGACCAGGGCGTGGCCGATCCGGCGACGATCGACCGGACGATGACTCTCTCCGGTGGTGCGGACATCGGCCCGCTCGAACTGGCCGATCGACAGGGGCTGGACACGGTTCTGGCGGCACTCGAACGATTGGCGAGTGATCTCGGGCCACGCTTCGAGCCGCCTGCAACCCTCGTCGAACGGGTCGAAGACGGCCGACTCGGCCGGGTCTCGGGCGACGGATTCTACGAATGGAACGACGACCAGCCGACGAATCTGACTGATGAGTAGCGCCGCTCCACCTGCGGATCTCGACGACGAAGAGCCGGATATCGGTGATATCTTCGATCAACTCGAAGAGCTGGCAGAGACGGTCGATACCGACGAGGAGCGCGGGAAAGTCGAGGAAGCGATGCGAGTGGCCACGGAGGCTCAGGGCTCGGACGCCGCGTTCGGCCGTGTCATCTGGGGGTTCGACCGGGCCGACGCCGCAGAAGCGTTGCTCGGTGCATTCCTGTTTGGTGTTCCGATGGCAGTCGAGGGCGGTACCCAGGAGATCGGCGAATTTCTGGTCGACCGCCCCTTGCTGCTCGCAGGGACGGCAGTCTTCGCAGTGGCACTCACCACTGGCGTGCTCTACGTCGCCGAGATCCAGGACGTTCGGGTCAAAAACCGGCTCTTCGGGATCGTTCCGCGACGACTGGCCAGCGTCCTCGTTCTCTCGTTGCTGATGGCGACCGTCATGCTGACTGCCTGGGGCCGCGTCGACTGGGCCGATCCGGCGCTTGCACTCGCAAACGTCGTCGTCGCGTTCGTCCCAATGTCCGTCGGGGCCGCGCTCGGGGACATCCTCCCCGGAAGCTAAGCGTCGGACTCCCCGAGGCTACTCGCCGCGGCCGAACTCCGCGGTCAGTCGTGCGCTGAAAGCGTCGAGTTCCTGTTCGTCGAGTCGCCCGTCGGTCGCCTCGTCGAGTCGCTCGCGGACGCAGACGTCGTAGTTACCCCGACCCACGTGTTCGATCAATCCTGCCGTCCGCAGCGTTCGATTGTGCGCGTAGGCGTTGGTCCGATCACCCGTGCCGCCGGCGACGAAGTGCGCGTCGAGCGGGGTCGCCGGCCCTTGCTCGTCGTAGTAGGCCAGCATTCGGCGGGTCTTCTCGTCGAGTCCACGAATCTCCGCTCGGATCGAGCCGACTGCGGCTGGCGTCGGCCGCTGGACGGTCGGCGTCTCCTCGCCGTCGACGGCGCTGACCGCCGCGGCGATGGCGTCGTCGTCGCTCCCATCTGGCGCTGCCGAGACTGCGCTCGCGGTCGCTCCGCCGGCCGCGTCGTTCGTCGCGTGGCCGTTCGTCGCGTGGCGGTCCGACGAGGCCTCAAGGCTTTCGTCCGGCGTCTTGAACCCGAACTCCGGGAGGTCGGCCTCCGAAAAGTCCAGTTCGGCTTCGGGCGCTCCGTCGAGTCGGGGCATGTCCTCGGGCTCCTCGAAGGAAGGGAATCCGCCGGCGTCGTCGGCGTCCGCACTCTCGTCCTGCTCGTTGTCGTCCGCACTCTCGTCCTGCTCGTTGTCGTCCGCACTCTCGTCCTGCTCGTCGTCTTCGTCCATCGCGGCCGCGAAGGCGTCGGCAGCCTCGGCCATCGCGTCGCCGTCCATCGCCGCGAAGCCGTCGCTCTCGTCCGCCGATTCGTCCATCGCTCCGAAGTCGCCGTCTTCGCCGGGCCCGTCGGCCGCCGCTGCCTTCTCCTCGGCCGGGGGCAACGTCTCGGCCTCTGGCGTCGGCCCTTCGAGAGCCTGCCCCTCACGGCGCTGTCGTCGAGCGCGCATCCGTTCAGTCTCGGTACGACCCGGACTTGCGCCCTCGACCTGGTCGAGCATCGCGTCGACGAACTGGTCTGCCATTCGGCTCAGGTCCCGTGCGTCCTGCAACTCCGTCTCCAGTTCGGCGATTCGAGAGTTCTTCCTGTCCAGTTCCTCGCGGAGTTCCTCGATGGTGCTCTCGCGCTGGGCCTCCTCCTCGCTGATCGACTGCAACTCCGAGACGAGGTCGTCGCTGACCGACTTGAGTTCAGGTCGCTCGAAGTCGTCCAGCCCGGGAGTCGCGCCGGCGTCGAAGGTCTGCTTGCGGTGGAACTGGACCCGCCTGACGCTCTCGGACCAGTCGGTCATCATGAACGCCTCGCCGTCGTTCAGATCCTCGACAGCGCTCGCGTACTCGCCGTCGAGCACCCGCCGAACGACCTTGGTGTCGTTGTTCCAGGTCAGTCGGTGCCAGACGAGCCAGTCGCACTGGGTGATGTAGTCTTTCTTGACGTCCGCGGGGCGCTGGGAGATGCCGACGATTCCCAGGCCGTGCTTGCGGCCGCGCTTGCCGATCTTGATCAGCATCTTCCCGACCTCGCCCACGGAACCGTTCTCGGGGATCCACTCGTGGACTTCCTCGACCAGCATGAGGAAGGGCTGTTTGAGCTTCTTGGCCTTCGCGAACAGCTGTTTGGAGACTGCCGTCAGGAGGGCCTCGGCTTCCTCGTCGTCCAGAAACGAGGAGATGTCGAGGATGATGGGGACGTTCTGTTCCAGCGCCAGGGAGGCGATCTTCTCGGCGTGTTCGGTCGTGACCTGGATGTCACACTCCTCGTCGGCGCCGACGTGGAGAATCTCGTACTCCTCTTTGAGACCGTAGTACTCGCCGTCGATGTCCACCACGAGGAGGCCGTAGCCACTGTCCAGTAGATTCTCGGCGATGACCGAGGCGGTGTTGGACTTCCCCGACCCGGACTTGCCGGTGACGAACCCCCGGCCCGTCAGCAACTCGACGACTGGCAGCGAGACGTCGGTCCCCGGTTCGCCCTGCCCGCCGGGCCCGTCGCTCACTTCCGCGACCGTGATCGTCCGCTCGTCACTCATGTTGCTAGAGTGACTGTCCCCGGCGTTCATAACTCTCAGTCAGACACGTTTCGAGGATTCGACAGTCGTTCGAGACGGTACTCGACCGCCGGAGGTGGAAAGGCCTTAGTCGCTTCGCCCGGAGCACGTCGATAGATGGCCGACAGGGATCCCAACGGTGAAGAGGAGGTACGCGAGGCGGTCGAACGATCCCGCAGCGGCGCACCTGCGGCGGGTCGAGTCATTCGCGATCGATTCTCCAGCGACGAGGTGTTCCAGCGGATCATCGCGGCGGCCGACGAGGAGATCACCTCGGGCAGTCGCGAACTCTATTTCAGCGGGCTCGCCGCCGGGTTCGCGATCACGATCACCTTTCTGCTGTACGTCTCGCTGACGGCCTCGACCGACGCCGATCCGGTCCTCAGCGCGATGCTGTACCCGCTGGGATTCATCTACATCATCATCGGCGGCTATCAGCTCTACACCGAGAACACCCTGCCCCCGGTGGCGCTCACCCTCGAACGACTGGCCAGTATTCCGGCTCTGCTCCGGAACTGGGCCGTCGTGCTGGCTGGGAACTTCACGGGCGGCGCGCTCGGCGCGGCCGCGCTGGCCTACGGGAACGTGCTCTCCGCTGACGCGTCGACGGCAGCGCTGTCGATCGCACAGAAGGGGATCGACGCGGATCCCGTCGCGCTGTTCACGAAAGCGGCGTTTGCAGGGCTGATCGTCGCGGGTGTCGTCTGGGTCAACTATGCCTCACAGGACACGATCTCACGGCTCGTCGTGGTTTATCTCGCGTTCCTGTCGATCCCGATCGGCGGCCTCTTCCACGTGGTCGTCTCGTTCACCGAGATGCTGTATCTGGTGTTCGTCGGGGCCGAGGGCGTGACGCTGTGGATCGGGATGAGCGAGTTCGTCATCCCCGTCCTGGCTGGCAACACCGTCGGCGGCGTCGTGCTGGTGACGGCAGTCAACTACTTCCAGACGAGTGAATACCGTCTGGAGTCCGCTCGTTTCGAGGGCGCGTACCGGCGCCTCTCGCCGAAAGAGTGGCTGTTCGGCGGCCTCTTCGGTGGCCGTCGCTACGTCCCGGTGATCGACACCGCTGCCAAGCACACGCGCGAGGAGTCGACTGGCTATCGAATCCTGGTTCCGATCGCCAATCCACGGACAGAACAGCCGCTCGTGAAATTCGCCAGCGCCATCGCCAGCGCCCACGAGGACGCGACCGTCCACGCGGTCCACATCGTACAGACACCTCACCAGGGATACGACTCCGCCGGACGGCGGCGGATCGTCGAGGAGTCCGACCGACTCATGGCAGACGTCTGCAGCGTCACCGACGACTACGAGGTCGACGTCGAGACGTCGACGGTCGTCTCTCATCGCTCGTTCGAGGAACTCTTCACCGTCGCCGGCCGCGACGAGGCCGATCTGGTCGTGATGGGCTGGGGCGAAGATCGGCTGTGGGACGCCGCCCGAGCCGAACAGCCGCTCGAAGAGCTGACCAACAGTCTGCCGTGTGACTTCCTGGTCGTCGACGACGAGGGGATGGATAGCTCGCAAATCCTGTTGCCGACCGTCGGCGGGCCAAACTCGGACCTGAGTGCGGAGGTCGTCGCCGCACTGCAGTCGGTCGAGGAAACCGAGGTGACCCTGCTGTACGTCGTCGACGACCCGGCGGAGATCGAAGACGGCGAGCAGTTCCTGTCCGACTGGGCGGCCGACCACGGCCTCGAAGACGCCGAGATCGTCGTCGACGATTCCGGCGACGTCGAGGCGGCGATCGAGCGCGAAGCCGCGGCGCACACGATGGTCTTTCTCGGGGCGAGCGAGCGCGGCCTGCTCGCGCGACTGGTCCGGAACACGCTGCACATGGACATTCTCGACGACGTCGAGTCTTCGGTCGTCATCGCCGAGCGCGCGACGCGGCGGAGCCTCTGGCGGCGGCTCTTCGGCAGGTAACGCGTCTCGACGGGTGAAGCGATTTATACGCCGAGTGCGAACACCTGACACGGACGGGAGGACATGACGCGCTATCCAACGATCGTCGAGGACGGCTGGGTCTACGTCGGCCGCGAGGACGACCGAATCGCGATCGGCTCGGTCGCGGAGATCGTCGAAACGGTCGGCGGCCCGGCCTGGACGATCCGTTATACGGAGGCCGAGAAACAGCGCCACCCGGAGATGGACACCTCCGACGAGGGCCTGACCGTCGACGTCGTGGACATGCTCCAGACGATGACACACTCAGAGCGCTTCGTCCAGACGCTGTCGGCCCACCCCGTCGACATCGAGACGGACGATCCCGACGCGATTTCGCCGCGAACCGGCCTGTTCGTCGGGAAACTGCTGGAGAACCTCGAAAACGGGCTGGATTGACTCGGGTGTGTCGAGCCGGCTGGCGTGTGACATCGTGACGCGATCCCGGGAAACATAAACCAGCCCCGCTATAATGACCAGCATGGCTGGCGATGACATCAACCGGGGCCTCGAAGGAGTTCCCGTGGCGGCGACGCGACTGAGTTCGATCGACGGTGAGACGGGCGAACTGATCATCGGCGGGTTCGAACTGCCGGAGCTGGCGACCAACGCGACCTACGAGGAGACGCTCTATCTGCTCTTTCACGACCAGGTACCCGATAGCGAAGAGCTAGCGGCTTTCCGGGCCGATCTCGCAGAGCAGCGATCGATCGGGCCGGCGGTCCACGCAGTCCTTCAGCGGGCCGCCGAGGAGGAAAAGCCCGCCATGGACGCCCTCCGGATGGGCGCGGCCGCGGCGAACCTCGGCGACGAAGATGGCGAGCCCGACGAAGACGCCAAGCGCGTGATCGCCGCGTTCCCCACGATCGTCGCGGCCTACTGGCGATATCGCCAGGGCAACGAGCCGGTCGCGCCCGATCCGGATCTGGGCCACGCCGCCAATTACCTCTACATGCTGACCGGTGAGCGCCCGGTCGAGGCTGCTGTCCGCGGCCTCGAAACCTACCTCAACACCGTCGTCGATCACGGACTCAACGCCTCGACCTTTACCGCGAGGGTCGTCGTCTCGACCGAATCGGACGTCGTCTCGGCGGCCACCGCAGCCGTCGGAACCCTGAAAGGACCGCTCCACGGCGGCGCGCCCGGTCCCGTACTGGACATGCTGCAGGCCGTCCACGACTCGGGCGACCCCGAGGGATTCGTCCGCGAGAAACTCGACGCCGGCGAGCGACTGATGGGATTCGGCCACCGCGTCTATCGAGTTCGTGACCCCCGGGCGGCCGTCCTCTCGGCGGCGGCCGAGCAGTTCTACGCCGACGGCGGCGACAGCGACTTCTTCGAGACCGTCGTCGAGTTCGAGGACGTCGCGGTCGACCTGCTGGACGAGCACAAGCCCGGGCGGCGACTGGAGACCAACGTCGAGTTCTACACCGCGGCACTGCTGCACGGCGTCGGCGTCCCGCGTGACCTCTTCACGGCGACTTTCGGCGTCGCCCGCGTCGGCGGGTGGATGGCCCACTGTCTCGAACAACTCGAAGATAACCGCCTCATCCGACCCGAATCGAAGTACGTCGGCGAGCGTGGCCGGACGTGGACGCCCGTCGAGCAGCGGTAGATTCTCGACGCCGACCATTCGCAGCTCACTCGAAATCCGTCAGCGAGGTCTGCCCGCGCCGCCGGTCGGTTGCCGACTCTCCGTCGTCGATTTGCGCGTCGCTACTGTCACCATCACCGCCGAAGCCGTCGAGGCTGACCTGCTGGCGGTCGGTGAACGAGAGCTTCGAGACGCGGACGCCGACCTTGCGGACTCTCGCCTCCGTAAACTCGTCCAGCAGATCCATCGCGATGGCCTCGACGAGGTCGGGATCGTCGACGGGACCCGACAGCGACCGGGCGCGCGTGTTCACGTCGTACGGTGGCGTCACGATCTTGATCCCCACCGTCTGATAGAGCGCGTTCTCCCGAGTCGCCCGTTTCGCGACCGCCTCGGCGAGCGTCCGAACCCGCTCGCGGACGCGCTCGTGGTCTTCGACCGTCTCCGAGAACGCCGACTCCCGCGAGAAACTCTTGGGGTCGTCGCGGGGTGTGACCTCGCGGGCGTCCTCGCCGCGGGCGAATCGATAGATCTCCAGGCCGCGCTCGCCGAAGCGATCCGCGAGCCGATCGGGGTCGTCACTCGCGAGGTCCCCTGCGGTCTCGATGTCCATCTCTCGGAGTTCCCGGGCGGTGACTGGGCCGACGTTGTGGACGGCTTCGACGTCCATCGGCGCGAGAAAGTCCTGCACTTCGCCGGGTTCGATCACGACCAGGCCGTCGGGCTTGTCGGCGTCGCTGGCGATCTTCGCGGCCGACATCGTCGGCGCGACGCCGACGCTGGCGACGACGCCGACCTCACGCTCGATCCGATCCTTGAGGTCGCTCGCGAAGTTCTCGACGCCGTCCCAGTCGACCTGTTCGGTGACGTCGAGGTAGGCCTCGTCGATGCTGACCTCGCGGACGAGGTCGGCACTGTCTTGGAGGATCGCCTTGACCTGCTCGCTGATCGACTCGTAGTAGCCCATGTCCACAGGGCGGTAGTAGCCGGTGTCTTCGTGGCTGTCGGCGGTTGCCCGTCGCGGTAACAACTCCAGCGCCTCGGAGATGGCCATCGCGCTCTCGACGCCGTATTCGCGGGCCTCGTAGCTCGCGGTCGCGACTGCGCCGACCGTCTCGCCGTCTTCGTAGCCCATCCCGACGACGAGGGGTTCGCCTTCGAGTTCGGGCTCTCGAAGTCGCTCGCAGGCGGCGTAAAAGCAGTCCATATCGAGGTGACAGACGAGCTGGTCGGGGCGGCGGTCGGTCCCGGGCAGTCGCCCACGGCTCGGCATAGTCGATGGTTAGGCGAGCAGGCCCGTTACAGTTTCTGTCGGCGTCGCCACTTCGAGACTGATAGTGGTTGCTGTAGGTCTGTTCCGGATCGATCGCACGGAGCGGTGCGATCGGACCGGTAAATCGCTACAGGAAGCAATATGAAAACGAAGGCAGGGTGCCGTCCCAACGTGCCCCTGGGGTGTCCGCACCGAGAAGCGCCAGCGTGGTGGCCACCCACGCCGGCTATTCCGCGCGGTTCGATGGCGATGCCAATCAGTGACTGCGTCCCGGCAGTCACTGGAGTCCCGGACGTTCTCGACGGTCGTTCCCGTCGGGAACCCCACGGATCGAGGTTCCACCTCCAACTATGTGGTTGGTACACTTAATCATGGGACAGTCTTTTCGCAGCGAGAAAAACCGCGGCGTGGCCGATCAGGCGACCGGGTCGACGAGATCTTCGAGGACCGCACGCGGATCGTCGGCCTTGGCGACGCCGCTCGCCAGGAGCACGCCTGTCGCACCCAGGTCTTCGGCGGCCGCGACGTCGTCGCCGGTCGAGATGCCCGCGCCACAGAAGACATCGACGCTCTCGTCGACGTTCGCGGCGGCGTCGACGGCGTCGGTGACGATGTCGGGGTCGGCGCTGGCGACCGAGACGTCGCCGCCGATGAGTTCCGGCGGTTCGACGGCCACGGAGTCCGGGCCGAGCGCGGCGGCGGCACCGATCTGGGCGGGGTTATTCGCACAGACGCAGGTCTCCAGTCCTGCACGCTCGGCGGCCTGGACGGAGGCGTCGATGTCCGCGAGTTTCAGGCGGTGCTCGGAGTGGTTGATGAGCGTCCCCTCCGCGCCGGCCTCCGCGACGGTCTCGGCGAGCGTGTGGCCGGTGTTGGAGCCGTAGTCGATCGGGTCGACGTGCTGGGCCCAGGTCTCGACGCCCGTCTGGGCGACGGCTTCGATGTGGGTGGCCTGCGGGGCGACGCCGACGCGGACGCCGCTGTCGTCGGCGACGTCGGCGGCTGCGGCCGCGACGTCGATCGGGTCACACGGGTAGGTCTTGAGGTTGACGAGAACGAACATTCCGTGTGAACTGACACGCGCCCGGGGAAAATAGATTTCGAGTTGCTCCTGCGGTCGGGTGTGGTACGCGATCGCGGCACGGTGATCACCTTTCTTATATATGAATCGGCCGAACGGGGAAACACATGGAGGAGACTCGATGAGTGCCGGGACGGCGACGCTGATCGCACTCGTCGCGATGATCTTCGCGCTGGGGGTCCTCGCACAGCTCCTGGCCGCCCGGCTGCAGCTCCCGAGTATCATCTTCTACATCGCCGCCGGACTGGCGCTCGGGCCGGTCTCCGAACTCCTCTTGGGGGACCCGATCCTCTCGCTGTCGACGTTCGGCGGCGCGACGACGCTGTCGGCGATCGTCGGCCTCGCCGTCGCGATCATCGTCTTCGAAGGGGCGTTCCACCTCCAGATCGAGCGCATCCGCGAGGCACCGGCAGCGACCTTCCGGCTGGTCACGCTCGGCGCGGCCATCGCTCTGGTCGGGACCGCTGTCGTCGTCAACTTCGCGTTCCCGGCCGCCGGCTGGGGGCTGTCGTTTCTGATCGGGGCCCTGCTGGTCGCGACCGGGCCGACGGTCATCACGCCGATCCTCCACGTCGTTCCCGTCCGGGACCGCGTGGCCGCCGCCCTCGAGACGGAGGGGATCGTCAACGACGTGACCGCGGCGATCATCGCCGTCGCGGTGTTCAAGGTGATCGTCATCCGGCACGATTCGACGAGCGAGTTGTTCCGCGAGATTGTCTCCCGGTTCGGACAGGGGTTGCTCGTCGGCATCGTCGTCGCCGCCGTCGTCTACTACGTGCTGCAGTACATCGACCTCTCGCCGGGCGACGCGCCGCGGAACGCCCGGGTGCTCGTTCTGGCCGGGGCGCTGGTGTCGTACGCCGGCGCGAACTTCCTGGCCGGCGAAGCCGGCGTCGCCGCGGCCGCCACCTCCGGGTTCCTGCTCGGGAACGCCGACATCCCATACGAGGAGGACATCATCGATTTCAAGGGGGATATCACGCTGCTCGTGCTGTCGTTCGTGTTCATCGCGCTCGCGGCGCTGCTGGAGATCGAGGCCCTCGCCGAGGTCGGGATCCCTGGCTTCCTGGTCGTGCTGGCGGTCGCGCTTGTGATCCGGCCGGCGCTGGTGTTTCTCTCGATGTACGGCGATCGGTTCACGACCGGTGAGAAGGTGTTCGTGAGTTTCGTCGGGCCGCGGGGGATCATCCCGGCGTCGGTGGCGACGCTCTTTGCGGTGCAGTTACAGGCCCAGGGGTCTGTCCAGGAGGCGAACATCCTCCTGGGAACGGTCTTTCTGGTCATCCTCGTGACGGCCGTCTTCGAGGGTGGTCTGGCGCGGTACATCGCGGAATACCTGGATGTGATACCAATGCGAGTCATCATCGTCGGCGGCGGGCGGGTCGGTCGTTCGCTCGCTGCACGGCTGGAAGAGCGCGGGGAGAATATCGTGATAATCGAGGAGGACGACGTCGCGGTCGAACAGGCCCGCAAGGCGGGCTACACCGTCGAGGTCGGCGACGGAACCGACACCGACGTGTTACGCTCGGCGGGCGCGGCCAACGCCAAGGTCGTCGTCGCCGCGACCGGTGACGACGACGCGAACCTGCTGGTCGCACAGCTGTCGGCGACGAAGTTCGACGTCGAGAACGTAATCGCGCGAGCGAACAACCCCGACAACGTCGAGGCCTTCGAGGACCTGGGCGTCCGGACGATCTCCTCGTCGATGGCGACCGCCTGGGCGATCGACAACCAGATCGAGCGGCCCGCACTCGCACACTGGATGACCGACGACAGTCGGGTCGGCGACGTTCAGGAGGTCGAGGTGACCAATCCCGATATCGTCGGCGAGTCCGTTCGCGAACTGGGTCCACAGTTGCCTGATACGTGCCTGATCGTGTTAGTCAGCACCGACGGCGACACCTTCGTCCCGAGTGCCGACTACGTGGTCGAGCAGGGCGACAAACTCACGCTGATCGGCCAGACCGACTCGGTTCGAGAAGGGATGGCGTTCTGTCAGAACGTAGAACAGGGCTAGTCGGCGCCCTCGCGTGGGTCGTCCTCGGCCCGCCAGGGGTTCTCGCCGCCCTGCCCGCTGGTCTTGTAGACGCCGTGCGCGGTCGCGACGTGTGTCTCGTCGGTGTCGTAGACCTCGACCTCGACGACGGCCATGTTTCCGCCGTCCCGGACGACGTCGGCCACGGCGTGGATGTCCTGGGTGACGGGCGCGAGGTAGTCCATCCGCATGTCGATCGTCGGCGCGACGTCTTCGGTGAGTGAGACGACAGCGGCTCCGCCGACGGTGTCCGCCAGCGAGTAGGTGACGCCACCGTGGCCGATCATCCGTGCGGGGTTCGAGGAGTGCTCGGCTTCGAGTTCGAGGCGGCCCTCGGCGTGACCGTCGGCTGCTTCGGTAATCTCGATCCCGAGGTGCTTGGCGAAGGGAATCTCGTTGAAGATGTCGGCGACAGTCATTGTGAGAGCGGAGTAGGGCCGCAGTCATAAGCTCCCGCGAACGCAGGACAACGGCCCGCGCGTTGTCGGCGGCCTGGCGCTCTTGTCACTCTGGCCCCTGTGGCTACCATGGACACAGCCGTCGTCTGGTTTCGTGACGACCTCCGCGTGACCGACAACCCGACGCTGGCTGACGCCGTCGCTGGCTTCGATGCCATCGTCCCCGTCTACGTCTTCGATCCGCGACGGCGCGGCGAAACTCGGTACGGAACTCAGAAGATCGGCTCCCGTCGCGCTCAGTTCCGACTCGAAAGCGTTCGTGACCTTCGATCCTCGCTTCGAGAGCGCGATGGGGATCTGTTCGTCAGGGAGGGACAGCCCGAACGGGTCCTCTCCGAGCTCGCAACGACTACCGACGCTGACGCTGTCTTCGCTCAGACGACGCCTGCTACCGAGGAACGCGAGGTCGAGCGTGCCGTCCGGGCGGCACTCCCCGAAGAGACGGGCTTCGAGACGCGGTGGACGCACACGCTCTACCATCCCGACGACCTCCCGACGCCGCCCGAGCAGATCGAGGACACGTTCACACCCTGGCGAAAGGACGTCGAGGACGCGGTGACGGTGCGAGATCTCGTCGAGGCATCTGACTCGATTCGGACGCCGGATCTCGACCCCGGCGAGATACCCACGCAGGACGAGTTGGGGTTCGACGAACCGGAGCGTGACGATCGCGCAGTACTGAATTTCGAGGGCGGCGAAACCGCCGCCAGCCGGCGACTGGAGAAGTACATCTGGGAGGGCGACCACCTCAGAGAGTACAAGCAGACCCGAAACGGGTTGCTCGGTGCGAATTACTCCGCGAAGCTCTCGCCGTGGCTGGCTGCTGGCTGTCTCTCCCCGCGGACGATCTATCGCGAAGTCGAGCGCTACGAGAGCGAGCGTGTCGCCAACGAGGACACCTACTGGCTGGTCTTCGAGTTGTTGTGGCGTGATTTCTTCCAGTTTCAGTTTCGCAAGCACGGAGCCGACTTCTTCGGCCCGGCCGGCATTCGGGACGTCGAGAAACATTGGCGACGGGATCGAGACGCGTTCGAGCGGTGGACAAACGGCCGGACTGGCGTCCCGTTCGTCGATGCCAACATGCGCGAGTTGAATCGGACGGGCTACATGTCCAACCGGGGTCGCCAGAACGTCGCCTCGTTTCTGGCCGACGCGCTCGAAATCGACTGGCAGTGGGGTGCGGCCTACTTCGAGGAGCAGCTAGTCGACTACGACGTCGCCTCGAACTGGGGTAACTGGGCCTACCAGGCCGGCGTCGGCAACGACTCGCGTGACAACCACTTCGACGTGCTCTCACAGGCCGAGTATTACGACAGCGAGGCGACCTACGTCACGACGTGGCTGCCGGAACTGGCCGAACTACCGCCAGAGTACGCCCACCGCCCCTGGCGGCTGGACGGGGGCCAACAGGCCGAGTACGGCGTCGAACTCGGTCTCGACTACCCGCGGCCGATGATCGACGTCGAGCGGCGATACGAGGAGTTAGACAACTAAGCTACTGCGGCAACTTGAACTCGATCGCCGCACCCTGACCGAACCCGACGCACTCCGTCGCCAGGCCCAACTCGGCGTCGCGCTTGTTCATCTCGTGGATCAGCGTCACGGGCAAGCGCGCACCCGAGGCCCCGAGCGGGTGGCCGATTGCGATCGCGCCGCCGTTGACGTTGTAGATCTCGTCGTCGAAGCCCAGTTCGTCCTTGCAATAGAGACACTGGGAGGCGAACGCCTCGTTCAGTTCGACGAGGTCGTAGTCGTCGGTGTCGCGGCCGGTGCGCTCACAGAGCTTGCGGACTGCGGGTACCGGGCCGATACCCATCACGGTCGGGTCCACGCCCGCGACCATGTGGTTTCCGACCTCAGCCAGAATGTCGAGGCCGTGGTCCTCCGCGAACGACTTCGAGGTGAGCATCGTGCCCGCCGCGCCGTCGCTGACCTGCGAGGCGTTGCCGGGTGTGACCGTCCCCTCGGATTTGAACACCGTGGGGAGGGAGGCCATCTTCTCCAGGCTGGTGTCGTAGCGGATGCCCTCGTCTCGTTCGACGGTCTGTTCGCCCGTGTCGATCGGGACGATCTCGTCCTCGAAGCGGCCCGACTCGGTTGCCTCGGCCGCGCGCTCGTGGCTCCGCAGCGCGTACTCGTCCTGGGCCTCCCGGGAAACACCGTGCTCTTCGGCGACCTTCTCTGCTGTCATCCCCATCGAGAGTTCCCCGATGTTGTACATCTGGGCCAGCCGCGGGTGGACGTTGTGGGTGTTTGCGTCCATTTTCACACGACTCATCGACTCCATCCCGCCCGCGATGACGCAGTCCCGTTGCCCGGCGGCGATCGCGTCTGCCCCGCGCATGATCGCTTCGGCCGAAGAAGCACACCAGCGATTGATCGTGGTCGCCGGCACGGATTCGCCAAGGTCGGACATGAGCGCGATGACCCGCGCCACGTTGTTCCCCTGCTCGTCGCGTTGCTGTGCACAGCCCCACAGCAGGTCGTCGACGGCCTCGCTGTCGAGGCCAGTCTCGGCGAGCATCTCGTTGATCAGCGGCACCGAGAAGTCCTCGCTTCGGGTGTCGGCGTAGACGCCGTCCTCTTTGCCCTGCGGGGTTCGAACCGCCTGCACGACGACCGGTGTCTGGTCTGTCATGATCGATCACTCGGTTGCGATCCTGTTAACGGTTGTCCAACCGGTAGTGGGTTGTTCAGCGATGATTCCACGACGCGTGGTCGTGGCGCGTACACTTCGGGCCACTTATTATCGGCGCGGAACAAGGATTTGGGGAATGAGCAACGCGGCACGCGACGTCATCGAGTTTATGTTAACTGCGTCGGCCTACACGGACAATCGAGATCTCGACCCGGACGACCTTCCGCCGGCCTATCGCGCGGTCTTCTGGGTCGACGGGACGATCGAGCGCCCGCTGACACCGACCGTCGAGACTGCACGGGAAGCCACCGGTGTCGAGCGGCCCTGGGACGCCATCTCCGGGCTGATGTTCACCGACCACGACGAGTTCGACGGCGCGCTCAGCTTCACCGACGACGACATGTCCGAAGAGTGGTTCCTCGATCGCGTCGACGCCAAGGACCTTGCGAACAACCCCGTCCTCGCAGCTGCATACGAGGACGAATTCGACGACCTGAGCTACGAACAGGCCCGCGAGGACAACCGGCCGATCCGGGCCGATCGTGTCTGGATCGATTCGATGCTCGAGGAGTACTTCGCCGACGAGGAAGAAGAGGAGATGCTCGACCTCGTCGACGTCCGGGCCCCCGAGGAAGTCGAGATAACTCTCGCTGACCTCGTCCTCACTCACGACCAGGAAGACGAGATCAACAAGCTCGTCAAGGCCATCGAGCACCGGGACTACCTCGCCCAGATCGGCCTCCGTGAGATCGGAAAGCTCCTCTTTGTGGGGCCGCCGGGCACCGGGAAGACCTCTATCGCTCGCGCACTCGCGCACGATCTCGACCTGCCGTTCGTCGAAGTCAAGCTCTCGATGATCACCTCCCAGTACCTGGGTGAGACGGCGAAAAACGTCGAGAAGGTCTTCGAAGTGGCAAAGCGACTCTCGCCCTGTATCCTGTTCATGGACGAGTTCGACTTCGTCGCCAAGACCCGCGCCAGCGACGAGCACGCCGCGATCAAGCGCGCCGTGAACACCCTTCTGAAATCGATCGACGAAGTGAGCCTCATCGAAGACGAAGTGCTGCTGATCGGCGCGACCAATCATCCCGACCAGCTCGACGCCGCTGCGTGGCGGCGCTTCGACGAGATCGTCAACTTCCCCAAGCCGGATAGCGGGATGCGTGCGGACATCCTCCGGCTGGTCACTCGCGAGATGGAGATCGTCGACTTCGAGCCCGAGAAGCTCGCGGAGATGACCGAAGGACTCACCGGCAGCGACCTCCGGCTCGTCCTCCGGGAGGCCGTGCTGGACGCGCTCACCGAGGAGCGCACCACTCTCACGCAGCAGGACCTCGAAGACGCCATCGCCAACTTCGAGGAACGGGACAATCTGAAGAACCTCGATATGATCGAGGGCGATCACGACGCGCTCGTGGCCGGCGGGACGCCCGGTGGCGACGGACACGACCACGAGCACGAACACTGATCGAATCCTGATTTCTGCGGTGGCGCGCGCTGGCTCGACCTCGTGTCGAGCCGACATTGTGCGAGGTCTTCGCGAGTACAACGAGCGAAGGAGCGACGCGACCCCGAGCGAGTCGAGGGCTTTCCTGAGTTGCTGTTCGCGATAGAGTCACTGTCTCCTAGCCAGCGAGTCACGGACGATTCTGCAAACCAGCGGGGACAGAGACGAAATCCGCTGCTGTCGTAATCTCCGACCATTGAAGACCTGTCGCCACTTCTGTGTAGTCGATGGAGGTAACGCTGCTCGGAACGGGGGACACCACTGGCACACCAACGGTGGGCTGTGACTGTGACACCTGTGAGCGCGCCCGGGAGCTGGGCGTCGAACGCAGCCGCTTCTCGGTTCACGTCCGCTCCACCACGGGCGAGACACTGTTACTCGACGCCAGCCCGGACTTCCGCTATCAGTTCCTTCGCGAAGATTTCGACCCGCCTGACGCGGCGCTGATCAGCCACGTTCACTTCGACCATCTCGACGGCCTCGGGAACGTCTATCGGCTCACCCGCGACATGCCACTGTACGCCGCCGACGAGACCGATCCCGAGACGGGCGAGAGCGTCGCCCAGACTGTCCGCCGCCGGTACGACTACCTCGACGCGGTCGAGGTCCGTCCACAGTCGCCCTTCGAGACGTTCGAGACCTGCGGCCTCGAAGTCACACTCGTTCCGGTCGATCACCCGCCGCTCGTGTGCTACGGCCTGCTCGTCGAAGATCCCGAGACTGGCGGGCGACTCGCGCTCAGTGGCGACACGAGCTTCGCGATCCCCGGGCGCTCCCAGGAGGTGCTCTCCGACGCCGATCTGTTGCTCGCAGATGGAATCGTGCCCGCCGAGAACTGCGAGTACCACCCGCTTGGCGGCCGCCACGAGGACGACGACGGTGTTCCGCGGACGTTCGGCGACAAGCACATGACGATCGAGGGGGCGCGACAACTGGGCGAGCGCCTCGACGCCACTGAGACGCGGCTGGTCCACCTCTCACACTACATTCCGGCCGAGCAGGCCTTCGCCGAGGATATGGCCGTCGATGGCGAGCGCTTCGAGTTGTGAGTGGGTGCGGAAGGTCGATACCAGTAGGTACAGGTAACCCCAGAAAAAACCGCAGGGCATGGACGAGAGCGATGTCGAAAACAGAGATATTCTCGCAGCCGTCGGCGCGGTCGTCATCGCCATCGGTGTGATGACGGCGTTCGATCTCGCCCGCGGGGCAGCAATCGCGTGGGTACTCAACGTCGGTGTCGCGGCAGTGATCGGCCTGTTCGTCTTCTCGGCCCGCGCGGCGGCCTAACCGAATCGATCGAGTCCCGCTTGCCGGCGTTTGAAGCCGCCCGGTTCGCGAACCCACGCGCTCGACGCGTCCCGCTCGGCGGCTGGATCGACCTCGGGAGACTCGGCTGCCTCGTAGCCCCCACAGTCAGGCCCACACTCGGCGACTGGCTCGACGACGTGTTCGTGCCAGTCACAGTACGGCAGCGTCGCAGACCGACCATCCGCATCGGGCGCGCAGTTGGCACATCCGGGAAGTTCCGCAGGTCGCCACCCCTTCCCGTAGGCGCGCTCGGCGAGTCGCCGCCGCGTCCGTCGTTTCTCGGCCACACTCACCAGTTCGATCTCCGTCCGGCCCGGGTGTTCGGCGACGATCTCGGCACTCCCCGCGCCAGCGTCGAGCGACGTCGGTTCGCGGACGACTTCCCGCTCGCCCGCGTCGGGATCGAAGCGCCAGACGCCGACTGCGTCTGGAATTCGGTTCAGGTGCGCGCCAGTGACGTAGGTGGTCGTCGCCAGCACGACCGCGTCGAACAGCCCCAGTGCGACGTCCCGACGCAGTTGCGAGTACAGATCACCCGGCTGATCCAGGTCGGGCTTGTTCTCGATCCCAAGGAGTCGATCGAACCACACCTCGGGGTAGCGCGCCGTCTGGCGGACGTAGCTCCGGCCGCCGCGACGCTCGCGCTCGAAGAAACCGATCTCGACGCAGTGGTCGACCAGCGACTGGGCCCGTTCCGGGCGCATGCCGTCGAACACCGCACGGACGTCCCGCGCCCGGCCGACGCCGACGTCGGCCGCGATGGCGCGGTCGGGAATCGTCTCGCTCGTGATCGCTGCCCGATATTCGAAGTCCGGACCGGGTTCGAGGACGACCGTGTCGGCGATTCGCCGGCCGTGGACGTGCGCTCCGAGCTGGCGACTCACGACACGGTCCGGCGTCTCCAGCACGTCGCACAATGCCAGCTCGAAGCCGTACTCTCGCACGGCACGAACAAGGGGGAGAACGGGCAAAAGCGTCTCGCCCATCGAGACATCAGTAGACGTCTCTCACTTTACCGGACGAGCGCGACGCCCAGCAGCGGCGCGACCGCGCCGAGCAACACGGGGTAGGTCGCGACCGCGAACGGGGCGATCAGAGCCAGCACCACCACCGCCGAAACGGCGGCCACGCTGTCGACACTCGCCTGGGGATCGGGGGCCGGGACGTCTATCGCGGAGTCGGATTCTCGCATACTATCTCACCTACCTGGATAGACGGCCCCTACCACATTAAGTATAATCTGAATGATATTAAAGCAAGCCGGGGGATCGCAGTCGAGTGCTGAAACGCGTTTGAGCGAGCACGGACGCGAGCGACAGGGAGAGTCGACAGAATCAGCAACCGGTCGAGCCAGCACACTCGACACGGTGAGTGTCGACGATCCGGAGGTCGCCGTCGAGCGTGACCGTGAGTTGCTCTTCGGCGAGGGGAATCGAGATCTGAATCCGCCAGGGGTCGCTCGACTCGACCTCGACGTACTGGTCGTCGACGCACCACGGCAGCGTCCAGTAGGGCCGATCGGTGAGGTCGATCCCGTGATCGTCGTAGAAAGCCGTCACCGGGGCTTTATCGAGGAGTGCAAGTCCCACGGACGAACAGAGGTCGTGGCGACAGCGTTCGCAGACGTGCTCAGCCCGGACTTCGACGTCGAGACAGCACGCGCCCTCGCGGGTGATCTCGGTGTGGATTCGCCCCGAGCATTCGGGACAGACGCCGTCGACGGCCAGACAGTAGAGATGGCGGACGCGCTCGTCGAAGGCCCGGGCGATCTCGTCTTCGGTTCGGTCCTCGATCCCACCCGGCGGGAAGCCGTACTTGCCGTGGGCCTTCCCGCAATCCTGGCAGGCGATCGAGAGCTGTTCGTCGGCGTATTCGGCGGCCAGAGGACCGCCGCATCGAGTACAGGCCCCGTCGACGGTGAATGGACCGAGCTCGGGTGATCGAGTGTACGTCCCGGCTCGCAGGGCTCGAATCACCTGTCCGCCGGTGTGGCTCAGGTCGTATCCCTCCTCGGTCTTGACGACGAACTGGTCGGTGAGTTGCTGGAGGTGGTAGTTGAACTGGGCGCTGTCGTCCATCTCGATCTGCTCGAACAGCTCCGAGAAGCGAACCGGCTTCTCCTCGAATTCCCAGAGGGCTTCGAGGATGTCCAGCCGGGTCTCGTTGGCGATGACCGAGAAGGCCTCGGCCGGCTCGACGGCGGCGTCGCCAGTCTGGTCGCTGATCCCGCTCATACCTGTTCATGATTGCCCACCATCAAAAGCGTTCACTGAAATCCGCTTTTATTACTCATCTGTCACGATGGCAGTACACCTTTGTGGGTGCTGTCCGACCGGCTACTATGCTCGACGTAGCGCTGGCGACGGTCTCCGTCGACTCGATTCTCGAATCGTTTCTCGCCGACGTCGAGAGTGCGATACCCAGGCTCATCTCGGGGCTGATCTTCCTTGTCGTCGCCTTCGTGGGTATCAAGCTCGTCACGACGATTCTGCGGGCGGCGCTCGGTCGCGTCTACAGCGGCGACCAGCAACTCGTCGCGGATCTGTTCGTACTGGTCGTCTCGATTTTCCTGTGGTTCGGAGCCGGACTCACTCTCCTGAGTATCCTCGGGATGGGTCAGATCGCCGCCAGCCTCGGGACCGCCGCCGGTTTCATCGCGCTGGGTATCTCCTACGCGCTCTCGAACATGATCGCCGACACCGTCGCCGGGGTCTACCTGCTGCGTGATCCGGACTTCAACCCCGGCGACACCGTGACGACTGACTCGATTACCGGCACAGTAGAATCGATCGGCCTGCGCAAGAGCCGCCTCAGACTCGACGACGGCGACCTGGTCGTCCTCGCCAATCGCACCGTCGAATCGAAGTGGACGTGGAAGGAGACTCCGGGGGAGTGACCGACACGATGACCCCTTCGGGGAACTCGTAAACAGTAGGTTTATCACTCGCACGGGGCCAAGTCCGAGCAAGATTACTTTCGAGATGACATCGAACAATCAACCGGAGGTGAACATCGGACTCGTCGGCCACGTCGACCACGGGAAGACGACCCTGGTCGAGGC
>ENA-ORDC01000730-ORDC01000730.1-marine-metagenome-genome-assembly--contig:-NODE-730-length-29266-cov-10.582206_pt1 | contig 29266 bp, 24 predicted proteins | sample MGYA00237783_ERZ508515 | MGnify/ENA primary metagenome ERZ508515 (study PRJEB26186, sample SAMN06268792) | marine metagenome | isolation source: Eden Landing Ponds, San Francisco, CA, USA | place... | reverse complement strand
CCGCAGGCCCGCTCGCAGGTTCGTTGGACGTAGTCCAACGCTCATCTCGGAAATCTTTGATTTCCGGCGACAGCGAGGCGCGGGACCGAAACTGGCGAGGGCTTTCAGGGCAGTCTCACTCTGGTCAGATCCTTATCTGAACACTACCGAGTCGGGCGCGAAAAGGATTAAACGCCCACCACGAGAAGGGGGCAGTATGCCGTCTCGCCGCGTTCTCGCGCTCGTGGGACTGTTCGGCGCGATAGCCGCGCTCGCGGTGCTCACGCTTTGGAGTGTCTTCGGGACAGTCTTTTTCGCCGTTACCGTGGCGTACGTCCTCTACCCCATCCGTCGCCGACTCGCTGCAAGGGGTATCGGCCCCCGGATCGCTGCCGGCGTGAGCACAGCCGTCGCGTTCGTCGTCGCGCTGGCTGTGCTGGCACCGATCGGGTACGCCGTCTACGCCAGGCGATCGACGTTCTTCGCGATTCTCTCGGACATCCCACAGGAGTTCTCGCTGACAGTCCTCGAGCGGACCTACGCGGTCGACGTCTCGACAGTCTTCGAGACGGCACAGCAGACGGCCGAGGGACTGGCGATCGACGCGGCGAGTGCCGCACCGGCACTCGCGTTGAAGTTCTTCCTGTTCGTCCTGCTGGTGTACGCGCTTCTTCTCAAGCCGACGATGCCCGCCCGGGCCCTCCACCGGACCGTTCCCGCCGAGTATCACGACATCCTGGCGGCGTTACACGAACGACTCCGGGACACCCTCTATGGGATCTACATCCTCCAAGGGGCGACGGGGGCCGGGACGTTCCTCATCGCGCTTCCGGTCTTTTTCGCGCTCGGGTACGACGCGACGGTGACCCTAGCAGTGTTGAGCGGGGTCTTACAGTTCGTGCCGATCATCGGCCCGAGCGTCCTGATCGGCGTCCTGGTGCTCGCCGAAGTGTTCGCCGAGAACGTGACGGGCGCGATCCTCGTCGGCACAGTGGGCCTCGTCTTCATCGCCGGGCTGCCGGACGTTCTCATCCGACCGCGGCTGTCTGCACTCACCGCCGACCTCCCGGGGAGCCTCTACTTCATCGGGTTCACCGGCGGGATCCTCTCGATGGGTGCGATCGGGATCATCGCCGGGCCCGTCGTCGTGGCGCTGCTCGCGGAATCCGTCGAGTTGCTGGCCTCGGAACAGCACCCCGACGCAGCCGAGTCGTGATCGACTCCCTGCCGGGATCGACGGCGGTCGCTACCTGTAACAGCGAGAGAGTCCCGCCCTTCCCGTGAGGGACGAGTGTTCCGACCGCAAGTCGGAATCGAGGACCGAACAGGGCGGGCGTGAATCGCGTAAGCTCTGGCGAGAAACCGCCGCGTTACTGCTGGTCTTGAGTCTCCAACGTGTCGAGTCCTGCTTTTAAAACCTCTGCATAGGCTTCCGAAAGGTCCAAATCGTTCGCTTCTGCGTAGTCTTTGACTCGGCCACCGAGCGTGTGTGAAATGTCGATGTTTGGGCGCATACGAAAAGACTTTAAGACTAATAGTATAATAATCTGTTGTCGTGAAGCGCACCAACACGTTCGCCGTGCGACCGCTCTCCGACGATGGTGAGCAACTGCTACGGGACCTGTTGGACGCTTCCGCCGCTCTCTGGAACGAAGTCAACTACCAACGCCTCATGCGGTACAACGACGAGTATGGTTTCGAGGGTGACGTATGGGACGCCGATACAGGCCGACTCGAAGGCGAATACAAAGGCGTTCTCGGTGCGTCCACCGCCCAACAGGTGATACGCAAGAACAGCGAAGCGTGGCGCGGGTTCTTCAACACGAAGAACAAGTACCACGACGAGTCGAACACGTCGGTTACGGAACACCCGGAACCGCCGGGATTCCGTGGTCTTTGAAATCGGAGATTTCCAATGGTCGGCGAATCGTAGATTCGCCTCGACAACGAGGACGATGGGCGGCAACTCAAGACCGTTATTCGTAACACATCGTACACCGTTGACTGGGGCGAGCGGTCCCGGCTTGAGATACTGGTCGGGAGTGAGTTGAAAGACCGACACGACCATGCCGGGCGTCTCCGGCTGGAAATCGCTGGCGACCCGAATTGGCCCGACTACGAGAAACAGGGCCGATTGGACCTGTGGTACGACGAGACTGATAGTACCTTCCGAGCTTCGCAACCCGTGACTGTTTCTGACGATGCACGGGCAACTCCACTGGCCGACGAGACGGCCGCTCTGGATATTGGTGCAAACAACCTCGTCGCCTGTACCACGACGACCGGCGAGCAATACCTGTACGAAGGCCGCGAGTTATTCCAGCGGTTCCGCGACACGACGCGAGAGATCTCCCGGTTGCAGTCCAAACTACGGGAAGGACGATACAGTAGCGAGCGTATCCGGCGGCTGTACCGGAAACGGACTCGTCGCCGTGACCACGCACAAGATGCACTGTGTCGTGACTTGCTGGAACGGCTGTACGAGGACGGCGTGGACACGGTGTATGTCGGTGGCTTGACCGACGTACTCGAAACGCACTGGTCGGTCGAGACGAACGCTAAGACCCACAACTTTTGGGCGTTCAAGCAATTCACCGAGCGACTGGTCTGTACCGCCGAGGAATACGGTATCTCGGTGGGAGTCCGGTCGGAGGCGTGGACCAGTCAAGAGTGCCCGCAGTGTGGTTCGATAGACCGGACGACACGGCATCAGGACACGCTCACCTGTCCCTGTGGGTTCGAGGGACACGCCGACCTTACAGCGTCAGAAACGTTCCTGAGACGTCATCAGAACTCTCCGAGTTCTGATTGGCGAACGAGACGCGAAGCGTCTCGTCAACGGCACACAGAGAAGGCAGTCAGGCCGATGGCACGGCCCGTGCGGTTCGAGTGGGACGACCACGAATGGTCGGAGTCACCACGCTCTCACGAACGTCCCAAAGAACAGCGCACAGACCCGAGTACCGTCCACCGTGACGGGAATGTTGCTTCCGGGGAATCGGCATAGCCGAGACTCCCACGGAGGAAACCCCGCCGTCGTCGGGCAAGGCCCGACTGCCTGAGGGATCTTCGATCCCTCTCCGTTTCCGGCGCGGAGGATGTCATTCCCCCGTCTCGATCGGTTCGCCAGCCGCCTCCCACTCCGTGAGACTCCCCTCGTAGAAGGCCAGATCGTCGTAGCCCAGGTGCCGGAGGACGACGTAGGTGTGGCTGATCCGCCGGGCGGTATTGCAGTAGAGGACGATCCGCTGGTCGGGAGTGATACCCGTCGACGCGAGAATCGCCTCGATCTCCTCGCGGGGTTTGAGTCCCCGCGTCTCGTCGTCGACGAGCGTCCGCCAGTCGAGTTGGACGGCTCCCGGGATGTGGCCGTCCACGTACTCCCCTCGTTCGCGCGTGTCGACGATCACCGCGTCGGTGTCGATGGCTGCCGCGACGGCGTCACGGCCGACCAGTGGCGAGTCGGCCGGTCGCTCGATCTTGTACTCGGACCGAGTCACGTCGGGCACCTCGCCGGTCGTCTCCCGTTCGCGCTGCCAGGCGCTGAAGTCACCATCCAGGAGGTGAAGCCGGCCCGGATGGTGACCGTACAGTTCGGCGGTCACGAGAAAGCGCGCGGCGAAGACGCCGTGGGTGTCGTCGTAGGCGACAATGTCGTCCGCAGCGGTGATTCCAGCCGCCGAGAGCAAGTCGGCGAAGACGTCCGCGCCGGGGAGCATGCCCGCGTCGCCCTCGCTGGCCCGGAACGAATCGAAGGGGACCGACACCGCACCGGGGAGGTGCCCGATGCCTTCGTACTCCCAGGCGTCCCGGACGTCGACGACGCGAACGTCTCCGAGCCGGTCGCCGAGCCACTCCGTCGAGACGAAATCTGTCATGACTGGTCGTTCGCCTGCACACGGTTTGAACGTATGGCCGTCGTCCCCGACTGCCAGTACTCCGAGATAGCCGCATAATTCTCCGCTTGCTGGCCCAGCACCGTGCCGGTCATGCCGGGACGGCCAGTCGGCGAGCGATCACAGCGACCGGATTCGGCGGTCGTGGGTGTCCAGACGGCAACACCTGCCCCTACGGCCGAGGAGTGGCCGTACCTGCCGTTTCGTCAGCTGCTTTATGGATACCACCCATACGAAGCGATGCATCATGAGTGAGTACGCAAACGACGTTCTCGTCTCGGCGGACTGGGTCGAGAACAACCGTGACGCATTCGAGAGTGACGATCCCGGGCACCGGCTCGTGGAAGTAGACGTGGACACGGAGGCCTACGAGGCGGCCCACGCACCCGGCGCAGTCGGGTTCAACTGGGAGAGCCAGCTCCAGGATCAGACGACGCGGGACATCCTGAACAAGGACGACTTCGAGGACCTGCTGGGTTCTCACGGCATCAGCGAGGACTCGACGGTCGTCCTCTACGGTGACAACTCCAACTGGTTCGCCGCCTACGCCTACTGGCAGTTCAAATACTACGGCCACGACGACGTGAAGCTGCTCGACGGCGGCCGCGAGTACTGGGTCGAGAACGACTATCCCACGACGGACGAGGAGCCCGACTTCTCGGCCGTCGCGTACGAGGCAAGCGGCCCACGGGAGTCCATTCGTGCGTATCGCGAAGACGTCGAGAACGCCATCGAGCGTGGCGTCCCGCTCGTCGACGTCCGCTCCCCCGAGGAGTTCAGTGGCGACATTCTCGCGCCGCCGGGCCTCCAGGAGACCGCCCAGCGCGGCGGCCACGTTCCGGGTGCTCAGAACATCTCCTGGGCCGCCGTCACGAACGACGACGGCACGTTCAAGGACTTCGACGAGCTCCAGGAGCTCTACGGCGAGTACGGCATCGACGGCGACTCCACGACCGTCGCCTACTGCCGGATCGGCGAGCGCTCCTCGGTCGCCTGGTTCGCCCTGCACGAGCTGCTGGGCTACGAGGACGCCATCAACTACGACGGCTCCTGGACCGAGTGGGGCAATTTGGTTGGTGCCCCGATAGAGAAGGGCGAGGCGGACGACTGAGTGAAACGAGGGAGTCCGCCTCGGAAAACGCGAGCGGGGAACGGAGTGACCCGCGAGCAGGGCGAGGCTGAGTGAGCGGAGCGAACGAAGCCTCGAATCGGAGCGGGGAGGCCAGCGGCCGACCCGCGGAGAAGGGCGAGGCGGAGTGACGCGAGGCCGAACGAAGTGAAGGCGGAGGCCTCGGATGCACGAGCGGTGAACGAAGTGAACCGCGAGTGAACGCAGTGAACTCCGCCTCGAAGTGAGGTGGGGAACGAAGTGACCCGCCGAACAGGGCGAGGCGGACGACTGACGCGAGACGCGACCGCAGGGAGCCTCTCGGTAGGAGCGAGCGGGGAGAGAAGCGACCCGCGAGCAACGAAGTGAAGGAGTACACCTCGAAGTGGGACGGGGAGTATCTGCGTCGATTCGCCATTGTCCAATCCAAGACGCAGCCGGTGATTCGGAGATCAAGCAGGGTAGAGCAGATGAGACACTTCGTTTTTGGTCACTTCATACCGCCCTAATGCGTCAAGATGATTCAGCGATACGTTAGGACGACGGACGGGACATGGATCGTCGTGGATACGCATGCCGAGGAACAAGCCGTCTACATCTACGAGCAGTGAGTCCAGTGGATATGCGATCGAAAATCGACCGTTTTTGACGTGAGAGAGGGGAAAACAACTGTATCGGACAGCTTCGTGCCGGAAGTGGAACGAATACTCTTTCCATTCGGGGAACCTGGGCTCTCGCATGGCCGGAAAATCCGACTTCGGGCAAGAGCTCGAAACGCAGACGGACGCGTACCTCGATACCCTCAAGGACTGTCTCGGGTTGCTCCCACAATTACTCGAAGAGTACGAGGCCGGTGAGGATTTCGAGGCGACCGTCGAGCGCATCGGCGAACTGGAGAGCGAGGGCGATACGATGATCCGCTCGATCATCAGTTCGATCACGAACTCCGACCCCGAGGACATGGGGCTGCTCAACACCCGGATCAACTACAACCAGTCGGGACTCATCGAGTTCTACAAGCAGGTCGACTCGCTGGCGAACGTCACCGAGCGCATCGCCGACGAGATCGCCATGATGCAGCCGCCGACTGACACGGAGTGTTACCAGGGACTGCGCGAGATGGCCGAACACGTCGCCGACATGACCGAGACCCTAGAGGAGGTCGTCGAGCGCTTCGTCCACGGCCTCGGGACGACCAGCGGCTCGGACACCCTCTACGACGAGATCAAGGCGATCCGGGACATGGAGAGCCGATGCGACTCGATCAAAAACGACGTCATCCGGACGGCCTTCGCCGACGAGGGGACCGCGGAGGCGCTGATGTACCGTGAACTCGCCATTCTCTTCGACGACCTCGCCAACACGATGGAGGACGTCACCGACCAGATCATCGTCATCGCGAGCGACGAGCCGGGGCTGGTCACCGAAGTCGATCCGAGCGAGGAATAGCGCACCGAGACGGACGCCGACTTTCGGCACGAACGGCCGCGACCATCGGATTTTATGATTCAGGCACAAAAGATGCCAGCCGCATGACCGACGACAACCCGCTGGCGGATGCACGCGTTCGCAGGCTGATCGGCCTCTCCGGTGCTTTCGCACTCGCGGCGATCGCGATCTTCTTCCTCGACGGGACGATCCGGTGGGCCGTCCTCGGGATCGCCGTCCTCGACGCGATCGTGACGCCGTACATCCTTGGGTTGGCAGTCGAGAACGCTGAGGACGAAAGCGAAGAAGCGGCTGACGAATACGGCTTCTCGACGTGACTGCCGAACACTACTCGCGCTCGGCGTCGAGCCGCGTGAGAACGCACTCAGTTGCGACTGCGAAGAGGGCTCGACAGCAGACCCAATTGAGCGTCGAATCGGCGGTTCGAACACGCCCGTAAGCCCTCGTTTGGACCCATGAACGATACACAGTCGAGACTCGGTGAAACGAATCGGAAGCGGTTCGCTCACCGGTAACTCGCTGAAAACCGCGGGTCGCCAGCACTCCTAGAATACGTGCAAGCCGTGGGCGTCTCGTGCGTGTTCGAGAAGGTCCTCCGTCGTTTCGAAGGACGCACCACAGCTACAGGTGTGATACCCCGACTGGGATTGCTGGCTTGTCGCCATACACAACAGTGAGAGCGGAACCGTAATAATTGTTTATGTAGGTTTGTTACCGATGCACATACGTCATGGTATCCAGTCACAATATGTCGTGACCAGCGAGAAATTCACGAATTTCGATAGGGGCTGGTCTATACCCTAGTAATTCCCTACATTCGTTTGATTTTATTTGTGCCCGGGATCACCGTCGACTCGACGCTGGCGTCGAAGCAGGAGATGATAGTTCTTATAGCCGGCCTCGGCCTATCAATCCCAATGACAGTCTTCGGAATCGTGGGGCTGCCGGGCAGCGGGAAGAGCGAGGCCGCGGCGGTGGCCCGCGAGCTGGACGTGCCGGTCGTCACGATGGGCGACGTGATCCGGGGGGCGTGTCGCGACCGCGGACTCGATCCGGCGACCCACCACGGCGAAGTGGCGAAGGCACTCCGGGCGGAGAACGGCCCCGCCGCCATCGCCGAGGCGTCGCTCCCCCACATCGAGGACGGACTCGAAGACAGCGAGCACGTCGTCGTCGACGGGATTCGGTCGGACGTCGAAGTCGAACGCTTCCAGGCGGCCTTCGGCGGGGACTTCCTGCTCGTCAGCGTCGAGGCCCCATTCGAGACGCGGGCCGACCGACTCGACCTCCGCGGCCGGGATGCGAGCGTCGAGGACGGCGGCGAGAGCCTGCAAGACCGCGACGAGCGCGAACTCGGTTTCGGCATGGGCGAGGCCATGGAGATGGCCGACGTCACGATCACGAATACCGGAAGCCTCGCGGACTTCCAGGAGCGCATTGAGACACTATTGACCGATGGCCCGTCGGCGCTGGCCGACGACGAGCGTATCGAACTCGCGGAGGGAAACGCATGAGCGAAGTCTACAGCGTCGACGTCGAGATCACGGCCCCGGTCTACGACACCGAGGTGACCGACCGGGTCGCCGACGCGATCACGAACGTCTTCCCGAACGCCGACGTCGAGCAGCGACCCGGCGAACTCCACGCTGAGACGCACGATCTAGCGCACTTTTCGGAACTCCTCCACCGGCGGGAAATCCTCGACACCGCTCGGGGCGTGTTCTTCGACACGCTGCAGGGCGATCGGTTCAGCTGCACCCTGAAGAAACAGGCGGCCTTCGAGGGCGTCGTGACGTTCTCGGTCGGCGAACCCGACGAACTCGGCGAGATCCACGTCAGCGTCCGGGTGGAAGAGCCCGACGTGGAGTCGTTCATCGACCACATCGCACCGCCAACTCAGGACGGCCGACCGATCGATCCCGACGGGAGCGCTTGATCCGTGTCGACGGCCATCTACTTCGACCTGGACGGAACCTTGCTCACGTTCGCAGAACCGTACGAGGCGGTCGTCGCGGACGTTCTCGCGGACTACGTCACCGAACCGAGCGAGGCAGCCGAGACGTACTTCGCGACGTTCGACGAGCACTTCGACGCACTCGGAGCTGCCCCCTACCGGGCCGGGATGGTAGCCGTCTGTGAGCACGAGGACATCGAGGCCGACACCGACCCGGATGCGCTGGTCGACGCCCTCCGCGAGGCCGAGTGTGAGCGCACGCAGGTCAGCGACGACGCTCGCGCAAGCCTCGACGCGCTCGGCGAAGCGAACACCTTGGGTGTACTAACCGACGGCGTCGCCGAATTCCAGCGGGCGAAACTGGACCATCACGGCCTCTCCGAGCACTTCGAGACCGTCATCGCCTCGTACGACGTCGGCGCACACAAGCCCGACGCGACGATGTTCGACCGCGCACGCGAGGCGATCGAGGCCGAGCGCTACGTCATGGTCGGGGACAGCGACGCCGATATCGAGGGTGCCCGCGCGGCCGGATTTACGCCGGTCCGGGTCGAACGCGGCGAGGACGTGCCGGACTTCTGGACGACATTGCGGGCGCTGGCCTGAGCGATGTCGGGGCCTAGACGAGCACCTGGACGACGACGAACAGCACCACCACCCCGAGCACGTCACAGACGTTCGTGACGACGGGGATCACCACGTCGTCGGGGTCGAGTTCCAGCCGGTAGGCGACGTACGTCGCCACGACGGTCACCGCGACGGCCAGCACCGACAGCACCGCGCCGCTGGTGACGGCGACAGCCAGCACCGTCGTCACCGGGAGCGAGGGGCCGCCGGTGAGGACGCCCAGTCCCCAGGCACCGACACCGATCACCGGGAAGACCGTCAGCGCGAGCGCGACCGTGGCAACGGCGTTGCCTAGCAATCGATCGTCGTCGACGGCAAAGGTGAGCGTCCCGAGGTGAAACGCCGTCGAGAGTCGCGCGGCGAGGATCGATCCGAGGTTGCCCGCCGTGCCGATGGTGACGGGCACGAGGATCAGGAGGGATGGATAGGCCAGCAGATCGGCCTCGAAGGTTTCCAGGACGAGTCCGCTACCGATCTCGATCGTGGTCAACACGAGCAAGACCGGTAACATCGCCCGCGTGATCGCCCGCACCGTCCAGGCCGTGCGGGCCACGGTTAGCCCACCCCCCAGATGACCAGCCTGGCGGCGATCAGCAGGGCGGCCATCCCGAAGACGTCGCCCGCGGTCGTCACCAGCGGGCCGACCAGCGTATCGGGGTTATATCCGCGCCGGAAGCCCGCAAAGACGACGACAACGACAGTCGTCGCCAGCGCGATGCCGGAGAGCAACCCGGAGATGACGGCGACAGTCAGGAGGACTGGCAGGCCGGCGGCAGGCCGGGCCAGCCAGGCAAGCGCGGCCGTCGCGACGACTGCCGCGAAGGCACTGGCGAGCAGGCCGTTTCCGATCGCCGCCGCCACTGCCCGAAGCAACCGATCGTCAGCATCGCCCAATCGCGGTTCGAGAAACCCCTGGTGGAGCGCGGTCGCGATCCGCGCCCCAAGCGAGCCATAGACGTTCCCCCGGGTGGCGAGCAACGCCGGAACCAGGACGAGCAATCCGTCGATGGCAGTGAGTTCCGCCCGCATGCCGCCGAGGACGACCCCCGCGAGCAAGCCGCCCACGAGACTCGCAGACAACGCCGGCAGCCCCTCTCTGTAGGCCCTGACGGCGACCTCGCGGATGGTCATTGCCGGACAGACGGTCGGCCACCTCAAAAAACGACCGAGTAAACTACCCTCCCGAAACGTCTCACCCTATCGCGTGGGTGTCTCCCTCTTCCGTGTGGGAGTTTTACACACCGTTCTCACTATCTTGGAAGTAATGTGAAAGACTATAAAGAGCCGGAACCAATCATATAGTGAGCGAACAATGACAGGCTACGCAGTTGTCCTCGCATCCGGCGAACTCGAGCGTGTACAGGCAGTGAGTATGATCAGTTCGATCGCAGCGTCGTCAGACACACCGGTGCAGGTGTTCGTCACGATGAACGGTCTTTCGGCGTTTGAGAAAGACCGCGTCGAAAGCGGCGACTTCCAGATCGCCGGCCCGGCCGGTGAAGCGATGCTGCAGGGCGGCGGCGACGAGGTGCCGCTGTTCACTGAGCAACTCGAGCGCGCCAAGGGGATCGGTCCGCTGGAGGTCTATGCCTGTGAGATGATCATGGATCTCATGGGGACTGATCTCGACGATTACGTGGACATCTTCGACGACACGCTGGGCGTCGCCGGCTTCCTGAATCGTGCGTCCGACAAACAGGTGCTGTTCGTCTGAGGTGATCATCATGAGTGACACACCAACCCCCGACGTCGAGATCGATTCCCGCGGTGCAGCCTGCCCCGGTCCGCTGATGGACCTGATCGGCAAAGTCAAAGAGGTCGATGCAGGGACGACGATCGAGTTGCTCACGAGCGACGAGGGCTCGAAGAACGACGTGCCCGAGTGGCTCGAGGAGGCCGGCCACGAGTTGCTCGAAGTACAAGCGGAAGACGACTACTGGGCCATCTACATCGAGACCACATGACCGAAGACATCGTCGTCGTCGGTGGCGGCACCGGCGGCACCGTCCTGGCGAATCGCCTCGCCGAGAAACTCGGGCCGGCGATCGACGCCGGCGACGCCAGCGTGACCGTGATCAACGACGGCGAGCACCAGCACTACAAACCGGCCTACCTCTACGTCCCCTTCGGCAAGAAGACCGTCGAGGAGGCCAAAGGACCGCTTTCGGATCTCCTCGATCGACGCGTCGATCTGCGCGTCGACCGCGTGACGGAGATCGACACCGACGACAAGGCCGTCGCGCTCGAAGGCGGCGAGTCACTCGCCTACGACCACCTGGTGCTCGCCACAGGCGCGAACCTCGATCCCGAGGCAGTCCCGGGTCTCGCGGAGGGCGGGCATCACTTCTACGGCCCCGAGGGTGCCGAGTCCCTCCGGGACGAACTCGCCGAGTTCGAGGAAGGTCACCTCGTGCTGTCGGTCATCGGCGTGCCGCACATGTGTCCGGCGGCCCCCCTGGAGTTCGTCTTCATGGCCGACGACTGGCTCCGCAAGCGCGGGCTCCGGGAGGACGTCGAGATAACCTACACCTATCCCATTCAGCGGGCTCACGGCCTCGAATCCATCGCCGACTGGGCGACGCCCAAACTCGACGAGCGGGACATCACCCTCGAGACGTTCTTCAACGCCGAGGCGGTCGATCCCGACGAAGGAGTCTTACAGACGATGGAGGGCAACGAGCTCGAGTACGATCTCCTCGTCGCCATCCCGCCACACACGGCCAGCGATCTCGTGAGTGAGGCGGGCCTGGGCGATACCTGGGTCGAGGTCGACCGCGCGACGCTGGAAGCCGAACACGCCGAGGACGTCTACGCCATCGGTGACGTCGCCGACGTCCCGACGAGCAAAGCCGGTAGTGTCGCCCACTACGAGGCGGGCGTCGTCGCCGACCGCATCGCCAGCCGGGTTCGCGGGGAGACGCCAACCTCGGTCTACGAGGGCAAGACGGTCTGCTTTATCGAGACGGGGATGGACGAGGCGACGTTCGTCGAGTTCGGATACGGTAGCGAGCCGACGATGCGCGAACCCTCGAAACCCGTCCACTGGGCGAAACTGGGGTACAACGAGTCCTACTGGCTGACCGCCAGGGGACTCCTGTGAGGTGGTTCGCGTGAGCGATTCCGAATCGGAACCGACGGATGGCGCAACCGAGCGGACGGACGACGCGACCGAAGCTGGCACCGACCAGCCTGCGGATCTCGAATCCCTGGTTGCAGACAATCCCGAAGAAGTCGCCCGATTGCTCGAACGCCTCGGACTGGTCAACGACCTGCTGGACGCCGCCGACGTCGCCACGTCGGCGATGGACGACGAGATGGTCCAAACGCTGGCCGGCACGGGCACCAATCTCGCGATGGCCGCCGACGGCATGGCGACCGACGAAACCGTTCAGCTCGGCGAAGCGGTCGGCAAAAATGCCGACGACCTCGCCGAGGGCGTCGAGACGGTCGCACAGCTCCAGCGGACGGGGACGCTCGACGATCTGCTGGAACTGGCCGAGTTGGCCTCGCTGGCAAGCGCAGCCATGGACGACGAGATGGTGATGTCCCTGGCCTCGACTGGGGCGCGACTGGGCGAGGTCGCCGACACCGCCGCGGACGACGACGTCGCCCGTGGGCTGGAAGACGTGCTGGCTGCACTCGGCGAGGCGAGCAGCGACGAACCCGAGCGAGTCGGCGCGATCGGGCTGGTGAAGGCCGTTCGGGATCCGGACGTCCAGGCCGGACTGGGCGTCGTGATTTCCCTCGCTCGGGCGCTCGGACAGCAGACGCGAGACGACCCGACCGCGTAGGGCGGCCCAGAACCGCCGCTACGGATTTTGGACTATCCTGTGACTCCCTGACCGGATAGACAGCGCCCGTCAGCTCCGGAACAGAGAGCGGTTCCTCGACAGATATCCGCGGGCAATGGTTCGTGCCTGACTCGAAATTCCCGTGGTGGGTCGTCAGTTCAGGAGCCGCTTCGTCGCCGGACGTAGACACCCACGAGAGCCAGGGCCACGAGGACAATGATACCGACCACGACGAGTGGGCTAACGCCGCTGCCGCCGTCATCGTCAGTGCCGTCGTCAGCCGTCAGTTCGTCTGTATCTCGCTGTCCTGGCGGGTCGGCACTCGAGCTGGCGAGCTCGTCGCCGTTGTCGTCGAGTTCGAGCGTGCCGATCATGAAGTCAAACGTCCGGACGGTGCCGCCGTCGTCGCCTTTCGTCGCGACGTTGGCCGCAACCTCGTGGGTTCCCGATTCTTCGACGATCATACTTTGGGTCGCATTGATCCGTTGTTCAGCCGGCACCGAGACCTCGCGTTCGCCGACGACGTCGCCGTCGATGACGAATCGCACGTCGACAGACCGCTCAGTCTGGAACGGATTTTCGAGCGTGACGATGTTCGTCGTCTTCACACTGTTTGCGGGTGCCGTTTCCAGCCGGACGTCGACGATTCTGACCTCCTGCAGTTCGGACGGCTCGACCCACGTCTCGCCCGGATTGGTTTCGCCGCTGGGTTTCCGCTCTGCGTCAGTGGTGTCACCGTCGTCTTCGTCAGTGGTGGTGTCACCGTCGTCTTCATCAGTGGCGGTGTCACCGTCGTCTTCGTCAGTGGTGGTGTCACCGTCGTCTTCGTCGGTGGTCGTGTCACCGCCGTCTTCGTCAGTGGTGGTGTCACCGTCGTCTTCGTCGGTATCGACCTGTACGGCAGCGGACTGACCACTCGCGCCGTCGTTGTCTGTGTCATCGGTTGCTGTCTCCAGCGACACTTCGTAGGTGCCATCGGTGCTGCCGGCGTAGGTAGCTTCGTAGGTGTAGGTATCGTCACCGTTAGCCGTTTCCGTGAAGTCACTCTCTGTCAGCGTGGCCGACTCCGCACCGGTGATCGACACATCGATCGTGGAGAGTTGCTCGGACGCGTCGAATGCGATCCGGACATCCTGTCCGGACGGGTTGGTGGCTGCGAACCCGGAAATCGACGGGACAGTCACGTCGATCGTCACGGTGTCGGATTGCCCACTGGCACCGTCGTTGTCGGCGTCGTCAGCAGCGGTCGAGAGAGCGGCGGTGTACGTGCCATCGGTGCTGCCGGCGTAGGTAGCTTCGTAGGTGTAGGTACCGTCGCCATTGTCGGTCTCGCTGAAGTCGCTCGTCGCGAGCGTGGCCGATTCCGGGCCGGTGATCGCCACCTGAAGCGTCGATAGCTGTTCGTCGGCATCGAATGTGACTCGAACGTCCTGTCCGGATGGGTTCGTGGCTGCGAACCCGGAGATCGACGGGGCTGTCGTATCCACGATGACCGTCTCGGACTGAGCGTTCGCACCGTCGTTGCCGAGATCGTCAGTCGCCGTTTTCAGTGTGGCAGTGTAATTGCCGTCGGTACTGCCTTCGTAGGTAGCTTCGTAGGTGTAGGTGCTGTCGCCGTTGTCGATTTTGCTGAAGTCACTCGTCGCGAGCGTGGTCGATGCAGCACCCGAGATTGTTACTTCGACGGTGGCGAGTTGTTCGTCTGCGTCGAAGGCCACGCGAACAGCCTGTTCAGACGGGTTGGTGACCTCGAATCCGGAAATCGACGGTGCAGTTACGTCGACCGTCACGCTGCCGGACTGCCCGCTCGCACCGTCGTTGCCGGCGTCGTCTTCGGCACTCGTCAACGTCGCCGTGTAGGTGCCATCGCTACTGCCGGCGTAGGTGGTTTCGTAGGTGTAGGTACCGTCGCCATTGTCGGTCTCGCTGAAGTCGCTCGTCGCGAGCGTGGCCGATTCAGCACCGGTGATCGCCACCGAAATCGTCGACACTTGTTCGTTTGCGACGAAGGTGATGTGCACGTTCTGTCCCGACTGGTTGGTAACCTCGAACCCGGAGATCGACGGGGCAGACATGTCGCCTGCGCCGGGACCACCACCCGAACCGCCATCGTCGGCGGTGTCGACCTCGACACTGCCGGACTGGTTGCTCGCGCCATCGTTGCCGGCGTCGTCGGTCGCCGTTTCCAGCGTGGCGGTGTACGTGCCATCGCTATTGCCGGCGTAAGTGGCTTCGTAGGTGTAGGTGCCGTCGCTGGCAGTTGCCGTGAAGTCGCCACTCGTCAATGTCGTGCTTTCGGCACCAGTGATCGAGACTTCGACCGTCGAGAGTTGTTCTGTGCTGTTGAAGGCTACCTGAACGTCCTGGCCCGAGGGATTCGAGACAGCGAATGAGTCGATCGTCGGTGGCGTCACGTCGATCGTCACGTTCCCGGACTCGCCGCTTGCCCCGTCGTTGCCGGCGGCATCCGCTGCGGCGGTCAATGTCGCGGTGTAGTCGCCGTCGGTACTGACTGCGTGGGTCGCGGTGTAGGTGTAGGTTCCGTCGCTATTGTCGGTCTCGCTGAATTCACCTGTCATGAGGGTGGCCGACTCAGCACCCGAGATTGTCACTTCGATCGTCGAGAGTTGCTCTGAAGTGTCGAAGCTCACCTGGACGTCCTGGTCGGACGGGTTGGTGACGCTGAACGTCGAGATGGACGGTGAGGTTGTGTCGATCGTTTCCAGCCCGGGCGCGGGCGATTGCGTGTTGTTCAGCAGGTAGGGATAGGACACGTCGCTGCCAGTCTCGACATCCCACGTCGTTCCGAAGTCGAACGCGAGACTGGTGTTGGCCTTCAGTTGGCTCGTCGTGAGGCCGGTGCCGCCGTCGGAGTCTGACAGACCGGTCGTCTCGGTGTCCCAGTAGGCGTTTTCGACTGTCGCGTTGTTCGTCCCGACGAGACCGCCGAGACTCGCGTATCCCGAGACCGCACCGACAGCGTAGGAGTTGTTGATCACGCTCTGGCCACCATCGGTGACGGTGTTGTTGCCGAGGAGACCACCGACGTTCTGTCCCTTGGCAGAAACGTCACCCGTGGCGTAGGTGTTCGTGACCGTCGCATTGTGCACACCCTTCCAGTCTGAATAATCGGTGTTCCAGCCGATGAGGCCACCGGCGTTATCGCCGGACACGGTCACGTTTCCGGTGGCGTAGCTCCCGGTCACCAGACCACCGTTATTTGTCCCGAGGAGTCCGCCGACGGTGGAGTCGCCGGTAACGTCGCCCATCGCGTTCGAGCCCCGTACCGTGCCGAGTTCGTTGGCCCCGACGAGGCCGCCAACGTTCGTCGATCCGCTGACGGTCCCGGACGCGTGAGATTCGGTCACGACCCCCCTGTTCGAACCGGCGAGACCGCCGACGTTCGTCGAGCCGTTGACGGTCGCCGTCGCGGTCAGGTTTTCGACCAGCCCCAGGTTCGTCCCGACGACACCACCGACATCTTCGGTACCGTCGACGCTCCCGGAGACCGACACGTTCGCGATCGTCTTCGCGGCTTGCCCGTGGAATCCAGCCACGCCACCGACGGATCTGGCCCCGGTAATATCGACGTTCGAGAGCCGAAGGTTCTTCACCGTTCCATCGGCGTACTGCCCGGCCGGAACAATGGCGAACAGCCCGACAGTGTCCTCGCCGGGGCGGTCGATCGTGAGATTCGTGATGGTGTGACCCTCGCCGTCGAATTCGCCTTCGAATCCACGGCGATCCGCTCCGATCGGGGCAAACCCGTGTCCGCCGTTGGCACTTGGGCTTGCAACCGACTCGTAGCCCGCCGTGTTCTCGTCGAGGTCGGCCACGAGCGTGTAGTTCGCCCGGGGGTTCTCCCGGGTGGCATCCAGGTGATACCAGTTTTCGATCTCGTAGGGATTGTCTGCTGTCCCGTTACCATCGGCGTATAGTGTTCGCGTTCCGGGCCGGGGGATCTGGGGGTTGGCCTGCAGGGAGGGGTAGGAGACTGTTCCGTTCGATATCAACACATCCCACGTTGCACCGAAGTCGAAGAGACCGAGAGACCCTCGAACGGAGGGGCCCGTCATCTCTGCAGTGGTCCTGCCACTGAACTCCCGGAGGCCAGCCGAGTTGTCCTGGCCGGTCGTCTCGACATCCCAGTATGAGTTCGCGACCCTGGGATTGTCGGTCGTCGTCCCGACGAGGCCGCCGACGCTGCTGTTCCCGGTGACGGGACCGACTGCGTAGGCGTAGACTACCGCACTGTTCCGTCCGGTGACGTTCCCGACGAGGCCGCCAAGGTCCGTTGAGCCGTTGACGCCACCTGTCGCGTACGTCTGGGTGATCGTGGCATTGATCGTGGTCCCGGCAATCCCGCCGAGGCGCTCGCTGCCGGTGACGTTCCCGGTCGCATACGAGACGTTGACGACCGCACTCCCACCCGTCCCGCTGGTGTACCCGACGAGGCCGCCGACGCTCGTGGCGTCGCCCGCCTGCACGTCACCGGTGGCGTTCGAGGTGGTGATCGTCCCTTGGTAGTTCTGGCCGACGAGGCCGCCGAGCTGCGTCGGGGCTGTCGCGCTCGCGTTGACAGTCACGGTGGCGCTGGCAGTCGAGGATTCGATCGTGCCACCTGCGGTGTCGTCCGATTCGACGCCGTTCGCACCGGCGAGACCGCCGACGCTCTCGTTGCCGGTGATGCGGCCGGTCACCGAGGAGTCCGTTATCGTCCCGGTGGTTTCTCCGACGAGGCCACCCACGTTACTGTCGCCGGTGACAGTCGCGTCCCCGATCGTGACGTTCGCCACCGTTCCGTTGGTCCCGACATAGCCGAAGAGACCGACGTTGTCTTCGCCGGGCCGATCGATGGTCAGGTTCGCGATCGTGTAGCCGTTGCCGTCAAACGAGCCGTTGAACGGCGTCGCGGCCGTTCCGATCGGGTCGTGGCTGACGCCCGCCATGTCCAGGTCGGCCGTGAGTTCGTAGCTGGCGTTCGGTGCCAAGCTGACACTCCCCAACGTGTCCGGTGAGGAGAGTTCATACGGGTCGGCTTCGGTTCCGCTCCCACCGGCGAACAGGCTCTCCAGTCCGGGCGCGGGCGATTGGGTGGTGTTCAGCAGGTAGGGGTAGGACACCTCGCCGCCAGTTCGGACACCCCACGTGTTCGTGAAGGTAAAGCCGGCCAGACTCTCGTTGCCCTTCAGTTCGCTCGTCGTGAGACCGGTGCCGCCGGCCGAGGTGTCCTGGCCAGTCGTGTTCAGGTCCCAGTAGGCGTCGGTCACGGACGCACCGTCCTCACTGGTGCCGATGAGACCGCCGACTGGTGAGTTGCCAGTGACCGAGCCAACAGCGTACGAGTTGGATACGCGAGTGTTCGTTCCAGTCGCATTGCCGACGAGTCCGCCAATATTCGATTGCGTCCCAGTAGCTCCGCCAGTCGCATAGGTGCGGTTGATTTCTGTTTGTATGGCCGTCCCGACGAGGCCGCCAACGCGCTTGTCTCCGAGGGCATCGCCAACAGCATAGGAGTCAGTGATTGTCGCGGTACTGGTCGTGCCATCCGCATAGCCAACGAGACCACCAATATTCTTCCCCTGGAATTGGAAGCCACCGCTAATGTCGCCAGTTGCGTTGGAACGAGTGACCGAACCACCGTAGAGCTGGCCGACGAGACCGCCCATCTTGTCTCCCGCCCTTACGTTAGCGTTGAGGGCTACCTCCCCGCTGGCATTCGAGGCTTCAATGCTGCCGCCGGAGGTTCCATCCGATTCGACGCCGTTCGCACCGACGAGACCGCCGACGCTTTCGCTTCCGGTGACAGTCCCGCTGGCGTTCGAGGTCTTCGTTTCGCCACTATTTCCTCCGATGAGGCCACCAACGTAGTCGGAGCCGTTTACCGACCCCGTGGCGTAGGATGTCTTCACAGTCGGCACTCCCCCACCATCGTAGTTACGTCCGACAAGCCCACCTACATAGGAGGTACCGTCGACAGTCCCAGTTGCGTGCGACGTGTTCACGATTCCCTTGGATGTGGAGTAGCCTGAACTCAGACCGACGAGGCCACCCACCTGCTCAGAACCAGTGACGGATACCGCGGCAGTCGAGTTGCTCACTCGTCCGTAACTGTCTCCGACGAGGCCCCCAACCGACGTGGAACCGTCGACAGTGCCGGTGGCGGAGGACGCGCTTACCACACCACCTCCGTGGGATCCGACGAGGCTACCCACCTGCCTGTTGCCGGTGACCTCGACGTCTTCCAGACTGACGTTTACAATCATCCCGCCGCCAGTGCGGCCGAAGAGAGCGACGTAGTCCCTATCCGTCCGATTGATCGTCAGGTTCGCAATGGTGTGGTCCTGTCCGTCGAACGTCCCACTGAAACTGGCTCCTCTGTCACCGAATGGGTCAAAGCCTTTGTCGTTGTTTGCCGAGGCGCTCGCCACCGAATCGTAGCCCGCCGTGTTCTCGTCGAGGTCGGCGACGAGCGTGTAGTTGGCGTCGAGATCCTCGCGCACATCGTCGAGGTCGTTCCAGTCTGCGATCTGGTAGGGGCTGGCCTCGGTGCCATCGCCGCCGGGGAACAGACTCTCCAGTCCGGGCGCGGGCGATTGCGTGTTGTTCAGCAGGTAGGGGTAGGATTTCTCGACGCCAGTTTTGACAGCCCACGTCGTTTCGAAGTCGAACGCGAGGCTGGTGTTGGCCTTCAGCTGGCTGGTCGTGAGCCCCGTCGCGTTGCCGGCTGAAGAGGACTGATTAGTCGTCTGGGTGTCCCAGTAGGCGTCAGTCACGGACGCACCGTTCTCAATGGTGCCGACGAGACCGCCAGCGGAATCCCCGGTGACCGACCCGGCCGCGTAGGAGTTGTTCACTTTGGCGATCGAACCGGTGTTGTTGCCGACGAGGCCGCCAACTGATGCCGACCCGTTGACCGACCCAATCGCGTAGCTTTCGGTCACGAGGTCGTTGACGCTCTTGCCGACGAGACCGCCGACGTTGTTGCCGCCGTCCACTGCGCCCGTCGCGTACGTCTCCCGGATCGTGCTTGGCTCGGTCGCGTCATTGTAGCCGACGAGGCCACCGACGTTCGTCGCGTCGCCAGCGTTCACGTTACCGGTGGCATTCGACTGCGTGACGGTGCCCTGGAAGATCTGGCCGACGAGGCCGCCCAGATTTTCGGGATCGGTACTGTCACCAGCGAGGGTGACCGTGCCGCTGGCGGTCGCGTTTTCGATCGTTCCGCCCTTTTTGAAGGCGGAGGCGTTGCCGTTAGCTCCGACGAGGCCACCGACGTTCGACGAGCCAGTGACGTTCCCCACCGCAACGGAGCGTTTGAGGACCGCATTCGTCCCGCTCATGTAACCGACGAGACCACCAATCATAGCGGCATTGCCCGCCTGCACGTCACCAGAATTGGGTCTACCCTGGACCTCTCCTGTCGCACTTGAGCGAGTGACATTAGCTCTATAGAGCTGCCCTACGAGACCGCCGATCTTATGACCACCTACGTTTCTCGGGGACTGCACGGATCCACTTGCTTCTAACGCGCGTATCTCAGTTCCATTCAGAGGTAAATGATTAATTTTCCCCTCATAATACACCGCAGGGATAGATGGACCTCCATTCGCTCCAACCATACCCCCAACACTTGAATTGCCGGTTACCGAAACATCCGTTGTCGAGGCCCGGATAGATCCTCTATTATTGAAAAATCTTCCATTAGTGCCGACAGCACCAACAAGTCCACCGACATACGTTCCACCGGTAACTCTCCCATCCACATTCGAGTCAGTTATTTTACCTGCTGCCGAAGAACCGACAAGTCCACCGACTGCTGTTTCTCCTGTGACGTTCACCGATGCATTGGTGTCACGGACAGTATCTAAATATATTTGTCCTGCCACTCCTCCTACGAACGATGTTCCATTAACCTCACCTGTAACAGAAACATTCTTGATTGTCCTAGCCCCTCCTAATTCAGGATGAACCTGTAAACCGACGACCCCTCCCACGCCCCGATCACCACTAATAGAGACGTTCTTTATTGAAAGATTAGAGATTGTACCGGACGATATACCGAATAACCCCACAAAATCTGAGTTTCGGTTAATAACTAAATCAGTTATCGTATTTCCTGCGCCATCGAACCTACCATTAAATTCACTCCCGGCGCCACTCCCGAATCCATTGATGGGCGTGAAACCACCTGATGGATTCGTTACCTCTTTACGATATCCTCCAGATTCTCTGGATAGGTTCGCTGTTAGGGTAAAGTTCGCGGAAGGATTTTGACGTGTATCGTTGAGATGGGTCCAGTTAGCTACTTCGTAAGGCTGACCACTTGTTCCATTTCCTGCCGAATACAATTTCTCTTTCCCCGGTATATCCGTCTGGGGGTTCTGCTGTAGATACGGATACGAAACGACACCGTCGGAGTTATTTATTGTCCAAATATTCTGAGAGTCAAAAACATCCTGCGTTTCATATTCTTTATGGAAAAACTCTTTTTGACCCTCGTATCCTTTGAGCTGACCAGTATGCCTTGGATACGGATTGCCCACTCGCTCAGTCACTCCGGTCGTTTTTTGGTCAAAGTAGGCTATTTGCTGTTGTCCATATTCTAAGACACCGCCAGCGTGACCACGCACAGTCGCATTTACAGTACTGCTAACCTTTCCGGTAGCATATGTGTACTTAGTCCTAGTACCAAAATTTTTCGAGATATTACCTACAAGTCCACCTACAATGGTAGTACCAGTCACATCACTCATCGAATATGCATTTCGAATATCACCTGTTAGATTACCGATGAGTCCCCCAACAGAACTGCCAGACTGATTCCCACTATCGTCAGCCCTGACTGACCCAGTAGTATAGGATAAGTTCACCATTCCCGCATTATAGCCGACGAGTCCTCCCACAGAAGTGCCTCCTGTCACACTTGCGTTTTCGACTCCTGTGAGTGTAACCGTGCCTGATGAACCAACGACTCCAAAGATACTGACATTCCTCGAGTCTGGCCGATTAATCACGAGGTCGGCCAGTTTGTATCCACTACCGTTAAATGTACCATTGAAGCGAGTTGAAGATGATCCTATCGGCTCGAAGCCCTTGTCGTTGTTTGCACTCGGGCTCGCCACCGAATCGTAACCTGCGGTCGAGGAATTCAGGTCGGCGACGAGCGTGAAGTTGGCGTCGAGCGCGTTGCGCACGCTGTCGAGGTCGTTCCAGTCCCCGATCTGGTAGGGATTGGCTGCGGTGCCGTTCCCGCCGGCGAACAGACTCTCCAGCCCGGGCGCGGGCGATTGGGTGTTGTTCAGCAGGTAGGGGTAGGACACCTCGCCGCCAGTTTTGACAGCCCAGGTGTTCGTGAAGTCGAAGCCATCGAGGCTGGTGTTGGCCTTGAGCTGGGTCGTCGTGAGGCCGGTGCCAGCGTCATCATATCCATCGTTCGTGTCGGACTGGCCGGTCGTGTTCACGTCCCAGTAGGCGTCGGTCACCGTGCCGAGGTTAGCCCCGATGAGGCCACCCACTCTATCTTGGCCGGTGACAGTCCCCGTCGCATACGATGAATCCACCGTGCCGAAGTTGGTACCGATAAGGCCACCCACTGTATTTCCGGTGGCGGAGACGTTGCCTGTCGCGTACGATGAACCCACCGTGCCCTCGCCATATCCGACGAGGCCACCTACTGTATTTCCGGTGGCGGAGACGTTGCCTGTCGCGTACGATGAATCCATCGTGCCAGAGCTGTATCCGACGAGGCCACCCACGTATTGGTATCCAGTGACGTCAATGTCTTCGATACTGACGTTTGCGATCACCGCGCTGCTTCCAGTGTAGCCGAACAGGCCGACGTTGTTCTCGCTCGACCGATTGATCGTTAGGTCTGCAATCGTGTAGCCATTGCCGTCGAACGTTCCGGTGAACGGCGTGCCGGAGTCACCGATCGGGGCGAAGCCAGCCCCGTCGTTCCACTCGCTCGTGTCCGACGCGTTGACGTCGGCGACAAGCGTGTAGTGTGCCCCCAGATCGTCCTCTATCGCCTGCAACTCCGAGGCGTTGCTGATCTGGTAGGGATCGTTGCTCGTCCCCGACCCCGGCAGGTCGCTCGCGGCGACATCGGTCTGATTGCCTGCCGCCGTAGCGACGCCCGGCCCGAACGAGACGCCGACCGCAACCACCGACATGACCATCAGGACTGACAGCGCGAGCGCGCGGAGTTTCATCGACCCACCTCCCGTGATCGACCCCCGGCAGGCCCCGAGGGGTCACGACGCCAGTTCGTCGCGGCTACATTCGAGCCAGACGCACCTGAATGAGGGGCTTTCCATCGCCGTTTCGCATCGCCTGAGTTATCAGTATTGAATGTTAAGAAAGTCGCCTTTCGTGTCCGCGCAGGTCCGAACATACCATAAATATTCGTTTGTATACACAAAAGCAGGATATCTTCGTGTGACGGTATCCTGCCCACGATGCAAGCACGACCCGATCGATACATTCGCAAAACGCCCGAAAACGAGGGTATCTACGATAACGCGCCATCCCGAAACACGCAATATCTGCCGATAGGAGCGATCGCTGCCCGGTTTTCTATATCGTTCTTAATACCTTCACATGAAGGCATCTAGTCGGCCCGATAGCGACGATCTTTTCGAAATTAGTCCTGGCAGCTTGCCTCGTGCTGGCGCGACAGTACAGAATCATTTGTGAGAATGAGGATGGGCGTTCTCGACCGTGGAGCGTGGCCCATGGCACCCACGGTGGTTCACTCGAAGCGCGCTTCGAAGACTTTCTGCTGGGCGCGGTGGAGGTGCTGGAGGAACGTCGAGTGGGCAACGCCCAGGGTCTCGGCGATCTCCGCCGCGGTGGCCCCGCGAGGCTGTTCGAAGTACCCGTGATGGTACGCCGCGCGGAGAGCCTGGCGTTGCTTGTCGGTGAGTCGGGCCGCTCGCAGCTGGCCGCCGGTGTCACTCACCGTGTCCTCGTTACCGATCGCGAGTATGGAGACGTCGTCGAACGCCGCTTCTAACCGCTCGAGTGTCGGCGTGACGGTCTCCCGGGACTGGATCTGTGCCTCGACGACGGCCCCGTTGGGGTCGAGGGTCGTGGTATCGACGACGACGCCGCGCGTCGCGAGATGGGCTTCCGGACTGGGACCGCTGACCGTCACCTGGAGTCTGCGTGGCTCAATGTCGATCCCGTGGACTGCTGTCACATCGGGGTGGGCAGCCAGCACGTCCTGGATCGCGTCCGTCGCGCCTGCGATACGGAGATACTGGACGATCCCGTCCTCGTCGTCCGGGACAGTCCCCTGGACGGCGACCTGTTCGCAGTCCCGAAAGGCTTCGTCCATCGCGAGATCCGCGAGATAGTACGCGTCGTCGCCGACGCGAAACCGGGCCGTGACAGTCCGGTCTGCAGCGAGGCTATTCTCCGTCGCGAGGCTGTGAATCCCGAACGCGACGGTATCCCCGAGCTCCGTGAGCAACCGGCGCTCGGTTTCGCCGAAATGGCCCGGTTCGTCGTGATAGACCGCCAATACGCCGTAGGGAACGTCGTTGTGTTCAAGCGGAACCGCCCCGCCGGACCGGAACCCGTGGTCTGTGACGACCTCACGCCACGCTGAGGGGAACAACTCGGCGGTGTCCTGGACGAACTGTGGCTCCCCTGACTGGGCAGCCCACGTGGCGGGTTCGCCCTGCACCTCGTCGGTTTCAGCGGCCGATGAGATGGCGTCGACGAACTCGCGATCCCCAGCAACAGCCCGCGGGGACAGTCCACCGGCCCCCCGTTCGGCAACCCACGCCACCGGATACCCGTACTCGTGTAAATGAGTGACTATGTCTTCTTCCAGTGTGTCTCGCGTCCGCGATTCGACCAGCGCTTCCTGGACCGTTCGATTGAGGTCTCGCTCCCACTGTAGCTCGCGTTCACGGCGGCGTCGCTCGCTGACGTCCCGGATCGAAACGAGCAGTGTCGGCTCATCCTCGTCGGTGATCCGCCGGCCAGTGAACTCACAGGCCCGAACCGATCCGTCGGAACGGCGAAGTCGCGCCCCCTGTAATTCCGGCTCGGCGCTCCCGTCGTGCCAGTTCGCGAACGCCGCACGAACCGCCTTGCTGTCGTCCGGGTGAATCGCGGCTTCGACGAGATCCTCGCCGATCCAGGACGCACAGTCGCTTCCGGTGATCTCGGCAAAGCGCTCGTTGCAAAACTGCACGCGGCCGTCTTCGAGCAGACAGATCGCGTCACGGCTCTCCTCGACGACGGACCGATAGCGCCGTTCGCTTTCTTCAAGTTGGCATTGTAAGCGGCGCTGGCGCACAACTGACTCGATCTTCTCGGCGAGGAGTGGGGTTTGATCGGTCGACGGGTCTTTGACGACGTAATCAGTCACGCCGGCGTCGATCGCCCGGGCAGCCACGTCTTCGTTCCCCTCGCTGGTGATGAGGATGAACGGCAGATCCGGGCGATCCTCGCGAACGCGTTCGAGCAACTCCAGACCGGTAATGCCCGGCATCATGTAGTCCACGAGCAGACAGTCGACCCGGTCAGTCTCCACGAGATGGACGAGCGCCTCGTTGGCATCGTTCGCGACCGAGACACTGATCGCTGCTGTCTCGCGTTCGATTCGCTTCGCAGCGACCGAGGCCCATCGGTCGCTATCGTCGACTAACAGCGTGTGGATGGCGTCCCCACTCACTACGGGCGCATCATTCCCGCTCATTGTGCACCAGCCGCTGCTGTGGCACTCCCTGCTGGCCATTGTCGCTTTCCACGGGCGGCCCAGTCCTGTGCTGAGGAGGTCATCCGTTTACCTTCACATGAAGGTAGTAGGTTGTAAATATCCCGGTCAGACTCGGTCGTGAGACACAGCAACACCTGTTCGGGCCCACTGTGGGGCACCTTCTTGTATCAGGCTGCTCCAGAGTGTAGTAGACGGTGAGAATTCGTGAGTGACCCCTCCCAACAGTCGGCACAGCCGGTGAGTGTCGACCCCTCAGCTCTCCCGTATCCGTATCAGCGACTGACTCGGAACGGACACATCAGCGCGGTCAACGAGGCCTGGGTCAGTGTCTTGGGGTACGAGCCAGCGGACGTCTGTGGTGAGCAGTTTGGAGAGTACGTCCACTCGGGCGACAGGGACAACTTCCGGACGGCGTTCGATCGATTCGTTGCTGGGGAGCGATCGAGCCCGGTCGAATTGGACATCCGACATGCAGATGGCCATCCCGTGACGGTGATGCTCGATATCCGCGTCGAACGTGACCATAATGGGAGATTCGAGAACGCGCACTGCCAGTTCACCGAAATCGACACGGCAAGCGGCGCAGGATCCGTCTCAAACACTGGTGGAGACACTGACGCGGATTTCAGTGCCACGGAAGAGCGAATGAAGTTGGCCGTTAAAGGGGCAAAACTCGGAATCTGGGACTGGGACATGGAGGCCGACGAGGTATTGCGTGACGAACTGCTGGCGAACATGCTGGGCTATTCACCGGCAGAGATGGGCGATCAGTTGGACGATTGGGAACAGCTCGTCCATCCGGAGGGCAAGCAGCGCCACGACGAGGCACTCGCGGAACATATCGACACGGACACGGACTTCTATCAGTGTGATTACCGGATGGAGACGAAATCCGGTGACTGGAAGTGGGTGCGAACCATGGGCACGGTGGTCGAGGAGGACGATGACGGGACACCGCTTCGGTCAGTGGGGATCCACCTCGACATCGACGAACAGAAGCGCAACCAGCTGAAACTCGCCCGCCGCACGGAGCAACTCGAAGCGCTCAATCGCGTCGTCCGACACGACATCCGCAACGACATGAACGTGCTTCACATGTGGGCAACAGAGCTTGAGGGTCACGTCGACGAGGCGGGCGCTGAGGCCCTCGAACAGATCCTCTCTTCGAGTCGCCACATCATCGAGCTGACGAAGGTTGCTCGCGAATTCATCGAATCGCTGGGGGCCGGAGACGAGTTGGACATGGAACCAATCGACCTGCGAGAGGTCCTCTCGAACGAGGTGAACACACAGCGCGGTGCGTATCCGGAGGCCGACTTTCGGATCCGCGGTGAGTTGCCGTCCGTGACCGTCCGGGCGAACGGCATGCTTTCGTCGGTCTTCCGGAACCTGCTCGTCAACGCCGTCGAACACAACGATTCCGCGACGCCGACGGTCACTGTTTCGGTGACGGTCCGAGACCAAACCGTCGCGGTTCGAGTGGCAGACGATGGGCCCGGCATCGCGGATGTCCTGAAGGACGAGATCTTCGGCAAGGGGACGAAAGGCCTCTCGGGCGGGACTGGCATCGGCCTGTATCTGGTCGAAACGCTCGTCGAGAGTTACGGCGGGGACGTCCGGATCGCCGACGATGGAGAGGGTCAGGAGCCGTCCGTAAGCAATCGGCAGGAATCCGAGGACAACGAGCCCACCGGGGCCGTCTTTGTGGTGGAGTTACCGCTATACGAGTCCGAATACTGAGAGCGTCCCAACTGCCGGCGGTCTTACTCATCCCCTGATCGGTCCTCGGCAGTCCGCGACGAGTCCTGTCCGTCGGGCTCGCCTCGCTGGGGGCGGTCGGCATCGCCAGGCCGGTCGTGCTGTGTGTCACGCCGCAACCCGACGGTCAGCGAGTAGACCATGAGGAGGATCACGAGGCTGAACGGCAGACCAGCCGCGATGACCGCTGTCTTGAGTGCACGCAGTCCGTTGCCGAACAGGAGCACAATCGCGGTCGCGCCGATGACGAGCGGCCACAGGACACGCTGACCCGTCGTCGGTTCCCGTGTCCCGCCCGTCGTCAGATAGCTCGCCACCAGTGAGCCGGAGTCGGCCGAGGTAACCAGGAATGTCATGAGGTTGAACGTTGCGATCGCGGCCGTCAGGAACGCAAGCGGGTAGACGGAAAACATCTCGAACAGCGCGACTGCGGGCCCGTGTTCCTGCAGGGGGCCGCTAATTGCCCCCTCGGCGACGGAGAGCTCGACGAACAACGCCGAACCGTTGAAGACAGCCATCCAGCCCAGCGAAAACAGGACTGGCACGACCAAGACGCCACCGACGAACTCCCGGATCGTCCGCCCCCTGGAAATGCGAGCGATGAACAGGCCGACGAACGGCGACCAGACGATCCAGAATCCCCAGTAGAAAATCGTATACGCGTGTTGCCACCCTGCCGCCTCGCCCGCGAAGGCCTCGGTATAGAGACTCAGTTCCAGAAAGTTGCCGAGGTAGGTCCCGACCCCTTCGAGAAACACGTCGAAGAGGTGGACTGTGTCCCCGACGAGCAACACGACGACGAACAACGCGACCATCAGCACGACGTTCAGTTTCGAGAGACGCCTGATGCCGTTCTCGAGACCCAGCCACGTCGAGACGACTGTCACGCCGATGAGTGCCGTCGCGATGGTCGCCGCGGTCCACACATCGGTCGCGAGTGCCGTCCCCAGATAGGTCGTCGTGAGAAAGTCGACCCCGGCGGTGATCTGGAGCGCCGCCAGTCCGGTGGCCGTCGCGAGCCCGACGACGGTCGCGACGACTGCCACGAGGTCGATGAGTCGCCCCGCCCAGCCGTGAATCCGCTCGCCGACCAGTGGATAGAAGATGGAGCGAAAGCTCAACGGGAGGCCGCGATTGTAGGAGAAATACCCGAGTGCAAGCCCGACGATGCCATAGATCCCCCAGGGGTGCAGCCCCCAGTGAAACATCGTGAGGGCCGTGGCGGCCCGACCTGCCTCGGGGGTGTTCGGTGGGACGTCGAAAAACGAGCCGCCACCGGAGACGAAGTGACTGATCGGTTCAGCGACACCGAAAAACAGCAGGCCAACGCCCATCCCGGAGCTGAACAGCATCGCCACCCATCCCAGCGTGGAAAACTCCGGCTCGGCGTCGGGACCACCGAGTCTGATCGTCCCGTAGTCGCTCAACCCGATCGCGATGAGTGCGACAAGAAACACGTTGACCGCAAGGACATACAACCAGCCGAAGGATTCGTTCACGAAGGCGAACGTCGCGCGATAGGCCACCGACGCCTGGTCACCGAACCCGACCGTGAGCACGACGCCGACGACGATGATTGCAAGCGATCCGACCAGGACAACAGGGTCGAACTCGGTGCCGAACCAACGTACTGTCGTCTCCCGCGAATGTCGAGTCTCCTCGTGCGTCGAGCGACGCTTTTCAGGCGAGGGGGGCGACCCCGTCTCGTCATCGTCGTCCGTCAATGACTGACACCCACTGGAGGCGAGTTCAACGCTACGACATAAATCAATACTGTTCAGACACGGGCCGAGCCAAGATGGCGATGTGCCCGTTTCGATGCCTCACTGCAGTGACCGTCCAGCACGAAGCGCCGCGTCAGTGATCGACGAGACAGGCGTGACTTCGAACGCGCGACACTGACCTGCGGCGCAAGCTACAAACGCTCGCCACCGGTACGAACGACCATGACTGACGAGATCGAACACC
>ENA-ORDC01000725-ORDC01000725.1-marine-metagenome-genome-assembly--contig:-NODE-725-length-29383-cov-10.190609_pt1 | contig 29383 bp, 25 predicted proteins | sample MGYA00237783_ERZ508515 | MGnify/ENA primary metagenome ERZ508515 (study PRJEB26186, sample SAMN06268792) | marine metagenome | isolation source: Eden Landing Ponds, San Francisco, CA, USA | place... | reverse complement strand
CCGCCTTTCAGCGCGTCGCCCACGTCCCACGGCTCGGCGTACGACTCGGCGTCGCGCATCCGCCCGCGCATGTACGGGTCGACCGAGAGGAATCGCGTGCGAACGAGGAGTTCGCCGGGGGCGGGCGAGGGGACGTCCGTCTCGCGCAGTTCGAAGCTGTCCATGTCGGGCTCGCCGTCGGGGCGCTCGGCGAGCAACCACTCGCGGTTGGTGTTCGTCACGGTCGGTGTTGGGCCATCGGACGCAATAGGGTTTGGACGCCAGCAGGCAGTGGGGTCGAAGTGGACGGTTTATCTGATTGCTTCTTTCGGAAGGTCCGGGACACCATCGTCCCACGTCAGCGCGTCGAGCACGTCCACGAGATCGTCGATCCGACGGTCGAACACGTTCAGTGGATGTGCATCGAGAAACGCGGCTTCCTCACGCTGCACCGTTTCGCCTTGGAAATCGATCTGGAAATGGCACTCCCCGAGGTCCATGTGCGTTTCGTCCTGATGCCATCCGACCATGAGGCCTCGGTCGGATTCGACCCACTGAATCCTGTAGAAGTCGTACGAATGAGTCTGCGGGAAGTCGAATGTGACCTGCAGTTCTGCGTCGTCAACGGGGTACGACGTTCCGAGAAACACTGAGGGTGCGATCGTGGCTCGGACGCCGACTTTGTTTCCGGTGGACGTGTGATACCAGACCTGTTGAACTGGAGAGTCCTCTGACGAGACCTGTGTCTGCAACCGATTAAAAATCCTGGAGAGCAGCGTTCGCTTATCGAGGTTCGTCCGATTTGCGAGAAAGATCATCCGTGGTCTACTGCGAGAGTGGAATCGACGAATTCGACGAGCCGTTCTGCCCCGGGTAGAGTTCTCGGGCGTCGTCGTAGAGTTCGAGCGCGTGTTTGAGCAGGCGTTTGTTGTCCTCGTAGCGTTCCCACTGACGAAGGACCCGGTTACGGTCTCGGATCTCCGCGCTATCGAGGTCCTCACCCGTGAGTGTCAATTCCAACTCCTCGCGGGATTCGATCTCAAATTCGGTCTTCCACTCGTCGATTCCTGATTGGATGTCCGCGATCGCCTCGCGGAGTTCCTCTCGAGTGTGCGTGTTGATCAACTCGGTCAGTTCGCTGAAGTAGCGCAGCTGGTAGTTCGGCGCGTACTTCGTGTTGCCGTCGTCGCCGTCGACAGCCTGTAGCTGCCCGAATTCGACGAGCATTTCGAGCTCATCTTTCGCGGTCTGCCACGCGGACACCTGCGCTTCCTCGCGCACCCACTCGACAGATCGAGGCTCGGTGAGCGTCGTCGCGATTTCTCTGACGCGCTCGCGGGCGGAGAGGTCGTCGGTCCAGGACCCGAGGGTACGGTCAGTCATGAGTGGCAGTACGTGTCGTGATCTATTATTTCTTTGGACGCATCTCACATATACGAGAGCTATGCCCAGCATCTGCAGGACACTTCCCTGAGATACACTGTTCGTTGGACTAACGAAGAGAACTACTCGAGCCTGTATCCTCCCAGAATGCACGCTGCCGCTCGTCGATCTCGGAGAGCGCCAACGAGAGGACATCCCGCCAGTCATCTGGGTGCGACGCGTTTTCACCGGGAGTCGACGCGTCCGGCCCTGGATGGACGTGGTCCCGCGCGTTGTGGTCGGACGGATGTCTGTCCCACCGGTGATCGTAGTCGCCGGCCTCGTGATCCTCGTGGTAGTGGATCGAGAAGTCCCCGTTCTCGTACTAGACAATCTCCAGCCGGGCAGCCCGAACGCGTCCCGGATAGAGCTGTGGATCGTACTCGCACTGCAGCCGTTCGGGAGCGAATGTCGGGTCCGCCTTGATGCGGAACCGGTTATCGGTGGTGAGCCGCTCGCGAACGATCTCTAGCCGGTCGAAATCGATCGGCGCGCCGCTGCCGAAGGTGGACGCCTCCTCGTCGCGTCTGTCCGTCATACCGCCGATCGCGAATCAGCGGTGTCGTCGGATGCCGTCGTCAGCGCGCGCTCGAGAAGCGACATTCGACGACGAGCCGTGCGCCACGCGGAAAGTCGCTCCCAGACCTCCTCGATCGGTCGGTCGGTCTTCGCGGCATGGCTGGCGATCGAAACGTTGTCGGGAGATGTCGCGGCAAACTCTGATTTGAATTTCTCAACGCGGTCCGCTTCCGTCTGTAGGTGATCGAGGAGTTCGTCAGTGGTGTACTCGGTACGAAGCGTTTGGACACGCCGCCAGTTCAAGTACTCCTGATTACGTTCATAGGTCGCCGGGGACTCGGTGACTTGGGTCACGATACCCAGTCGCTCAAACCACTCTAAGTACTCGCGTGCGGCGTCCACGCCGTGCCCAGCACGATCCGCCACGTCGCCCGCCGTCGCAGGGGCGTCGAGCCCGAGAACTGCATCGAGGAAATCGTCTCGCGTTCGATCACCACCCACGAGCTCGGACGGTGGCGTGAGGGCGTCGAAGTCTGGCGCCTCGCTCTGCTCGTCCTGAGAGGCCGTCAGGTCGGAGCGTGGATCATCCATACGGGATATATCGATCTTATACGGAATAAATCTTTGTAGCACAGGATTATCCATCCCAGTAGCTCAACAGCGGGAACCGGAGCCGAGAGAATGACGAGGAGCCTCAGCGCCGACAGGGCCTCACTCTCCGCCCAGCGGGAACGCCAACCGGTCGTCGATCCGCTCGACTGTGGTCCCGAACGCCGCAGAACGCGCTTCGAGCGTGTCGCGCACCCACTCGGCGACGTCGTCGTCCGCCAGCGTCGCCGCCTCGTCGACGATCGCGGTCGGCTCGACGACCAGCTCGTCGAGGTCGCCGTCGCGCACGACGAGTTCGAAAAGGGCACTTCGCTTGTTGTGAACGCCCTCCCGATCGTGGTAGCTGATGTAGTCGTCCACGAAGTCCGCGGCGTCGTAGATGATCGGGCGCCCCTGGTACACCTCGACGCCTTGGAGAACGTGTGCGCTGTGACCGTGGACCACGTCGACGCCCTGCTCGATCAGCCACCGGCCGAACGCCTCGTGGACGGCGCGGGGCTTCGTCTCCCAGTTCGGCCCCCAGTGGAGCGACGCGACGACGAGGTCGGGGTCGTGTTCCGCCGCACGATCGAGAATCCCTGTAACGAGCGCGCGCGTTCCGGGCACAGACGGATCGAGCGTCGCGAACGCGGATCCCGGCTCTGATTCCCTCGCGGCGAACGCCTCGGCCTGATCGGTGAGGCCGAACGCGGCGACGGTCAGATCGCCCACCTCGAAAGTTGTTGGTTCGAGCGCTGCGTCCCAGTCCGTGCCGGCGCCGGCGTGTGCGATCCCCGCGTCGGACAGGTGCGACTCGGTGTCCCGGAGCGCGGGCTCACTGTAGTCGAGGACGTGGTTGTTCGCGAGCGAGACGAACGAGGCGCCCGCCGCCTCCAGGGCCGGCACGGCGAAGGCGGGGTCTGCCCGGAAGTAGTAGCCCTTGTCCGGCCAGCGCGTCCCGCGATCGGAGATACAACACTCCAGGTTCCCGATCAGCCCGTCGAGTTCCTGCAGCCGCGAGAGCGTCGAGCCCCAGACGTTCTCGGGATCGTCGTCGGCCCACCGCTCGGTGACGCTCCGGCCGAGCATCAGGTCGCCGACGAACCCGATCCGGGTTGGGTCGCTCTCGGCGGAATCGGCGGAGTCGGTTTCGGTCGTTCCGCCGCTCCCGTCGTCCGAGTTCGACGATATGGCAGTACACCCAGCGAGCCCAACGAGTCCGGCGACACCCGATGCCAGCAGGGTCCGGCGCGTTCGCATTGCTCACAGGTTCGGGAAGTGCAGATTTGAAGCCTGCGGAGGGTGATCTTCGATCGGTCACACAAGGCGTGTGACAACCCCAACCAACGCGATCGCCACGAGAACGCTGGTCAGGGTCCCGACGAGGAAGTACTCGGCAAATGGTCGCTGCTTGAGCTCCTCGAACCGCGCGATCGACTTCGCCGCCACGACGAGACCGACCGATCCCCACAGCCCGGCCACCCCCAGAAAGAGGATGAGCCACCGTTCGAGACTCCCGATGAGCGATCCCGCCTCCAGATCATCCTCATGATCGGATTCAGGCCCCTGTTCCGGGAGCACGCCGCGGACGATCGCATTGCCGCCGTCGTGAGCGAACACGAATGCGGCGAGGTACACCGCTCCGGTGGTCGACTCGGCCCAGGGGAGTCCGTCCACTCCACCAAGTGCGGTCACCACCGGTGCGGCCGTCCACGTTGCGGGATCCAACAACATCCACCCGGCGAGGATAACGAGGAGGTGGGCCAGTTGGTCAGCGAAGAATAGGTGCGGTGAACTCCCCCTGTGGTTTCGCAACCGGGCCGAGACCGCGTCGATCGGGAGATGCACGACACCGATCAAGAGCACGATAAGCGCCGACTGTGCCGTCAACAGCGGGAGAAATGCGACGAGATGAACGACGAGGACGATTCCGACGTGCGTGAGAAGCGGGCGGAGCCGGTGTTTGTTCCTCGCGAGGTCGTCCGTCTGGAAGGCAAAATCGCCGAGGATATGTCCCAACAGCAGCAGCGCGAAGGCGGTCCCCGCCGGGCCGAGACTGATCAACCAACCACTCATAGCCGCTCCCCTCCGGTGAGCGCTGCTTGCAAGAGGTCCCCGATCGAGGTTTCGGCCTTGCGTACTTTTCGGACGTGTCCAGCGCTGAGTGATTCACTGACGGTCGATTTCGAGACGCCGTAGCGCTCTGCGACGCGTTTCTGGGTGGCCGCTTCTGTGAGAGCGAGCGCGAACTCCGCCTGCCGGGCCGTCCAGTCTTCGCGCACACACTGCACCAGGTCAGCCATCGCATTGACGTGGCTGTCGAGGGCGTTTGACCAGCCGTCGACGCGGAGCCACGCCTCGTCCGTTGCAGCCGCATCGATCGCTTTCCGAGCGCGGTGGAAGCACGGTCCATCCATCCCGATCGCTTGGTCCGGATTCACCTCGGTGTCGAGTTCGCCGAGACCGATGCCGAATCGCAGCCGGGCGGGGTGGAATCGATCGCTTGCCGCCACCGCCGCGCCAACGGCATCGGTCGCATCGGTCAGGAGTACTTGAAATTCGTCGCCTGTTGTTACAGTGAACCGTGACGCGATAGAGCCGTCCGGAACGTGCTCGTTGAGCGAGTCGACAACCTGTTTAAACTCTTCCTGTGCTTCGTTGCGGTTGTCTAACTTCCGGGAGCCACGGATGTCACCGATCAATGCCACGTATCTGGGGTCGTCCGGGTTTGTTGCCATTTGTTCGCCTCAGTAGCCGAACTAGCAGGTGATTCGGTGTTATCACCGAACTATATCAATATTGTGGCCGGAGATAAGTTCGGCTATTAAACCGAACTCCTAGGTAGTTCGGTTACATCGGCGAATATCTTGTGGCTCCGAGTTTACGTGTGTTCTCGCGTCCTGAAGTCCCCTGTGAGCAACACTCATCAGGGTTACCGAAACCGCGCGAGTCGTTGGCGGGGCGTCAGTGGCCCACGACTATGTCGTGTTACTGACCTGTACTATTGAGTGCGCTGTTCAACTCGAAGAGTTCTCGAACGACATCGCTATCAGCTACTTTGTAGCGACGCGGTGACGTCTTCGGCACCTCCTCGATGAGTTCGACTTCCAGTAACAGATCGGTGTAGTTGCCGACAGTCTGTCGCGTAACCCCCGCGTGTTCGGCGAATTCGGTTTTGTTAAACTCCCGATTTGGAGGAAGATCTAAGAGTGCGTCAACGAGAATCGGAACGGCATCATGCTGTGTGAGATGGAGCCACCCGCTTGGATGCTCTTTGCGAAGCTCCTTCTTTTGTTTTCGGTCATCCTCCCGGCGCTCAATACTGCTCATATGCAATACTGGCAGTGTATTCTGATAAGTATTTCCACTAGCGTTAATGCGAATTAACACTATTTATGTGATTTCAACCGACTCCTGTGACCATGGAGAAGCCGTCCGTCAGTGACCCACGACTGAAGCCGTGGGCTTGTCAGTGGACTCGCCTTCTGCCGTCGAATCGACGGTGGCGGTAAATCCGCCGTTCAGGTTCAGCGTCCCTGACGTGAGCGCACACTGACAGGGTGCGCCTCCACCCGAAGACTTTTGCCCCGAGTGGAGTTTCTTGAGAAGTTTGCGAGCGAAGTTCTTACTCGCGTTGTAATCCGCATTCAGTTCGTATACACACTTCAGACACACGAACTGGTGTTTCGACCGTCGATTAGTCTCGTGCGTAAACCCGCACGAGGAACTCATTACGTGAGACTATCAATCTCTTCTAGTGCCTCAGTTGCGACATCGCCAAGTTCACCAGCTTCTATATGTGAGTAACGCTCTCTCACCATCTCCTCAGAGTTATCCAAGTAACGAGCAGCCACCGTGTACCCGAACGCGCGGACAAGCATCTCCCCCATACCACGTCGACCACCGTGCGGAGCAAGATAATCGTGTTTCGGATGGTCGATATCGATCTCTGTGGCTTTCGAGAGCCGCTGGAGAATCTATCGTGTGCCGTCCGTCGTAATCGACGGCGGCCGAATGTCCTCATCGAGCGCCAGCAGGATTTTGAACGGGATTTTATATACTGCGGACTACCTGTATTCGATAATGAGTGACTCGTCGGACGACTATACACTTGAAGATGCGAAAGACGAAGTCGGAATTCTTCGCCGTGTAACCGACGACGTCGTCGAAGCAATCCGGAATGCAGAGAGCGAAGACGTACTGGAGTTTTTGATCGAGGACGAGAAACTCGACGTGGTCCACGACGGTGAACGTGGTCTGGGTCGGGTTCGACGTGCTGTGCTTGAGTCACCGTTGGCTTCAGACCGTCTCAAGCGCGTCGTGAGTCTCCGCGGTGATGAAACGCCCGAAGAGATACTCGTTCCGAAAGATGTCGAACGCAACGCCAAAGTCGCGCTTGAAGCCGGGAAGCCCGTCGTCCTGTACGGACCGACCGGAACAGGGAAGACGACCTTCGCCAAGCAGCTCGCCCGTGAGACCGGCATCGGGTACGCTCTCAACACTGCGACCCCCTCGTGGACGCCGTCGGACATCATCGGCGGGATCAGCCCAGACTACACCGGTGACTCGCTAAGCTACCGGACGAAACTCGGCTGCGTATCCGAAGCCGTTCAGCGTGCCCGCCGATTCGATGTCGAGTACGGCGTCATCCTCGACGAGATCACGCGAGCCGACATCTCGAAGATCTTCGGCCCACTGTACACCGCCATCGAGAACCCCCATCAGACCATCTTCGAGACCGACGAGGGGGAGACTATCGAACTGGACGAGCGGGTGAACATCATCTGTACGATGAACATGTCCGACCGGACGGTGAACGAACTCGACAACGCGATCACCCGCCGGTTCGCCATGATTGAGCTGGACGAGTACGAGGAGGACAAGCGCCGACAGCTGTTCAAAGACTGGATCACCACGCACGTCACCGACCACACGGACCTCGGAGAAAGCGAGATCCTCCGCCTGTTCGAGCGGGACTACCAAGGGATCAACCACGGCCACGAATCGACGTCACAAGGGTCGATCATGCGCTTCGGCCCGATGCATTATCGCGACGTCGCCGTCTTCCTTGGCGTCGGCTGTCGAGAAGGCGGAGAGTACGAGTATGATCAGAAAGATGCGGTCGGACAGGCGTTCCGGACGTACATCGTTCCTCGACTCCTGAACGCCGCCGCATTCCCGCAGATCGAGCGAATCGCGGAACACTACCGCGCGATGAACGGCGAATTCGAGGAGTTCGATCTCGCCCCTGCTGCTGAGCTCGCCGAACGGGAACTCGAACAGGAACGTCGCCAGATGGGCTCCTACGAGTAATGAGCACCGTTGACGAAGTCTACGAGTACGGGCAGGACACCTTCAACGTCCCCGAACGCGGGGAGATCCGGATAGAGGGCTGTCCGTCGTCCATCGGGGACCAGCTTCGTCGCGCATCTTTCACGCAGCAGAGTCCCGGCGTCTTCACGAAGAGTCAAGCAGCACTCGACGGCGAGCAGGAGTACGAAGTCGTCACAGTCACCGTAGACGGCGACGAGGATGAGGTACTCCACGTCGAAGCAACGGATATCATCGGCGTCGTGAGCCTCACACCGTCGTCGAAGGTCCAGGTCGATCCGAAGATCGACTGGGAGTACATCTTCGACATGCTGCTGGCGGTCTACGATCAGAATCGCTCCATCGAATACCACGGGATCCCGCTGCAGGACTTCCTCTCCGACGACATCCATCTCGACGACGTCTTCGTCGTGCTGGCGATCAACTACCTCGATGGGTTAGAGACGATCCACCGGCAGGGGTACATCCGCGACTTGGTTATCCGACGGCTCGACAGTCTGGACGGTCGGGGAGAGATCGACGTTGAACAGACGCTTATGAACCACGCGCGGGGGACGCTGGAGCCACACTGGATACGAAACGAGACCGAGTACGACAACGCCGCGAACTCGCTGCTCCACTACGCGGGGAAGACGCTGCTTCGGCTCTTTCGACAGAACTCTCACGAGAACGACCACCCTGCGTACGACCGTATCTTCTCAGAGGTTCACCGAGAGGTGGAGCGCCTGGAGAGTATGGGTGTTAGCAGCGGGTTAGACCGGATGGACGCGTATCGACGCCTCTCGCTTAGCGACCTCCCGAAACAGCGCCGGTACTACCAGAAGGCGTTCGATGTCGCCAAGGCAGTGATGTCGTCGTCACTCGGACAGCAACTCCGAGACGGCCCGCGAGAACTGGTCGTGGACTACGTTCTGAATATGGAATCGCTGTTCGAGCAGTACTCCCAGGTCGTCATCGAGCGCGAGCTCTCATACATCAAGTCCTACGACCACCTCGGTGTCCTCGACGACGTGACGCCTGTCCGGTCACCGTCCGTGAATCCGTTCGAGGGTGAGGGCCAGATCTACCATGAACCGGACCACGCGCTACAGGAGGGCGACCAGACACTAGCTGTACTGGACTCGAAATACTACGCAGAAGGCCACGATCCAGTGAAGGAGTCTCCGTCCCGATCTCGGTTGTTCAGCTACGCCTACCTTCTCCACGCTGACCGGCTCGCATTCCTGTGCCCGCTACTCGAACCGAAGCGTCGTCGAGTCGCCCAGACCGGAGCCGAACTGCAGATCGTCTCACCCGAGCAGTCGTTCACTCTGGACGGATACGGCGACGTCGTCCACAACTACATACACGACGTCCTCGTCGAGAAATCTGCCGAACTCGAAGCCTTCCGCGCCGTCGCAGAGAATCGCCTGTGTCTCGACGGTGTCGAAGAGACTGCCCTGAGCGAAGCGACATCGATGAGCGGTCCGTTCACGTTCAAAGATACTCGGGACTTCTCGCTCCGCGTCCTCAAGGCCGCTGCCGACGAACACTCGTGGGAAGTTCGCAATCGGTACGACCTAGAGCAAGACGGTGACTGGACGCGAGAACAGATCGAGACGCGCTGTGAACAGCGCTACGAGCATACGACGACGTGTGTACCCGTGTTCTGCCGCGAGCACGGGCAGGAGTGGATCGACCTCTATTTCCTCCAGAATGGTTCCGATGAAGTGGAGAAAGAGGGACCGCTGAAACTGCTCTGAACAGTAGTTTCGTCCGACAGTCTCTTTATACCTGGTTTCACACTAATCAGATAGTTGAATGAGTAACGAGATGACATCACATGACCCCCTTTCGAACGATGACGGGTTCTGGGGTCTACTGCTCGGGAAGAAATATGATAAAATCCCGGAGTCAGACCGTACGCTTGAAAATCTCGTATCGGATTTCTACGTTGGGCGAACGAAACGGATTGACTCCCGGTTTGAATCAGTCGACGACCTACTCGCAGAATTAAAGGACCAACCACCAGATCGTGCACAACAGCTTCTACTCACTATCTGGGCAGAAGAAAAATGGGCGCAAAAGAGCAGCGGTGGCAACGGTTTCCAGGTGGAAACTAATTTCGAGGACGAACTTCGCCGACTCGAAGATGAGGGTCTCTTCGTCGAAGAGTTGATTGACGGTTTTACACTGGTGTGGCCGAGCAAAGAGGTTCGTGTGACCACTCGGGAAGACGACCGTGTCCGAAGTCGCTTGTTCGAGCGTGCCCACCCACTATTCGTTCGGAAAGATGGTGGTGGTGAGATAGAGGTGCGAGGTGCAAAGAGTCGAATCAAGAAGTTCTCAAAGACCTTTACGGATAGTGATGGAGTTGCCAGAATAGAGCGGTCACAAACGACTCAGCATGTCATCGATGGACTTGCGTCAATCTTCAACGATGAGATTGAAGCGCTCACACTCACCGAGGTAGAGTTCCAACGAACCTATCTCCCCGATGGATCATCCCTCTCCCTCAGCAACCCTACGGGAGTTCGAAATGATCTCAACTCAGAAGCCGTCTTTCAGGAACTAGTCGACCTACAGAGCTTATCCGAACTGTCCCATCTCGGCTTCAACCACAACAAGACGGGGAAGAAGGTCGAGCTGAAAGTAGAGCGTGAAGAAACAGGATTTTACTTTGAAATCCAGGATCGGTACCTTCCCGAGTCAGAAAAGGAGGCAATTCGATTACTGATCGAGGACAAATTGGGCATCTCATTCGATAGCATCTATCCATATGACGTCCAGCTACGAGATTCATACATCTTCCACCAGATTCTCACGGGGGCAGTTGAGACGTATAACCGATATTTCGAGGATTTACCGGAAGAAGAACAGTCACTTCTGAACGAATTCATTGACGTAGCCGAGATTGACACATTTGAGTGTTATCGCTGTCACGAGGTACATGAGGAAGAAAAGCCGGACGAATGCGACGAATGTGAAGGTGATAGTTTCAGGGACGACATCCGGCGGGAGGTCAGCGTTGACGATGAGGCGATCCATGAAGCAGCATTTGAGTCGCTAAAAGAGATCCGTGATACGCTTTCAGATAATGGCATTAACTTCTTGGACGTCTCAATCGATGGGTATGAGACGAAACACAACGACTACATCCGAGCCACATTCCAGGAAGTGGCAAGTGCAGGAAAAGAAGCCAACACGCACCGGTATGAGTACATCAACTATTGTCTCGGAAATGGCCGACTTCCTCGACGAATTAATCAATACCTGCTAAACTCGGTTCTCGTCGTTTACGGGAAAGCGTATCTCAACGGGCGAGAGCACTTCGGGACTATTGACCTACACGACCTGTTGATGACTGATTCTCCAGAGGATCTTCTTACCTCAGCGATTCGTGACAGCAAATCCCAGTTCAGAAACCGAATTATTGGTCGGGCGGACGAAGCGTTCGAACGCCTTCAGGACCTACATCAGCGCGGTGCAGCAGGCGAATTCGACGACCTCTCACAGGAGGAGCGGGAGGAACTGAAGGAGGATTACGATTACAACGAGTTTGAACGGGACGTGTTCTATCTCCTGAAATTTATGTTCCTTTTCACCGAGCGGTGGGGTCGAGAAGGAGAGACGGAAACAGATGGCTGTCTCGTAATTCCTGAAGACGACGGTTACTTCATCGCAAGTTACGACCCGAAGCTCACCTACACAAAGAAGGGATACGATCTCGATGCTGGTGAGAAGAACAAAGCTGCTTGGTACATGGTTACGGAAAACCTCGGCGGTGCTCTCTCAGTTTCGCTCTCAGATGACGAAAACCTGGACGCCCACCTCTTCGTCTCGAATAACTTCCGAGAAGGTCAATTCCCATATGTCGCCTCTCGTGTACAGGAGTGGTTCGAGCAGAGTGAGGATGTTGAGAAGGGAGATATCCCAGTTGCATTCCTCCCCCTCGAATCATTGTTGTCGCTTTACGACACCTTCGACCGGCACTACGACCCGATAATCGAATATCCTTCAGTGAAAGCTGCGTTTAGAAGAGCATTCATAGAGAAGATCAGGAGCGGGGAAGATGGATACTCTGTTGTGGACACCGACGCCTGCGACGCCGTCGAAGAACGGGTACTACAGGCCTTGAAAGGAACTACCCGGAGTAGAACCCTCAAAGACCATACTGAATAGGGTGCGGTCAATTCTGCGCGCCTTCTCGAAATAGTACGACCGGACTACGTACAGGGTGATAACCGATTCTGAGGACTAAAACGGCGCGACGAGCCACTCTCCACCTTCTTTCCGTTCGAGTTGTGGACCAAAGACCTGCTGGAGCGAGTAGAGTTCGTCATCGTACCGAAGGTCGTAGGTCTTCCCGCTTCGGTGAAACGACCCTTCGACGACGAACTGTATCGTGGGACTTTGATACTCCAGATCATTCGCACGTTGATCCATCTCGCGGGCGAGTTCGTTTGCCAGGTCCTCGTCACTCAGGGCACCCGCGAGCCCGACGACACTCACATTCTCGGGAACATCATCTTCCTTGAGCCGCTGAAGGAACTCTTTCACGGGAATCTGGTGATCGAAGGTCTCGTAGGCTCCTTCGATGACGAGATTGTATTGTCCGGGTATTTGTCCGGGGGCTGCCATTAACTCGACATTCGTTCGAGAGGTCAAAAAGGGGTGTGTTAATGATCTGGGCCGCGTCCTTACTGGCCTAGTTTTGGTTCGAGCAAAATAGTTAACAAACCTGCAATTGACGCGGTAGATATGTATGATCAGCGGGTGACGATAGCCGAGGCCGTTAGAGAGATTCAGCAGGAAAACTATCTCCTCCCCGCTATTCAACGTGAAATCGTCTGGAAGCGAGATCAGATAACCGACCTGTTTGATTCCGTCCTGCAGGGATATCCCATCGGCACCTTCCTGTACTGGGACATTGCCGACGAGAACCGTGATCAGTACAAGATGTACGGGTTTATCCAAGACTACATCACCACCACGAAGTACATCAACACGAACGCACAGACCCGTAACTCGGAGATAGTCCCCGACGGGTCTGGGGACCTCAAACTCGTTCTCGACGGCCAGCAGCGCCTATCATCGTTCTACATTGGTCTCAAAGGGACATACACGTACAAACAGCCGTACAAGTGGTACCGCAACGAAAATGCTTGGAACAAGTCGAGGCTCTACCTGAACATCACGTCCGATCCGAACGAAGAGTTGGAGGAAGGCAGCGACCGCAACACACGGTACGAGTTCTCCTTCCTTTCGGTCGAGGATTACGATGGGCGCGTCGTCTCCCGCGGCGACGACCTGTGGCTCCGAGCAGGATCAATCCTCAATTACCCAAAGCACGAGGAGCAGGAGAACCTCGTTCACGAGATTCAGAACGAGCACGTCGAACCTGACGCTGTAGAACGGCGTCGCCACGTTGGGAGCAACATCAGGGCGCTCTGGCGGGCCATTCACGATAAGTCCTACATTACCTACTTCGAGGAAAAAGAACAGGACATCGACCGAGTTCTTGAGATCTTCATCCGGACGAACGACGGCGGGACGCAACTCCAGAAATCAGACCTTCTTCTCTCGATCGCCACAGCCAACTGGACCAAATATGACGCACGGGAGCAGTTGACCTCGTTCGTGGACCACCTGAACACCCAACTCCCCGCTACGAACAACTACGGGAAGGACTTCCTGCTGAAATCCTGTCTGGTTTTGAGCGATCTCCGCGTGCGTTACCGAGTCGGCCAATTCAACCGCGAGAACGTCTCGAAGATCGAGGACGAGTGGCAGTCGATCAAGACCGCTATCGAGACGGCAGCCACGCTGGTCAACCAGTTTGGAGTCAACGAGAAGACGCTTACCAGTCGGAACGCCGTCATTCCCATCGCCTATTACTTCAAGGAGACGGGGCTGACTATCGACGAATTACAGCGGAACGACGAGACATACTATCGAACGAAACAAGACATCAAGAAATGGTTGCTCACTTCGCTGCTGAACGGGACCTTCAGCGGCAATGCTGACACCGTTCTCCGCACAGTCCGAGAGGTACTTCGAGAGACCGAAGATGATGAGTTCCCGCTGGAGACGATCAACGAGGAAGTCGGGGACCTGAACAAGATCGTCGGATTCACCGACGAGATCGCTGAGAACGTGCTTGAATACAAGAAGGGTAGCAAGCGGACCTTCCTCGCCCTGTCGCTCCTTTACCCGGAGCACGACTGGGGAAGTGTTCAGCCGCACCAAGATCATATCTTTCCCGCAGCCAGGCTCGAAGAAGAGTACCTGCGCGAGGAGGGGTTCTCCGAGGACGAGATTCAAATGTTCACCGAGGAGAGCGACAAACTGGCCAACCTGCAGTTACTAACGGAAGGCGAGAATACGGCAAAGCAGGACGCCCCGTTCGAAACCTGGGTCACCGATCAGAACGAGGGATTTTATGACCGCCACTTCATCCCGAAAGACTCGAAGTATCACCGGCTCGAAAACTTTGATAAGTTTGTCGAACGTCGCCGACAGATGATCAAAGACCACCTCATATCGGTTTTGAGTGGCTGACTAGGCATTTTAGAGAAGTTCCAGCAGGTGGTGAAGCAGCCAGAGAGCTCCACTCCCGACGTAATACGCCAACTGTAGGAACCACTAGACGAATTCGGACTCGGGGGGTGCTCTACACAGAGAGATGTCGTGAGGCATAGTTCAGCTGGGATTCACACCCTCGCTCGCCATTTGAGGCTGGCAACGAATGATCCCACCAAAACCGCAAGCCCAATGCTCAATACTGCCTCCCCAAACCCGTTCGCTGTTAAAAACTCGTTCAGCGGGAACGGAGTGAGTTCAGCCACGTAGTACTCGAAGGCAAACGCAGCCGCTGCTTCCATCGTTTGTTCGACTGCAAGCGCCTTGACGAACTGCCAGCTGGTCAAGATCCCGCTCCCGAACACGTACATCGGAAACGCATTCAACAACAGGACGCCGACAAAATACTTCACCATCCCGGTGTTGTAGCCCATAAACGTCGTGTGTCAATATAATATGAATACTTTGTGAGGTTAAGAATTTTTCGTGGGAGAAAAGTCACTTCGCCCAGAAGGAGGTGTGCTATGCTGTCCGCTGGTGTAGAACAAACTATAGTCAGCGTCTTTCTTATGGGATGACAAGCAATTCCACAGTAAAATGGAGAGAGTGACTGACCGAGATTTCTGTGCAGTGAGGACTGCTCGCTTAAGTTCTACTGGCGTGGACCGACACGGTGATCGCATTCCATTACATGAATTACAACGTTTCAAGCGCCAAATTGAGGAAACGCCCGAATTACGATTGACCCGATTAGATCACCAATACGACCATATTTCAGGGGAGATTCTCGACGTCTGGATCGAAGAAGACGAAGATGAAAGTGAAGATATTCACTATCTGAGCGCCGAGATCGGCATCTTTGAGGGAAATGAACATATTGTAGAGAAGATTGAATCCGGCGAGTTGAGTGGTATGAGCCTCTCTATCGCAGTCTACGAGAACTGTGAAAGCGAAGATTGGAATGAGTTATCCCCGAACTTACAGGTAGGAGTTGACGGTCATTACAGGGAAGAGCTTAATCACTTCTTGAAGCGCTCCGGCAACCCTTACAGAATTCAGATTCAGAAGTCCGTCGAAGGAGACGCGATATTCGAATTCGCAGTTGTAAACAAAGAGAGTATTCTCCAGCTCCTTTCGATCGTGATGATATGGCTCTTAAATCGGAAATACGAGGGTGTCAGTGTTGAATTCCCTGATTTGAATCTTATCAAAGTGGAGAACAACATCGACATCGAGAGCGTCTTCAACCGGGTCGTGGAGTCTGACGAGGTACCTGACATTGATGGCTCCGAATTGACTGAGGAGGAAGAACAGGAAGTCAAAAAGCGCATCGTAGAAGAGCTGGCAGACGAGCTGGAGTTACTGGATGACTCCGATGAAAACGAATCTGAATAGCTCTGAGGCTGCTTTTCAGTAGCTCGTGATATCCCGGTCTCCGAGCACCCGCGTGTACGTGTCGTCGCCGGTCACGTCGGCAAGCCGACCGGCGAGTTCGCGCAGGTCGTCATCGACGTCCCACTTCTCGACGTAGTTCTGGACCGCCTGACCCTTCTCGTAGCGGTATCGGAGGAACTGGAGCTTGTCAAGGTTCGAGAGGTGGTCGCCGCCGTCGCCGTTGACGCGCTCCTGGATGTACGCTTGGCGCTTCTCATTGTCCCAAGTGCCGAGTTCGAAGCCGTCGTCCTGGTTGTACAGATGCATCTCTTTCAGTTCCTCAGGCGTGGCGTTCGTACCGCGACAGAGCTTGTTGACGTCGTCGTAGGAGACGTTCGCGGTATCAAGCAGGTCGATGAACACGTCCTCGATGCCGATATCGCTAGCCTCCTGGATGATGCCATAGATTTCTTGGACGACTTCCTTCGCGTCCATAATCTCGCCGTCACGCTGCACCTTCCCGTGGTGCTTCGAGTACTCGCGGAAACACGCGCCCATCTCCATCACGCCGATATCGCCGCGCGAGAGGTCGCGGTTCTCCTCGAGTTGCTGGCGGGTGCGCCGAGCCGTACGGTAGATCTCGCGGCGTAGGGAGTTCCATGACGCGGCTTGAGTGTCTTCGATTGGACGGGCAACAATGGCGATATCGAAAGAAACTGCTTCTCCAGTAATGAACTTGTTAATATCTGCAGTAAGGGGATATGCTGCGGTGACTTCAAATCCTGCATTACAAAGAGACTCTAACAGTTCGCCCCAAGACTCAGAGTCGCTATGGTGGTAGGTGAACGCAAGGGTACCATCTTTCTTGAGTGCTTTACGAATTGCTGCGAACGCTTGTCCGATTTCACGTTCGAAATCTTCCGCAGTTTTGTCCAAGAACGGGTTCGTTACAATAGATTCTGCGCGCGGAGTCTTTTCCGCAGCAAATCCATCGTACTCGCCCTCAAGGAGGGGCTTAAGCCACACGTAGAAGAAGTCTGAAACCTCAGAATACATCACGTTGTCATAATAAGGGGGATCGGTGATTACGGCATCAAACTCATTCTCAGCCTCAAGCTGTCTTGCGTCGCCGAGTGAAAGGGTGAAGTCGCTATCGATTGCGGGGAATCCAGTAGCTTTCTCAGTCTCTCCATCTTTCACATAACGCTCTGAAGGAGAATTAGCGTACTCTACACCGTTCAACAACTTATCCCAAATCGCACTGAACGATCCCGATCCAAATTTCGTACCCCAAACGTTGTTCTCAACTGGGTCTGTTGTAGGAACGAAGGAGTTCTGTTTGAATGAATGGTCCGCCTTATTATAGCCGTTGTTGTAGGTTACGAAAGTGCTGTTGTACCGGATAGAGTCGGAAAATGCGAGCAGGAGGAACTCCCTTAGATTTCTGTCTTCCACCCCCTCAATCGCCTTAAGAAGCTTAGAAAGAGAATACAGCTGCCTTTCAGTGAACATATCTGTCCACTTACTGTACCCATGGTCGAATACTGGATTCCTCTCCGAAGTCATATGACCAGGAGGGATATCCTCATCTGGGACATACTCATGAAGCCCAGGACTTTCTTCCCACTCCTGTTTAACATCCTCAAAGAGTGTTATGTCAGCTTCTTCGATCCGTTTGTAGCCCTTGTACGCACTCTTGTTTTCACCTGCAGCATCGCAGTGCTCACAGTAATACTCAAGCGCGTAGAGGCGCAGGTCGAATCCGCCTTGTTCTTGGATGGCATCGGTGATACCGTACTTTTGTCCGCAGTCTGGGCAAGTATACTTACTCCGAGATACATTCCCCTCTTTAGGTATGAAATCGTGACCACAGTCGTTACAAATACACTCTGATTGCCAATCGTCTACTAGTGTAACTGCCTCACAAGACGGGCAATGAACGTTGTACTTGCCTTCATTTTCGTAACGACCAGCAGCGACACGATAATCCTTGAACAGCGGAACTGTGTGTCCACACGAGACACAGTCCAACTCCTTCACCCAGAAGTTGTACATCACGTCGGCGTCGTGGTCGCCGTTCGGACAGGGCGTCTTGTAGTACTGGGTGATCTCGTCAGCGACTTCCTCTTTCACCTGCTCGAAGGCTTCCTCAAGTTCTTCAACGTCGGTCTGGCCTGCTTCGAGTTCCTTCTTCGTGACGAACCACGCGACCGGGTTCAGGTCGTTGCCGACGACTTCAGCGCCGAACCGTGACGCTTCAACGAGCGACGTACCGCCGCCCATAAACGGATCGAGGATTTTCTTGTCCTCGACACGAACATCCTTCGAGTAGAGCTCCCAGAGGCTTTCCGGGTTGGTCATGTCCACGCGTTCGAGCAGCGAAGCGACGTCAACGTCGGACTCGCCGTCGGCGTCGTCACCATAGGACGCGAGCGTGCTGCCCTTATGGCCAGGTTCGAATACCGAGACCTTCTCTGGGTCGTCCAGCAGCGTATAGAGAGATATAGCACGGAAGACACAGCCGAGGCGTCGCGCCCACCACTTGTGCATCGTGTAGATCGGACGGTAGTACATCCTCGCTCGGCCCTCCTTCTCGGCAATCTCGTTCACGCGCTCAATGGGGAACCCGCGTTCGATGGGGAGTTCCGTCCGCTCCTGCCGACCCTGCGAAGATCCAGATTGCTCAGACATTATTCAGTATGTAGAAGCGATAACGCAGGAACCCCATAAGTGTGCGTTCTTTCCACCAACAAACAGCTCCAGCGAGAACTCTACCCATTGTTCGGCAGTATCTCTAATACTCAGATAAAGCAACTGAGAGACGGACGAAAGCACTTGAACGTAGTCTTGAAATCAGCCACGTCGGGATCAGTGGAAGTTCTTTCGTAGTGTACGCTGTTCTAGCTTTCAAGAGGAATTTAGCGATACAGGGAACTGTTATCACGTTCGAGTGTCAGTTCGCGGTATACAGACTCCGAGAGAACGATGGTTGATAATCTAATTCTCACTGTGAAGGATGTCGTTGAAGATGGAGACGAACTGGTAGTCGAATTTGGCAATCAGAACACAATTCTGGTGTACAATGACACGGGGGAAGATCCATCTCCCGGAGCAACGGTGCGGCTTGATGAAGAACAGATCAATGCGGTAGAGGTGATCCAACCAGATGGATCTGATTCAGGAAACTTAGTCGGAGTCGTCAAGCGAGTATCTTCTGAGAAAATAATTGTTCAGACAGAGAATACACATCTCAGCGTGTTGTATCCCGATGAATTGGATCTACGTGTTGAGGACACTATTGAATTGGATTCTACTTCTGGAAGAGTGCTGGGTAAGATTGAGGATATTGACCCACCAACATTTGATTCTTCGATCGAATCTTCCGATTTAAGTCGCTATCGAACAGAGAATCCGGACAATTCTTTCGACGATATTGGTGGGTTAGAAACCATCAAGGAACGAGTTAAAGAGGTAGTCGAATTGCCATTAAGCAAAAGCGACGAGTTTAGCGAGATCGGAGCAGATCCTCCAACCGGTGTTCTATTCCACGGACCACCAGGAACAGGTAAGACGCTGTTCGCAAGGGCTGTTGCTGATAGTCTAGAAGACGGAACGTTCTATAATATAAATGGTCCTGAAGTGCTTAGCAGATGGTATGGAGAAAGTGAACGAGAAATTCGGCGGATCTTTGAGGATGCTAGTCAGAGAGACGGGCCATCAATAATATTCATTGACGAAATAGAAAGCATTGCCTCTTCGCGGGAAGGGTCAAGAGAGGTCAACCGTCGAATTGTAACTCAACTGTTGACGGTGATGGATGGATTCGATGAATTCGAAGATGTGATTGTTATCGCTGCGACAAACCGTCCGGAGGATATTGATCAAGCATTACGCCGTCCGGGTAGGTTCGACCGTGAAGTAGAATTCCCTTCTGAGTTACCAATGGAGGACCGGGTTGATATATTGGAAACCGTCTCAGAACAGGAGGAAATGAATGTCGCAGATTCCGTCGACTTCACCGGAATTGCAGAGGAGACCGAAGAATGGACCGGTGCTGAATTAAAGCGACTGTTGAATGATGCAGCAGTTTCGGGTGTAAAGGACAGCCGAACAACGATTATACCGGAAGATTTGGCACTAGCATTAAGACGGATCGAACGATCACGACGTGGGAAGCAAAATGAATCCGGGGGTAAGGAGAACAATGCCTGATATGCCAATGTGGGTCCCCTCTTTCCTGACATCAGAGAGCGAAGATGAAGGTGAGTTGCCTCTGCGCGAATTCATATATCTTGACGAGGTGAGTGTAGTCAGCTTGTTAGCCTCGTTGACGCGGGAAGTAACAGAGGCTCGCACAGATATTGATATGACAGAGAATCGAAAGCGGTGGAGGTTTCGACTGAAAGCTGCTCTTTCACATCTCCCGGTTGTTGGGGGCGGAAGTGCGAGTCGTGAGACAGTGAGTGTCGATAGAGATACTGAGGAAATTGTTCGTCGGTCTCAGATCGAATCAAAATTCGATGAGTTATATGCTGAAACATCTCCCCATCTCCAGTTGACCGAGAAGGATACTAAGTCAGGAGTCTCCGTGTCTAACCTCTCTAAAGGAGGTCTCTTGGAGGTAGATGTAGAATTTTCTGGTCATGAGTTATTCCACTACTACAAAGCGTTCCAATATCTGATTGATGTTGCTGAAGACGCTGAATACGAGTTTGATAATCAAGAGAAGCAGGCTGTCAAGTTGATGGGCTCACTTTTTGGAGATCAAATCCCCGTCGTTGGTGAATTAGAGAATTATGTATTGGTTGACGGTGCAATTCAAGAGAAAGATGAGAATGGAGATAGGGAAGATGCTGAAAGTCTCTGGATTGCTGGTACTCTGGACCCAGAGATGCTTTGGCAAGAGCCTAGCCAATTCTTATACGAGGAAAACAAGTTTACAGCGTACGTTAGAGTATCAGAAGCGCAGATTCAGAAGGACTGGGATCCAATTAAGTTGACTCGCGTTATCAAAAGTATCTCGAAACCGATTGGGAATCAATTGAGTTCCGTTATTGATGCTGCATTTTCACAAGCGAAAGAGGAGTTCGATACTGCCGGGTTAGAAGAAGATGATCCCGATGATATCGTAAGGGAACATCACAACGAGTACTTTGATTACATTGAGGAAGATGGGAATCTGAGTCTGTCTTCAGATCGCCGTGAAGAGTTATTGGTCACCGCATATAGTGAAACAACAATACAACCGGATGAGTCGAATTTTGAACTTGAAACCCGGTTGCTGAGGGAGCTAACTCAATTGGTGGAGGACAACGCAGACGTGAACTTAGACCGTGGTACCCTTGCTCAGCGAAGATCCAGAATCATCAATAACGAGGAAGGGGTTGCAGATTCCGACTCAAACACGTCCAATCGAAATTATCTAGAGGTGAGTTTTGTTGCAGTTTACTGGTGAGGGTGTCTAAGTGATTTTGACCACTCTCTCACAGGATACCTCAGCCAGCACCAATCTGGGAACTGTCCTGAGGATTCTGCTGGATGAGACGGACGGTGACGAAGTCCTCGTCAAAATCTTAATCAGAAACGCGGACACCGATCAGTAGGAGAAGCGGAACTACTTCTGGAAGCTGATCTCGATCTTTAGGCTCGACGCCTCTTCCGGCATTCGCTCAAACAGGTCCTGCACCTTCGTGTAGTCCTGTTCGGACCGCAACGTCAAGCTGACCTGCGTCCGCTCCACGTCGGCGGTCCCCTGAAGAGCACCGGGAACACCCTCCCTGTCGGGCAGCATGAAAGTGACGTCGCCGTACTCGACGCTCCCCGTCTGGTGGTTGTTCCGCCACTTGCTCCGCATTGCGGCGACATCGTCGCCGTTGTACTCGAAGCGCCACGTATCAGCCTCTGTGTCAGCCTTCCGGAACGGATAGCCGGGCACCCAGTCGGTGGCCTTGTCCGACCCAGTCGTGTTGACCACGTACTCCGGTTCCTCGTCCTTCCCGATGTTCTCCAGCAGGAACGTCCGCACCATGTACTCGGTGACGCTGTCGTCGAAGCGGTCGGTGACCTTGTTGACGGTGAACTGGTCACCCGGCTCCAAGTCCTCGATGTACGCCAGAATCTGGTCACCGATCCGGTCCGATACCGTCGGGACAATCTTGACTGTCGTCGGGTCGCGGTCGCCGAGCGATCCGAGGTACCGACCGCCAGCCTCCAGCACGTAGTCGTCGACGAGGAACCCGTTGACCGCCTCACGAGCAACCGATTCGGTCTCATCCGGCGGCAGGAACACCGCTTCGTCCGACCGAACCTCCCCGATGATCGTGTCGAGATTCGCGTACCCGTCGTCGTCGATATGCTCCTCGATACGGTCCACAAGGGACGACGCACCGACGACCTCCGCACCGCCGACATCGCGGAGCGTCGCGTCAGACTGCGGCTTGTCGAGAATCTCGTTCCCTTTCACGATGACGTACTGATCCTCACGGGCGAGCCGGCCGATAGCCCGCATCACAACGTCGTGGCTGTCGCCGTCGATCCAGATCTCGCCGTCCTCAACGAGCTCCAGTTCGAAGTCGCCGATGTCGAGCGCAGTCGTCCCGCTCCCGAAGCGCTGGCGGAGCTCCTGCTCGGCGTCATCGACCCCCCACACGTCCACGTCATCCTGCTGAACGAGCACGGTGTCCAGCGAGCTTCCGGAAAGGTCGTCACGGAACCCACCAGTATCACGGGCGAGTACCGGCTTGCCGTCGAGCGCTTCGACGGTTGCGTTCAACACATCGTTGGCACTGCCGGGAATCGGGAGTTCCGGGTCACGGAGGAACTGCTCGTAGATGTCCTCGACCGAGATTTCCCCACGTCGATCCAGAAGGTCCTCGGCGATGTCCCAGACGTGCGACTGGAGGTCGAACGGGTCAGCTGCCGCAGAGTCCGCAATGTTCGAGGCGTCGAGTTCCGCCTCGTCGAGGACGAAGACATCGAGATCCATCGGCTCCACTTTCGCCCACTCGTCATCGTCCATCAGATTGTCGCCGTCGATCACATCGCCGTACAGGAGTTGAAGCTCTTCACGGAGCTCGTTCTCCTCCTGCTCCATCATACTACGAATCGAGGTGCGGATTTCGTCATCGAGTGACTCGTCCGCGAGTACCTGTCGCGCACCCTCAATGTACCGCGCCTTGTCGATGTACCGTGTGCCGGACTCGATGGCCTTGTCCCCCGAGGGCTGGACGAACACGAGTGTGTTGCGCCACTCGCGTCCGCGACCGTCGTTCGTGATGACCTTCTTCACCTCGTCCTGGGTCCACTGGCCGTCCTTCACGACGACCTTCACCTCACGGTCGTCCGGAATGTCCCGCATATCGTTCGTCCGGAACCCGACCGGGTGCGCATTCGAGCCGAAGATATCCGTGATGAAGTCCGCAATCTCGGCCTTCGCCGACGTCTCCGACACATCCACAGCTGCGTTCCGGATGAGTGCGTTCGGGTTCTGCCGGTCACGAATGGCGTACTTCCCGTTCAGCTTGTGGAGGTGCCATGCAACGCCGTGCAATCGTTCGAGGTTGAGGACGACGTCGGAGACGAGGTCACCTGTCTGGTAGGCACCCATCACGATCTCCGACACCTCCGCACCCTCGCCTTCACTCGGCTTCAACGAGTAGAGGAGAATCGTGTTCAGGATGCGACGACCGTGGGGCACTTCATCCGTGTCAACACGACTTTTGATGTCACCGGTAGCGGCGTTCAGTCGTTCGTAGTTGATCTTCGCCAGTTCGTCCTCAAACTCGATGGCGTCGATGTCGCCGTGTGTGATCAGGTCCGTCTGATCCTGCATCTGCAAGAGAACCTTCGAGAAGAGGTAGATCATCCCGCGTGTGTTCTGGTTGCCCTCATCGGCGTAGTAACGTGTTTCAAGGGCGTCCAGAAGCACAGGGTGGAACGGATAGAGATCGTGCATCTCCGACAGCAAGTCGTCGGGGAGATCGACGTGCCCGTCAGCTTGATCGTATGCGTCGAAGTACCCGTTGACGATCTCGCGGGCCGCACTCTCGTTTACGGAGTCGATCAGGCGATGGCGCAGGACCTCGCGCTTGTCCACCTGATTGTTCATATTGACCTCAACTGCCTGTTCGCGGTTCAGGATATCGTGGACTTCGGAGCCCTCCCGGAGCACAGAGACGATCGTGTAGAGTTCGAGATCCGAAAGCGCGGTCGATTCGAGCAGCGACTGGAGGAACGCCTTGTTCGCGCTCTTTCGATCACCCTGAAGCGTATCGAACCAGTCCTCTAATTCGTCCACGAAGAATGCGACCGTGGTGTCGCCGACGGCCTCCTGAATCGTCTGCATATCGGGATAGCCACCCGACTCGAACGTCCCAGGATCGTAATCAAGCGCCTCGAAGAACGGTTCCCAGAGGTACTCGTACTGTTCGTTCTGCATCGCAACCGTGATCGGCGTCGCCGATTCCGGAAGCGCAGCGTCGAACCCCTCAACCGAATCACTTGCCCACGCACCCGCGGCGTCGGGATCGTCGAAACAGTGGTACAGTGCCACCATCTGGTGAGACTTCCCACTGCCGTACGGACCATAGAGGATGTGCGTGCCTCGCGGGTCGTCCCCAGTCAACGAATCACGAAGAATTGAGAGGGCCTCTCGAAGGCCCTGAGTCATCAGCGTCCGTTCGAAAAAGAGTGCTGCGTCAGACTCGAACTCGTCATCGTCATCAACATTGTAGAGTTTGACCTGCCCGTCGATCTGTCCTTCTTCCCGAAGCTCGCGGCTGAGGGTCACCGTGTCTTCGAGCGTATTTGGTAAGGATCCCGTCTGTGCCATCTTGATACTTAAACAAACCTCAGTGGCACCCAATAAACACTATGGTCCCGCGAATTCAGCGGCTTTGTGAGTCGTCTTCAGCCATATCGGGAGGAATCGGAGTGTGGGTGCAATTCGGCCGACTAGGGATTGTTACGGGCGTGTCGTAGTTCTCGTTATCATACCGTTCTTTCAATCGGTTAAGTAGCGGGTCAATTTCCCACGTGCCGCCAGCTAGTTTCCTGGTACACTCTGACCCTCTGTTTTCGTGTGGCGAATGTGGAATATAGCATTCTGAGTACCCGAGTTCCTTCAGTTGTAGAAATGCCCCGTGGTTGTAGAAGCGAACAGCTTGCATTCGAATCAAGGCTTCATTCCAATCGCTGCTAAACGTATTATTATCGTGTGAATGCGGAGATTCGCGCCGTGGAAGCTCCTGTAGAACACGTTTATATGCCTCTTGATATTCGATCTTGCAGTCAAAGAAGTCGATAAGAATATCTCGTGCATTTTGTTCTCGGTCACCACCTTCTACCCTCTTTCCATAGATTGGGCGACCAGGAATGATGTCGGCGATCTGGGTTTGAAGGGCATCGTTACTTCGGATTGCTTCGGGGATTTCTAAGTAGTGACTGGCCCACTGGGTCATCTTTGATTACCTACCCTAATGTTATTTCACATCCACTTAGTGATTCGGTGGGAGCTCAGCTGCATATTCACACTTCCGAAATGGAGACACAGCTGCCTAGTTGCTGATTGGTAGTCACAAAACGTATTTCACGCACACCTGCTTCTACGAACGTATGAGCGGGTACGACCTCGTCGATATCGAGGTCACACACGAATCTGCTGACGATTTTCTGGATTCACTGTCTGAGGACGGTACTGACGGGAGTCATCTGCAGAGTATCCAGGCAGTCCGTCTACAAGCAGGCCAGCCGGATTCAGAACTCCGGTCACTGAAAGAGTTGGACGAGAACGCCGTCAAACTTCTCGAACACCAAGTGGATGCAGCCTACCGGGCTCTCTTCGAGATGGACGGGAAAGCACTCCTGGCTGATGAAGTCGGCCTCGGGAAGACCATCGAGGTCGGGATGATTCTCAAGGAGATGCACTTCCGTGAAACGGACGAATCCGTCCTCATCCTCACTCCCGCACAGTTGGCCAAACAGTGGCAGGCTGAACTCCGAGAGAAATTCGGTCTCGACTTCGTCTGCAACTACGACGACGAATTCGAGGATTTCGACGCCCATGATTACATCATTGCGAGCATCGACACTGCGAAAAGCGAGCGACATCGTCAGACGGTTCTTGATCGCGACTGGGACGTTCTGGTACTCGACGAGGCCCACTACGTCAAAAACGAAGAGACGGACCGTTACGACCTGATTGACCGGCTTTCCTACAACTACGCGTTCTTCCTGACGGCGACGCCGATTCAGAATGAACTGACTGACCTCTACAACGTCGTCTCGCTACTCCGCCCTGGGCTATTCGGTACACGCGACGTCTTCCACCACTACTTCGTGAACAGCAATCAGGAGACACTGGTGAATCGAGACGAGCTACAGGATCGGTTGAACAAAGTGATGATCCGGAACCGACGGGAAGACACGGATATCGATTTCACAGATCGGACTATCGACACACGAACGTTCGATCCCACTCCGAAGGAACGCGAACTCTACCAGGCAGTCTCCGACTACGTCAAAGGGGCGTACAGTCAAGACCAGGGTCAAAAGCTCGTACTGATGCTCCTTCAGAAGGAAGTCGTCAGCAGCCCGGTCGCGCTCAAGAAGACCATCGAGAAGCGACTCTACGACCAGTCGGAGCTCACGCACGCAGACGAACTGGAGTCGATCTTAGATCTGATCGATGAGATCGATACCGTGACCAAACAGGAACGACTCTTGGATATCGTCGAAGAAGCCCGCGACAACGTCGAGATGGGGAGAGTCATCGTCTTCACCCAGTTCCGAGCAACCCAACAGCAGATTCTTGACAGACTCGCCTCGGAGGGGTACACAGTACACGCGTTCCACGGCGGGCACTCAAGCAGCGAGAAGGAGCAAATTGTCGAGGACTTCGAAGAAGAAGGCGGAATCCTCGTCTCAACCGACGCCATGAGTGAAGGCCGTAACCTACAGTTTTGCAATATATTAGTTAATTTAGACTTGCCGTGGAACCCGATGCGTGTTGAACAACGTATCGGACGCGTACACCGAATCGGCCAGAAGCGAGACGTATTCATCTTCAATATGGCGTTGAAAGATACGGTCGAAGAGTACGTACTGGAACGGTTGTACCACAAGATCGATCTCTTCCAGCAGAGCGTCGGAGAACTGAGCTCAATCCTGAGCCGCTTGGAAGAGTCGGGGACAAGCTTCGAAGACGAGATCTTCGAACGGTTGGTGGCTGCTAATTCCGAAGTCGATCTTGAGAACGACTTCGATGCAGTGGCAGTTGACCTCCAAGAACAGCGTGAACTCGCCGACAAACTTGAGGAGTTCAATAGCGGCGTGTTCGAAGGATTCGACTTGGGGGAAAGCGATGACTGACGCTTCGATTTCTGTTACGCAATCTGTGGTAGAGCAGTTCACAGAACGGTATCTCCGATCTATCGGCTGTTCCATCGAGCGAAGTGACGATCACTGGCTGGTGTCGGTACCCGATGACATAGACACTGAGATCACCCACGGGAGACACACACTCATCCGGGGGGAGGGTACTCCAGACAATGACGATGAGAGAACGAAACGCCTGCATCCGGAGAGTGCGTTCTTTCAACAGCTACTCCGTGAGGCAGGTGAACGATCGCCGTCTGGCAAGCTGTCGATAGAGAGTGAATCTGACATCGAGAGTCCAGAGTGGATCCAAAACAGCGCTGTCGAGGTACAGGGCGCACAGTTCACTCCGTACTACGACCGCACAGCCATCGTGGTTCTCTTTCGTGTCGGTATCGAGACCGTCAGTGAATACCAGCAGGAGCTTCTCCGCGCCGTCGCTGTAGACACGCGGTCAGAGGAGAGCCTTCCAAAACTGGCGGAGACATTCCTCGAGACCACCACAGTAGAGACCGAGACGGCCACTAGTGGCGCTGTACAGCTGACCAAGACAGACGTGCGGCCTCTCCTCGAAACAGCCCGGGAACTGTTGCTTGAAAGCGTACAGGGGCAGCTCGACGACATTCATCGAGAAGCCTCGCGTGCGGCAGATTCAGAAGTTGAAGAGTACCGTCAGATGCAACAACAGCGTATCCAGGAGCTACAGGAGGAACACTCGAACTTGTCGTCGAAGATCGACGATCTAAGTGAGAATATCAGCAGAGGAGACGAGGATTCACGCGTTCAAGCGCTGCGAGAACGGAAGGAGCTCAAATCGGAGTACGAGGAACTCGACGAGACGCTCAACGAGTTACGGGAGCGCCGTGACAGTGGGTTCCCCAAGCGACAACGAGAAATCCGAGAGCGGCACTCACTCGACGTGCAGGTCACACCGCTTACTCTGACTGAAGTTGAGTACGAGCGAGGCGAGATCGATTTCGAACTTATTGACGGTAGCATACATCAAACCGTTACTCTCGGATATGGGAGTGGGATCGGTGTAGCCGATACTGTTCGATGTTCGTCGTGTGAACGGGAACTCACCGAACGCAACCCGCTTCAAACGATTTTAGATGGACTCAAATGCCAGAGTTGTACCAAAGAGCGGTGATATGGTGACCTCTCGATAGTTCAATAGAGCAAAGCCGCTGAGCGAATACAACTACCACACTGATTCGTCAGGGAAGCCGCCGAACGAGCTGGATATCCGGAACTGAAGGAAGTGCCAGGGCTATCGAAATCAGAATTTGCTGAAAAGATTCGAAACCTCGACGAAGTGGCGCTGTTAGTCTTGGAGGGTGGCGACTGTTCGGCCCGCTTCCTCGGCATCTTCGCTGCGCGACATATTGTACGTCGCGAGCGCTTCTTCAACCGCCTCATCAAGACTCATTGGTCAACCCAATTTTGACTCTTCTACCGTATAAACGCATGCATGGCACCAGACAAGTAACAAGCAGTCTTAGTTGACCTCGATCGGTACTGAGTGCGCGGATGTTCTTCCCTGCTCTGAAGAATCCGTTGCCACCGAACAACTTGGACCCGAACGAATTCCGGCTATGTTCAAGGAGATATTTGGATCTGCGTATGACTACTCGAGAACGCTGGCTTCCGAACGCTGTTCTTGACCAATTAGTGCGGCTAGGTCCGCTTTCGTGAGTGGGTCGATGTTAACGCGATCCCCTTCGACGGTATAGAAAATACCTGCAGTCACGTCTCGGCCAGGGAACCACTCATTCAGCACGTGATAGTACACGCTGAGTTGCTTCCGATACTCATCCTCGGCGTGTCGCCCGAGGTCGGTTTTGAAGTCGATAATTTCGACGGTATCGGGACGAAGGTGAACGAGGTCGACGATTCCTGAGATGGTGACCTGTTCGCCATCGACAGTGAGCGGGAGATAGGCGTCCTCCTCGACTCGGAATTCTCCATCGAGGGAGGCCAAGAATGACTTGATGTGACGCTCGTCGTCGTTCGAGGGTTCGACGTCCCCCTCCAGTACGTACCGCTCAGCGAATTCGTGGGTCTGCGTTCCGAACGCGGTCCCTCTTCCGTCGTCGACGTCCTCGAACACATCGTCGCGCATGAGCGTATGCGGCGAGTGTCCGACCGGGCCGTCCGGCGTCGGCACGGAAATCTGCAAGTGTGCCTGCGTCGTCTCGTCGATATCGTCTTCCTGAACGTTGGGTTCCAGCTCCTC
>ENA-ORDC01000723-ORDC01000723.1-marine-metagenome-genome-assembly--contig:-NODE-723-length-29388-cov-4.010952_pt1 | contig 29388 bp, 28 predicted proteins | sample MGYA00237783_ERZ508515 | MGnify/ENA primary metagenome ERZ508515 (study PRJEB26186, sample SAMN06268792) | marine metagenome | isolation source: Eden Landing Ponds, San Francisco, CA, USA | place... | reverse complement strand
CCACCGTGACCGGGTCGGCCTCCTTCCACGAGAACTACGAGGGCAACCCCCTCGTCAACGTCGCCTGCGTCGGCCTCCTGTCGGCCGACCGCCTCGTCACGGCCGAGGCGCAGGTGGCGGGCAACAAGCTCGTCCTCGTCGGCAGTTCGACCGGCCGCGACGGTCTCGGCGGCGCGTCCTTCGCCAGCGAGGACCTCGCGGAGGACGCCGAGACCGAAGACCGACCGGCGGTGCAGGTCGGCGACCCCTACACGGAGAAACTGCTCATCGAGTGCAACGAGGCGCTCATCGACGAGGCTCTCGTCGAGTCCGCCCGCGACCTCGGGGCCGCCGGCCTCGGCGGCGCGTCCTCGGAACTCGTCGCCAAGGGCGGCTTCGGCGCGGACATCGACCTCGAAAAGGTCCACCAGCGCGAGCCGAACATGAACGCCTTCGAGATTCTCCTCTCGGAGTCCCAAGAGCGCATGTGCTACGAGGTGACCCCCGAGAACGTCGAGCGCGTGCGGGAACTCGCCGCGCGCTTCGACCTCGGGAGCGCCGTCATCGGCGAGGTCGCCGAGGGCAACTACGTCTGTACCTTCGACGGCGAACCCGTCGTCGACGTGCCCCCGGAGTTCCTCGCCGAGGGCGCGCCGATGAACGACCTCGACTCGGTCGAACCCGAGTCGGCGGCGCGCGACCTGCCCGCGTTCGACCTCGAAGACGCGTTCGAGGCGGTCGTCGCCGACCCCAACACGGCGTCGAAGCGCTGGGTCTACCGCCAGTACGACCACGAGGTCGGCCTGCGGACCGTCCGCCGGCCCGGCGACGACGCGGCGCTCCTCGACGTGCCCGAGGCCGACACGAAACTCGCGTTCACCGGCGGCGCGGACCCCAACTGGACGAGCGCCGCGCCCTACGACGGCGCGCGCGCGGTCGCCTTCGAGAACGCGACCAACCTCGCCGCGAAGGGCGCGTCGCCCCTCGCGACCGTCGACTGCCTCAACGGCGGCAACCCCGAGAAGCCCGACGTGTACGGCGGCTTCAAGAGCATCGTCGACGGCCTCGCCGACATGTGCCGGGCGCTTTCGGTCCCGGTCGTCGGCGGCAACGTCTCGCTGTACAACGACTCCGTCTCCGGCCCGATTCCGCCGACGCCGACGCTGGCGATGGTCGGCAAGGCCGACGGCCCCTCGCCCGGCCTCTCGCTTTCGGGCGACGGCGACCTGTTCCTCGTCGGCTTCGACGGCGGCGCGCTCGGCGGCTCGGCGGTCCTCGAACACCTCGGCGGCTCTGACGCGTTCCCCGCGCTCCCGGAGGACGCCGACGCCGCGACCGCGGTCGAGACGATTCGGGCCGTCGCGGCCGACGACGCCACGGTCGCCGTCCACGACGTGAGTCACGGCGGCCTCGCGGTCGCGCTGGCCGAGATGGTCACCGACGACGTCGGCGCGGACGTGTCCGTCTCCGACGCCGTCTCGCTGTTCGAGGAGACGCCCGGTCGCGTCGTCGTCGAGACGACAGACGAGGCCGCACTGCGCGACCTCGCGGACGACGTGCCCGTCGTCGAACTCGGGACGACGACCGACGACGCGACGCTCTCGCTCGCGGTCGACGGCGACGAGGTCGCCTACGGTGCGGGCGACATCGCCGACCTGCGCGACGTGCTCGCCCGCGAACTCGACTGAACCGAAATCTGAACTGCAAAAACGCGGTCCCGCGTCGCACCGCCCCCGCTACGGTTCGAGGACGACTTTCCCGCTACTCTTTCTGGCTTCGATGTACTCGTGGGCCGCCGCGGCGTCTTCGAGGTCGAACGTCTCGCCGACGACCACGTCGAGTTCGCCCGCGGCGAGCAGTTCGGACAGCTCCGGCACCGCGCCGAGAATCGACTCGGGGCGCTGTTGCATCGCGCTCCCGAGGTGGAAGCCGATGACGGATTTGTTCTCGAACAGCAGGCGCGTCGGGTCCGCCGCGGCCGCGTCGCCGGAGGCCGCACCGTAGGTGACGAGTCGGCCGAAGTCGGCGAGGGCGTCCAGACTGCGCTCGAACGTCTCGCCGCCGACGCCGTCGAGGACGAGGTCGACGCCCGCGCCGTCGGTCTCGTCGGCGACGACCTCGCGGAAGTCCGCCTCGGTGTACTGGATGCCGTGGTCGAGTCCGAGGTCGGCCGCGAGGTCGAGTTTCTCCTCGGTGCTGGCCGTGCCGAACGTCTCGACGCCGGCGTGGGAGGCCAGTTGGACCGCCGCGGTGCCGACGCCGCCGGCGGCCGCCTGAATCAGCACGCGCTCGTCGTCGGCGAGGTCGCCCCACCCGTGGAGGCAGTTGTAGGCGGTGAGGAACTGGACGGGGAAGCCGGCGGCCTCGGCGAACGACATCGACTCGGGCACGTCGAACAGCGTCGGGGCCGGCGTGGTGACGTACTCGGCGTACGCCCCGCCGCCGGTCATGGCGACGACGCGCTCGCCGACCTCGCGGTCGACGCCCTCGCCCACCGCGTCGATGGTGCCGGCGGCCTCCATTCCCGGCGTGTACGGCGGTTCCGGACCGTCTCGGTAGGTCCCGCGCCGCTGCATGATGTCGGCGAAGTTGATGCCGGCGGCCTCGACGGCGATGCGGACCTCGCCCGGCCCCGGCTCCGGCGTCTCGGTCTCCCGCAGTTCGAGGGTGTCGGAACTCCCGTACTCGGTGACGGCGATAGATTTCACACCGGTCGTAGCCGCGGCGGCCTCAAAAGGGGAGAGAACGCGGAAGTTCGCGCGGGTTGCCGGTTCCGAGCGGTCTCGAATGGTCTGGGCGCGCTTACGCGAGCGCCAGCGGGATGCCGAACGTGACGACGAGGCCGACGACGAAGACGAGGAGTCCGGTCGTGACCTGACTCATCGAGAAGTCCTGCATCGGGGAGGTGACGCGCCCTTCTTGTTCGCCTTCGTGGTGGTCGTCGTGTCCGTGGTCGTGGTCGTCGCTCATACGCGGGGCGACGGGTTCGCGGTACAAAAACGCACCTAACCGTCGTCCGCGAGCCCCACGACTGCATCGCCGGCGCGGACGACGAATCGGCGGTCAGCCGCCGGGGAACGCCGCGCCGGACGGGTCAGGACCGGGCCAGATACAGCACGACGAGGAACGCGAGCGCGACCGCGAGCGGCAAGAACGGAATCGCGGCGTCGAGCGGGACCAAAAGCGCCACTATCGCGGCCATCACCACGAACTCGACGACCACGAGCAGGCTGAGGAGTTCGGCTGAATCGGACATCGTTCGAACTGGGACCTGCGTCGGGATTCTCGCCGACGAGTCATCAAACTCTCCCCCTCTGCGCGAGGGGCCGAATCGGTGGGACTCTCGTCGCCGGGCGACTCGGCGAGGTGGTCGGACTTCGGCCACCACCTGCCGTAGTCGAAACGGTGAAACGGCTCTTTCGCCAACGATTCGGTAGCGAATGCTCACGAAGCGCATCATCCCCTGTATCGACGTCGACCTCGACGAGGACGGAAACCCCGCCGTCTACACCGGCGTCAACTTCGAGGACCTGAAGTACACGGGCGACCCGGTCGAGATGGCCAAACTGTACAACGAGGCGGGCGCGGACGAGTTCGTCTTCCTCGACATCACCGCCTCCGCCGAGGGGCGCGAGACGATGCTCGACACCGTCTCGAAGGTCGCAGACGAGGTGTTCATCCCGCTGACGGTCGGTGGCGGCATCCGCACCCGCGACGACATCAAAGAGACGCTCCGCGCCGGCGCGGACAAGGTCTCTATCAACACCGCGGCGCTCCAGAACCCCGACCTCATCGAGGAGGGCGCGCGCTCTTTCGGGAGCCAATGTATCGTCATCTCGGTGGACGCCCGCCGGCGCTACGACGAGGCGGGCGAGCACTACGCCGCGGTCGACGGCGAGTCCTGCTGGTTCGAGTGCACCGTCAAGGGCGGCCGCGAGGGAACCGGCGTCGACGTGGTCGAGTGGGCCCGCGAGGCCGAATCCCGCGGCGCGGGCGAGCTGTTCATCAACTCCATCGACGCCGACGGGACGAAAGACGGCTACGACATCCCGCTGACGAAGGCCGTCTGCGACAGCGTCTCGACGCCCGTCATCGCGTCGTCCGGCTGTGGCGGCCCCGAGGACATGTACGAGGTATTCACCGAGGCCGGCGCGGACGCCGGTCTCGCCGCCTCTATCTTCCACTTCGACGAGTACACGATTCGGGACGTCAAGGAGTACCTCGACGACCGCGACGTGCCGGTTCGACTGTAAGCCCAGCGCCTTCACAGCCGTTCTTCTCCGCCGCTCTGTCTCCCGCTTTTCGCGCCCCGTCGCCGAGCCGTCCGCCGGTCGTGCGTCCCCCGCGCAGTCGAAACCAATCTTAACCCGCCGGCACGCCGTATCTCCACCCGAGATGACAGACGACGCGTGGCTCGACGCCCTCCGCACGCACCGCGAACAGAAGGACCGCTATCTCGCCGCAGACCGCAACTCGCCGATTCCGCCGGACCAGCGGGAGTTCTTCGACGGTCTCGACTACTTCGACCCGGCCGCGGACCTCCGATTCGAACTCGAACTCCGCGCGTACGACGACCCGGAGCGCATCACCATCGGCACCTCGACCGACGGGGAGCGCGAGTACCTCGCGTGGGGTCACTTCGAGTTCGAGGTCGACGGCGAGTCGTGCGCGCTCGACGCCTACCGCGCCGACCCCGACGAGGACCGCCTGTGGGTGCCGTTCCGCGACGAGACGAACACCGAGGAGACGTACGGAGCGGGTCGCTACCTCGACCTCGAAGCCGCGGACCGGACCGACGACGGGCGGTGGGTGGTCGATTTCAACTACGCGTACAACCCGTTTTGCGCCTACTCGCCGCGCTACGAGTGCCCGCTCGTCCCGATGGAAAACTGGCTCGAAGTCCGCGTTGAGGCCGGCGAGAAGGACTACGAGGGACCGGCTGGCGCGGGCGAGTAACGGAGAAACGCGCCGCTCGCGGGCGCGCGGAAACGAGAAGAGAACCCGCAGATTACGCGTCGATACCGGCGCGGTAGGCGTCGGTGAAGTCGTCGGCGGTGCGCTGGACGCCGCGGGCGGCCTCCCCGAGCGCGTCGAGGGGGTCGACCCCGGGCTCCGTCTTGATAGAGAGGACGGGGTCCGTCTGTCCGCCGGACTGCTCGGGGTTCACGTCGTAGGTCGCCGCCGTGACGGTGTCGGTCTGGAGGAGTTCGCCCTTCAGGACGTTCATGAAGGTGTGGTCCTCGCCGCCGATTTCGATGCGGAGTTCCTCGTCGGTCTTGTCGATGACCCGCAGTTCCATGGCTCTCCGTTCCCTCCAGCGGCGTTTTAACGTTTCGTCTCGGGAACCGCGACCAGTTCGTCGAAATCGGGGTTCGCATCGAGGAGTTCGTATCGTCCCTCGTCGTCCGGGGCCGCGACGACGCCCTCGGCGACGAGGTGGTCGAGGTGGGCGAACGCCTCGCCGGGGCCGTGGAGGATGTGGATGCCCGAGAGGTCGCCGAACAGGTGCGCGCTCACGGTCCACGCGTCCGTGGGGCCGTGTTCGCCGAGGACGGAGACGACGCGCTCGGTGCGCTCGCGGTGGTGTTCGGCGATGACGCGCGCCCGCCCGGCGGGGTCGGAAATGGGGTCGCGGTGGCCGGGCCACGCTCGCTCGAAGTCGAGGGCCGCGAGGCGCGCGAGGCTGTCGAGATAGGTTTCGAGCGGGCGGTCGACCCGGAGGTCAGCGCCGCCGACGTTCGGAGTGTACTTCGGGAGGATGACGTCGCCGACGAACGCCTCGCGACCCGCCCCGCGCTCGCCGTCGAACGCGAGGGCGCTCAGTCCGGCGGCGTGGCCGGGGAGGTGGACGACTTCGAGTTCGCCGTCACCGGCGGCGATGCGGTCGCCGTCCTCGACGGGCGTCACGTCGACGCGACCGCCGCGGAGTTCCTCGTGACCGTCGAGGTATTCGGTCACTTCGGCGCGCGGTTCGCCGGGGATGCGCCACTCGTCGAAGCGGCGCTCGCGAATCGAGCGCTCGGCCGCAATCGCGTCGGGGTCGCCCGCGACGATGTCCGCGTCGGCGGCGTGGACGTAGACCGGCGCGCCGCTTTCGGCCTGTAGTTCGGCCGCGAGTCCGGCGTGGTCGGCGTGCCAGTGGGTGAGGACGACGGCTTCGAGGTCGGCGATCTCGTGGCCGGCCGCCGCGAGTCCCTCGCGGAGGTCCCGCCGCACCGAGTCGGTTGCCACGCCGGCGTCGACGAGCGTCGGCCGGTCGCCGGGGAGGAAATAGGCGTTGTTCCGTCCCTCGAAGACGGTGTTCCCGAGCCGTATTCGTTCCATGCGACCACCTGGCCGTCGAGGTGCATGATTATTCCGACTCCACGGGCGGCGACGTCCCGCGAGGCGTCCGAGCGTCGCCCGGCAATCGGCGAGTCGGCGGCCCGAACGCCGTCCCGACGCCCGACACATTCAAAAGCCGGCCGCGCATCGAATCGCACGTCGAATGCCGGTGGACTTCTACAAACTCCTCGGGGTCGAACGCGACGCCGAGACGGCGGAGATAAAACAGGCCTTTCGTCAGCGGGCGCGGGAGTACCATCCCGACGTCAACGACGACGAGCGAGCGACCGCGCAGTTCACCGTCGTCCGGAAGGCCTACGAAGTCCTCACAGACGACGCCGAGCGCGCCGACTACGACCGGATGGGTCACGGCGCGTACGTCGAGAAACGCCTCGACGGCCTGACGAAGTTCAAGTACCCCGGAAAAGCCAGCGAGAACGCCGGGCGCGGCGAGTCTGACACCGGCGGTCGGTCGGCTTCGGGACGGTCGTCGGCCGAGCGGTCAGCTTCGGGACGGTCGTCGACCGGGCGGTCGGCCTCGTCGTCGTCCTCGTCTTCCCGGTCGTCCTCCCAGCGCGCGTCGTCCTCTCGGCGGTCGTCGTCCGCGTCGAGTTCGTCTCGGTCGAGTCGGTCGCGCGCCTCCGGGTCGTCGCGAACCGCGAGCGCATCGCAGTCGTCGGCCGCGGGCGGGTCGTCGCGCGGCCGCACCCGAACCTCGGAGTCCGGTCGCTCTGGTCGGACCGGGACGACCGGCCGGTTCGAACGCGGACGCGACGGTTCCGAGTCGTCGGCCGCGACCGCGTCCCCGTCGGGCGCGACGAACCCGCTTTGGTACGGCTGGAGCGTCTCGGTCGTCGCGCTGGTCGCGTATCTCGGCGGCTTCGCGTGGCACCTCGCGGGCGACGGCGCGGGGTTCGCGGCCGCGCTCGCGTCGCTCGACACCGCCGCGCCCGCCGCGGGACTCCTCGCGTCGTCGCCGCTGTCCCTGCCGTCTCTCGCGGCTCTGCAGGCCGCGGCGACGCCGGCGGTGCTCTCCCTCCCGGTCGCGGCGACGCTCCTCGCCGTCTCGCTCGCGGGAGTCATCTCCCGGTTCGGCCACGCGTGGACCACGTGGGTCTACGCGCTCGCGGCGGCCGTCCCGCTGGCGCTCGTGGCGGCCGGCGCGGTCGGCGTCGGGCGACCCGTCGCGGTCGACCTCCTCGGCTTCGTCGTCTGCCCGCTCCTCGGGGCCGGCGGCTTCGTCGTCGACGCCGGCTGGTACCTCTTCGCCTCGCGGTAGTCGCCGCGGCGCGGGACCGCCCTCGCCCACGATTTTTGTCGCTCGCGCCCGACGGACTGATATGACCATTCCGACCGCCTCGGTCCGGCGGTTCCGACTCCGCGGCGTGAACGCGTACCTCGTCTCCGACGGGTCGGAGACAGTGCTCGTCGACGCCGGGACGCCGTGGGACCGCGACCGACTGCTTCGGGGCCTCGCCCGCGTCAACCTCGACCCCGGCGCTATCGACCGGGTGCTCGTGACGCACTTCGACCTCGACCACGTCGGGACGCTCGCCTCGCTCAGCCTCCGCGACGACGTTCCGATTCATCTCGCCGAGCCCGACGCCTCGCATCTGACCGGCGCGTCGAAGCCGTCGCTCAGCTCGCTGAAAAGCGCCGCACAGCGCGCGCTCGCGTCGTTCGTCGAGCGACCGACGAACCCCGTGGAGGTCGTCCGCGACAGCGACGAACTCGGCGGTTTCGTCGCGTACCGGACGCCGGGACACACCCCCGGTCACACCGCGTTCGTCCACGAGGGCCACGGCGTCGCGTTCGTCGGCGACATGGTCCGCGAGTCGAACGGGCGTCTCGGGCTACTGCCGGGGTTCATCGCGACCGACGCCGCGGAGAACAGGCGGAGCGTCCGCGAGTTCGCGGCGCGGTGCCCGCCGGTCGACGTCGTCGCGGTGGGCCACGGCGAGCCGGTCACGGAGCACGGATACGGCGCGCTCAAGCGACTCGCGGATAAGCTCTAATCGGAGGCGGAGAGACGACGCGCTCGGAGCGTGGGTACGCGGTCACGTGACGGCGAGACACCGAGCTGTCGCTCGCGTCTGAGTTAAGAGCGGGGACCGCGGCCGAGCGCAGGTCCCCGGACTGACCAAGCCACTGTGAGGAGCACCAGTCTCACAGCTGCCTGACGCGCCCGGCGGAAGTGAATCGAACCACGCGCGTCAACACCACGTTGGACACTAGTTGTAAAAAGTCCTTTGTTATCGCCAATTAGAACCACGGCCTCCAGAACGACTGGATAAATATGCTCTTATGTGAGTCATTTAGCCCTACCAACTGTACATATGGTAACCTTCATGTTTGTTACTGGACGAACGAACGGCAGAATCGTGAAGAATCTATCGAATCCGCGGACGAGGGTCGAATACGGCCGAAAACAGGCTATCTGACCAGATACGGGTCGGCACCGGGCATGAAACGGCCGAGATCGGATTCGCGGCGGAAGTCGGTCGACTGCAGTTCTAGCAGGCCGGCGACGAGTTCGTCGTGGTCGCCGTCGTCCCACTCGGCGGGGTCCTTGATGGGTAACACGAGGAAGCCGCTCCCGCGGAGTTCCTCGCCGTGGAGCGTCTCCATGTCGACGTCGGTCTTCCAGCCGACGGACGTGTAGTTGTTCAGGACGTGCTTCGTCGCCACCGCGCCGACCGGCAGGAGGACGTGGGCGGCGATAGCGCGGAGCTCCGCGTCGAAAAACCGCTCCATGTCGGTGTAGTCGGCCGCCGACGGCGTCCCGTCCGGGACGCACATGTGGAGATACGAGAGGAACGTGCTGTTCACCGTCGGTTCGTCGCCCGTCTCGGCCAGCAACTCGCCGTCTTCGAGCGCCGGGAACAGCCGCTCGCCCGCCTCCCCCGAAAAGGGGATGCCGGTCTCGACGCCCCCGTGGACGCCGGGGTGGTCGCCGATGACGTGGAAGTCGGCGTTGGCGTCGCCGTAGCCGGGGACGTACCGGTCACACGACGGTCGCATGTCGAACGGGTTTCTCGTGCGGTCGGTTACGTTTCTCACGGTACTCTCTGTGGGAGCGGTCGGTAAAGAAGACGTGGTTCGGCCCGATATCGTACACGAACGAGCGTGAGGAACGTATCGAGAGAGAGCGTCGTCCGCGCCGTCGACTCGGCGAGCCCCCTCAGAGTTCGACGCCCGAAGGGATGAGGCTCTGGCTCCGCAGGAGCGTCCCGTCGCCGTCGTAGACGAGGAACGTCGATTTCTCGAAGGTCTCGAAGTGGTCCCCCTCGATGGCCACGTCGACGCGGTAGCGCCCCTCGTCGTCGCCCGCGACGCGCCCGTACTCGCGGGCCGCGCGGATGAAGTCCAGTACGTCCTCAGCCCGAGCGTTGAGTTCGAGGACGTAGTCGCCGGTCAGTCGGTCCGTCACGCTCACGACGCCGCGGGCGTCGTCGTCGTCGACGGAGTCTTGCAACCGAAAGGAGACGTCCAGTTCCTCCGCGGCGAGCACGTCGCCGCTGGTCGAGAGGAACCGAGACCGAAGCTCCTCGGCCGGGCCGTAGAAGTCGATAGATACTGTCGGTTGGCGGGGGTCGCCGTCGTCCTCGTACCAATCGACGTCGCGGACATCGAGTTCGAAGTAATCACGCCGCATTCCGTACCCTCTGTTGGACTGCGCGGCCTATTAACGTGACGCCACCCGAACCGTGGTTCCGGGGTCGAAACCGACCGAATGCGCCGATTCGACGCGGAAACGCCGCTGTCGTCGGGTCCGGCCGCCGCGCTCGGGACGCGTCGAGCGAACGCCGGCCGCCCCCGCGTCGGTCACAACGGTTATCCGCCGTCGCCGCGAGCGAACCGCGTATGGAACCCGTCAACCTCGACGAGAGCTTCGCGTCGTTCGACGAGACGTGGGCCCCGAGAATCGCCGCGGAGCTGAACGATTACGCGGTGAAGGTCGCGAAGCTCGACGGCGAGTTCGTCTGGCACGCTCACGACGAGACCGACGAGCTGTTTCTCGTCCGCGAGGGGCGGCTCCGAATCGAGTTCCGCGACCGCGACGACGCGGACCTCGGGCCGGGCGACCTGCTCGTGGTCCCCCGCGGCGTCGAACACCGCCCCGTGGCGCTCGAACCGACTGAGGTGCTCCTCGTCGAGCCGACCGAGACTCGAAACACCGGCGACGCCGCGGAGAGCGACCTGACCCACGACCCCGAACGACTCTCCTGAGGGGTCGACCGGTCCGGGGGTCGCCTGCGGCCGCGCCGCCTCGCCGACGTGCCCGCGCCGTCGGTAGTTTTTACCTATCAGACCGTGCGATTGTCCTATGGTCTGGGTCCGCTCCGAACACGCGGGTGCGCTGGCCGTCGTCTCGACGTGGCTCTGCGCGCTCCTCCCGTGGAACGTCACGTACACGCCGAGCGTCTCGGGCGTGAGCCTGCTTTTCGTCCGGTTCCCCTTCGCCGAGATTCAGTTCGCGTGGGGGCTCTCCAGCGGAGTCGCAATCAGAAGCCCGCTTTCCGCGCTGTCGCTCCAGTCGGGGCAGACCGTCGCCGTCGCCTACCAGACGTGGCTCGTCGGCGCGGCCGTCCTCGCGCTCGCGGTGCTGTTCTCGCTCGTCTACTACCTGCGCGACGAGCGGGTCGAGGCCGGCCCGGTCGACCCCGTTCGGGTCCTCGGGGGCCTCCTCGGCGTCGTCGGCGTCGTCTTCGCCGCGGCGACGTACCTCCTCGTGACGCGCGGACTCCCGGGCATTCCGCTCCCACTCGGTATCGTCATCTCGCTCGTCCTCGCCGGCGTCCTCTTGACCGTCGACCGGACCTGAGCCGAGGCCGCGAGTCGGTCGTTCTCCCCGAGTGACAGTCTCCCGCGCGGACCTTTTAAGTACTGACCCGCCATACGTCTCGAGCAACTGACCGGGTGACGATGCCACGAGATACGACCACTGAGACGAAGGCGATACGCGACTCGCCGGCCGACAGAGGAGTGTTGAGACTCCTCGCCGGCGGGGAGTTCGACGCCGCGACCGCCGAGGCTCGGCGGCTCCTGCGCCGGACCGCGGAGATGTTGCGGGGGTCTGACCTCGACGTGCACCCTCTTTCGCCCGACGACACGCCGCTCGGAACCTACGAGCTTCCCGAGCGCCACGAGGAGGTCGACCGCTACTGGGTCAACGCCCCCTTCGCCTACGTCGTCGTCACCTACGACACGGACGCGACCGCCCACCAGTACCACACCGTCGAGCCCGACCTCGACGCGTTCGAAGCGGCGCTACTCGAACGCGTCCGCACCGACATCCGCGACCCGCTTTTGTACCGCCCCGAGACGGACCCGCGGACCGAGGCGGCGCTCGTCGAGGAGCTCCAGTCGATTCTCGAACAGTACGGGCTGGAACTCGACATGAACACCTTCTACACGCTGTTGTACTACCTCCGGCGCGACTTCCACGGCTACGGCCCGCTGGACCCGCTGATGAAGGACCCGCACATCGAGGACATCTCGTGTGACGGCTACGACCTGCCGCTTTTCGTCTACCACGACGGCTACACCGACATCGCCACCAACGTCTCGTTCGAGGCCGAGGAACTCGACAACTACGTCATCCGACTCGCCCAGCGCTCGGGCCAGCACATCAGCGTCGGCGACCCCGTCCTCGGGACGACGCTCCCGAACGGCGCGCGCGCCGAGTTGGCCCTCGGCGAGGAGGTCACGCCGCGGGGGTCGGCGTTCACCATCCGCCTCTACGCCGAAGAGCCGTTCACGCCCATCGACCTCGTGCGCTACGGCACGTTCTCCATCGAGCAGATGGCCTACCTGTGGCTCTGTATCGAACACAACAAGAGTCTCATCTTCGCGGGCGGGACGGCCTCGGGCAAGACCACTTCGATGAACGCGGTGTCGATGTTCGTCCCGCCGCGGTCGAAGGTGCTGTCCATCGAGGACACCCGCGAACTCGCGCTCTACCACGACAACTGGCTGTCGTCTGTCACCCGCGAGCGACTCCACGAGGGGACCGACATCTCGATGTACGACCTGCTTCGCTCCGCGCTCCGGCACCGCCCCGAGTACATCATCGTCGGCGAGGTGCGCGGTGACGAGGCCGTGACGCTGTTTCAGGCGATGAACACCGGCCACACGACGTTCTCGACGATGCACGCCGACAGCGTCGAGACGGTCATCAACCGCCTCGAAAACGAGCCCATCAACGTCCCGCGTGCGATGGTGCAGTCGCTCGACCTGCTTTGCGTCCAGACGCTCACCCGCCACGGCGGCGAGCGCGTCCGCCGCTCGCAGACCATCGGCGAAATCGGCGACATCGACCAGCGGACCGGCGAACTCGACTACTCGTCGGCGTTCGCGTGGGAGCCCGAGACCGACACGTTCAGCCAGAACGACAGCTCGCTTCTCACCGAGATTCAGCGCGAGAACGGCTGGTCGCGGACCGAGCTCCGGCGCGAACTCCGGCGACGCGAGACGTTCCTCCGGTACCTCCTCGACAAGGGCGTCTCCGACTACCGGCGCTTTACCGCGCTCATCAACGAGTACTACGCGGACGCCGACGACGTGATGCGGCGCGTCGAGGCCGACGAGGACATCGTCGACGCCGGCCCGGAGGCCTGAGATGCCCGCCGCGCAGTCTCTGTTCCTGCTTCCCCTCGCCCTCGCCGTCCTCCTCGTTCTCCCGGTCGTGCTGTCGCCGGTAAGCCGCTCTGCCGACCTCCTCGTCTCGCGGGTCGCGCTCTCCGTCTTCGGGTTCTACGTCGCCAACGAGAACCCCCGGCGCAAGGGACAGCGAAACCAACTGCGGGCGGCGCACGTGAGCGTCACACACCGGGTGTACGCCTCGCGGACGCTCCTCATGGCAGGCGTCTCAGGCGTCGCCGGGAGCGTCTTCGGCGTCTATCTCGCCGCCGCGACGCTCGACACCCTCGCCGTTCAGTCCGAGACGATTCGAGCGGCCCTCCCCGCCCCGCTCGGCTTCCTCGGCGGCCTCACCAGCATTCAGGCGCTCCCCCTCCGCGACCTGTTTCTCGCGCTTCTACTTTCGAGCGCGACGCTCGGGACGCTCCTCGCGCTCGGCGTCTACTGGGGTCGGTGGTACGTCCTCACCGAGCGGGCGCGGACCCGCTCGTCGGAAATCGAGGCGACGCTCCCGCGGACGGTCGCGTTCGTCTTCGCGCTGTCGCGGTCGGGAATGCCGTTCCCGAAGGTGCTGGAGACGCTGGCCCGAAACGAGGCCATCTACGGTGAGGGGGCGCGCGAGGTCGGCATCGTCGTCCGCGACATGGACGCCTTCGGCACCGACGTACTCACGGCTCTCCAGTCGATGGCCACGCGGACGCCGAGTCCGGGCCTCGAAGAGTTCGCCGAGAACCTCGCGAGCGTCCTCGGGAGCGGCCGCAACCTCTCGTCGTTCCTCCAAGAGCAGTACGAGCGGTTTCAGGCGGAGGCGGAAGCCCAACAACAGCAGTACCTCGACCTGCTTTCGACGTTCGCGGAGGTGTACGTCACCGTCCTCGTCGCCGGCCCGCTGTTTTTCATCACCGTCCTCGTCGTCATCGGCCTCGTCCTCACGGACACGCTGACGCTCATCCGCATCGTCGGCTACGTCGGCATCCCGCTGGCGAGTTTCGGGTTCGTCGTCTACATCGACAGCATCACCGAGTCGCTCCGGGGCGCGACGGTCGCGGACGACGGCGCGGACACCGCGAGCGACTCGGCTCACCGCACCGGCGCACCAGCTGGCGGCGGGGGGCCACCCGCAACTGACGGCGGCGAGACCGACGTCCGGGGCGACCCGTGGGGCGCGAACCGCGAGCGACTCGCCGCCTACGACCGCTTCCGTGCGGTTCGCGACTGGTTCGACCGCCCGCTCGATAGCCTCGGACGCAAGCCGCTCGCCGCGCTGGCGCTCACCGTCCCGCTGGGGTTGGTCTGGGTCGCGCTACGGACCACGCTCCCCGCGGACCCCACGATATTCGACGTCGCCGGCGCGGCGGACCAACACGTCGTCGAGGCCGCAATCGGCGCGCTCGCCGTCGTCGCGGCGTTCTACGAGGTTCGAAAGCGCCGGATTCGCACCATCGAGAAGAGCATGCCCGATTTCCTCGACCGCCTCGCCAGCGTCAACGAGGCCGGCCTGACGGTCGTCCAGAGTCTCCGCCGGGTGTCGGCGTCGGACCTCGGGCCGCTCGGCGACGAGGTCGAACGCGTCGTCCGCGACATCGACTGGGGGGCCGACGCCCAGACCGCGCTCCGGCGGATGGACCGCCGGACGGCGAGTCCGATGGTGTCGCGGTCGGTGACGCTCATCGCCAACGCGATGAGCGCCAGCGGCGACCTCGCGCCCGTGCTCCGCATCGCGGCCAACGAGGCCCAAGACAGCCGCCGCCTCGCCCGCGAGCGGAACCAAGAGATGGTCACCTACCTCCTCGTCATCTACATCTCGTTTTTCGTCTTCCTCGGTATCGTCGCCGCGCTGACGGTGTCGTTCATCCCCGCGGTCGAGCAGGCCAGCGCCGGTGCCGTCGGCTCCAGCGAGGTCGCGGGCGTCAGTTCGGGGACGTTCTCCGGGCTCCGGGACGTGAACACGGCCTCGTACACGCTGTTGTTCTTCCACGTCACGTCGATTCAGGGGCTTTGTTCGGGGCTCGTCGCCGGACAGCTCGGTGAGGGACAGGTCGCCGACGGCGTCAAGCACGCCGCCGTCCTGCTCGTCATCACCTACGTGACGTTCATGTTCATCTGACGCCGCGGCTCCCGCCGCCACCGGGGCGGAGACGCCCGCGGATGCGGTCGCCCGCGACCCGTACGGCCTTTGTCCCGCCACCCCGACCGACCGGCATGGACGGAGACGAACCCCGAGACGAGGTCCGCGAGACGTACGACCGCATCGCGTCGCACTTCGCGTCGACCCGCGAGTACCCGTGGCCCGAAGTCGAGTCGTTCGTCGCCGACGCGACCGAGTCGGGGCCGGCCGAACGCGCGCTCGACCTCGGCTGTGGAAACGGTCGGCACGTGGAACTGCTCTCCGCGCACGCCGAGGAAGTCGTCGGCCTCGATGTGAGCCGCGGCCTCCTCGACGAGGCGGTCGCGCGGGCGGCGGAACGCGGTTTCGACGCCGAGCTCGTGCAGGGCGACGCCTCGCGGCTCCCCTTCGCCGCCGACGCGTTCGACCTCGCGGTGTACGTGGCGACGATTCACCACCTCGCGCCGCGGGCGGCGCGCGTGGCCAGCCTGAACGAACTCGCGCGCGTGCTCGACGCCGACGGCCGCGCGGTCGTCAGCGCGTGGAGCACCGCCCACGACGCGTTCGACCGCGAGGCGGGGTTCGACACGACGGTCGACTGGACGCTCCCCGGCGGCGAGACGGTCCCCCGATTTTACCACATCTACGCGCCCGACGAGTTCGACGCCGACCTCGACGCGAGCGACCTCTCGGTGGTCGAATCGACGGTCTCAAGCGGGAACTGCTACGCCGTCGTCACCGGCCGCTGAGGGGTGCGGGCGGGTCCGGTCGCCGCGAACCGCGTCACTTGCTAACGCGGTTCGGGTGGATGCCGGCCGCGCACAGGTGATGTGGGCTTAAGAGCGCCGCGACGAATGCCCGTGTATGACCGAGACCGACGAACCACGGGAGTACGAGGTTGTCGTCGTGGGCGGCGGCCCCGCGGGACTGCAGACCGCGCTCTACACGACGCGACTGGGCCACGACACCGCGCTCGTGGACCGCGGCGGCGGCCGCGCGGCCATGATGCTCGACACGCACAACGTCATCGGCGTCACCGAGGACGTCTCCGGCAACGAGTTCCTCGAAACCGCGCGCGGGCAACTCGAAGACTACGGGACCGACATCCACCGCGACTTCGTGACCGACGCCGAGCGGTTGGACGACGGTCGGTTCCGCCTCGTCGGCAACGAGGGCGCGTTCGTCGCCGAGCGCGTCGTCCTCGGCGTCGGCTTCAACGACGAGCGACCCGACCCGCCGCTTCCCCGCACCGGCAAGGGCCTGCACTACTGCCTGCACTGCGACGCCTACATGTTCGTCGACGAGTCGGTGTACGTGATGGGCCACTCGGATTCCGCGGCCTACGTCGCCATGATTATGCTCAACTTCACCGACGAGGTGGACCTGCTACTTCGCGGCGACGAGCCGACGTGGTCCGACGAGACGGACGAACTCGTCCGCGCGCACCCCGTCGACATCGTCGAAGCGGAGATTTCGGGCATGGCGAAGCGGGACGACGGCTGGCTGGAGAGCTTCGAGTTCGAAGACGGCACCGTCCGCGAGTACAAAGGCGGCTTCGCCATGTACGGCTCGAACTACAACACGACGCTGTTCGAGGCGCTCGACGTGGACCTCGACGACGACGGGACGGTCCCCGTCGACGACCACGGCCGGACCAGCGTCGACGGCGTGTTCGCGGTCGGCGACATCACCCCCGGTCACAACCAGATTCCGGTGGCGATGGGCACGGGCGCGAAGGCCGGCATCGCCATCCACATGGAGCTCCGCGAGTTCCCCAAGAGCCTCGACGAGATTCGCGCCGAGGGCGCGGTGAGCGTCGACGACGTGCCCGGTATCTCGCCCGGCCTGCTCGACAAGGCAAAGCAGTTCAAGGAGTCGCACGCGGACGACTGAGACCGTAATTCGGCGAAATTCGGTGAGAACCGACGCGTACGAACACCCCTCTAAAGTTCTCTCGGCCAGTACGGTCTCCCACGATGAAACGTACTGGACTTGCGACTGTCCTGCTCGCGCTCATGGTCGTACTGGCCGGCTGCGCGGGCGGGGCCGGCACGATGACCGAGACGCAGACAGACGGGAGCGCCGACGCGACGACGACCGCGTCGTCCGACGGCGGCGACGCGGCCCGGACCGGGACCGTGAACTTCTACGTGAGCGACGAGCAGAACGCCATCGCTGACTTCGAACACCTCAACGTCACCATCGAGCGCGTGACGCTCGTCCGCGCGGACGGTGACGCGGAGGCCGAGGGCGAGGCTGAAGCCGACGCCGGCGACGCGGAAACTGAGACTGAAACCGACACGGAAACTGAGACTGAAACCGACACGGAAACTGAGACTGAAACCGACGCCGACGCCGAGACGAACGCGAGCGTCGAGGTGGAAATCGAAGCCAACGCGACGGCGAACGCGACGAACGGGTCCGCCTCGACCAACGGGTCGGTCGACGCTGACGCCGATGCCGACGCCGACGCTGATGCCGACGCGAACATCGAATCGGCCGACGTGAACGACACCGACGCGGCCGAAGGCGAGTCGAGCGTCACCTACGAGGTCGACAACGCGACCGTCGACCTGACCGAACTGCAGGGCGAGAACGCAAGTCTCGTCGGCGAGTACGATGTGCCGGAAGGCAACTACACGAAGGTCTTCGTGCACGTGAGCGACGTGAACGGGACGCTGAAGACCGGCGAACAGGTCAACGTGAAGCTCCCGAGCAACAAGCTTCAGCTCACCACGGACTTCGAAGTCGGCAACGGCGAGTCCGTGGAGTTCGTCTTCGACATCACCGCGTTCAAAGCGGGCAACAGCGGGAAGTACATCCTCAAGCCCGTCGTGAGCGAGTCGGGGACGGACGTGCCGATTACGACGGTCGGCGCGGAGCAGAAGCCAGAGGCGGAAGCCGAAGCTGAGGCCGAGGCCGAGTTCGAGTTCGACGTGGTCGGGAGCGCCCCCGACAACCCCGGAGCGGGCGGCGAATCGACCTCCCTCGCCGCCTGACCGAAAAGGTAACATCCTTATTGGGGCGTCGAGAATGAGGAAATAGATACCACACGCGGGCACCGGTGTCTTGGACGAGTGAAACGAGTCCAAGGCTCGGTGCACGAGTGAGGGACGAACGAGTGCACCGGTGTTGAGACGGCCGAAGTCCGTCGATGCACGGTGCGAATGAAATGAGCACCGGTGGTCTAATGGTAAGACATTGGCCTTCCAAGCCAATTATCTGGGTTCGATTCCCAGCCGGTGCATCTTCTCCGGACCGCTATTCATCGAGCCTCGACTCCGGTGGCTCTCACCCCGTCGGAATCGGCGACTATCCTTAACTATCGTTCCGACCATATTCGTGTGAGGTGCATTACACATGAGTCTGCTCGACGGCCGCGTCGCGGTCGTCACCGGCGGTAGCTCGGGAATCGGACGGGGAATCGCGCTGGCCTACGCCGAGGAGGGCGCGGACGTGGTGGTCTGCGACATCCGCGAAGAGCCGAAGGAGGGCGGCGCGCCCACCCACGAGAAAATCGAGTCGGACACCGACTCGTCGGCGACGTACGTCGAACTCGACGTGACCGACCCGGCCGCGTTCGAGGCGGCGATGGACGCCGCCGAGGCGTTCGGCGGCGTGGACGTGATGGTGAACAACGCCGGCATCTGGCGGCCCGAGGAGTTCCTCGATGTCACCGAAGCCGAGTTCCAACAGATGATAGATATCAACCTGAAGGGCGTGTACTTCGGGGCGCAGGCGGCGGCAACGCGGATGGTCGAGTCCGGCGGGGGAAGCATCATCAACGTCTCCAGCGTCAACGGCATCTTCGGCAACGGCAACTACCCGTCGTACAGCGCGTCGAAGGGGGCCGTCCGGACGCTCTCGTACTCGCTCGCCCACGGGCTCGGCGAGGACGGCGTCCGGGTGAACGTGATTCACCCCGGCGCTATCAAGACGAAAATCGGCCCGGAAGGGGCCGAGGAGACGAGCGAGGAGCAGACGGCGCAGTTGAACGCGATGATTCCGCTCGGTCGGCAGGGCGAACCGGACGACGTGGCCGGCGTGGCGGTGTTCCTCGCCAGCGACCTCTCGAAGTACGTCACCGGCGAGTCCATCGTCGTCGACGGCGGCTGGACCAGTTGGCGGTGATGCGGGCGTACCATCGGGGTGGCCCGATGACGTCGGGGTGATGTCGGGTGACGGGCGACCGGTGCCGTCGACCACGACCTTCTCCTCGCCGCGGGTGTGAACACCCACAAGTCCCGAAACACGCGGACTGCGACGGATTCGACGCACCACCACGGACCGTCTGTCTTATCTTCCTCCCGAACGTAACCGGACGTAATGCTGGATTCCATTCCGCTGTTCCCCGGACTCCCGGGCGGCCCAGAACTCCTCATCGTCCTGCTCATCGTCGTCCTCCTGTTCGGCGCGAACAAACTCCCCCAACTGGCCCGGTCGTCGGGGCAGGCGATGGGCGAGTTCCGCCGCGGCCGCGAGGAAATCGAAGAGGAACTGGAGAAGGGCGCAGAGGCGGACGACGACGAGGACGAAGACGAGGACGAAGACGAGGCCGAGGCGGACGAAGTCGAAGCGACCGAGACGGAAGCCGAGAACAAACAGTAAGCGTCGGTCCGGGGACACAGCCCCCTTTGTACGTCTTTTCACGCCCGGCGAGTACCGACCGTCAGCGGCCGCTCACGCGGTAGGTGACGGCGCCAGAACGCGGTTTCGAGGGCTGGTGCGCGGGTTTACGACCGAGAGACCAGTTGGTCGGCGGGTGACTGAATGAGGTATGAATGGGTGGACAACGAGGTTGCCCGGCGTTCCGACGTGGGGAATCCCGGTTGCCTCCTCCACCCCGCGATCCCTCGAGCGACGCACGTCCGATGGTCCGCTGCTCGCTTCCGCGCCTGGCGGGGTACCGCCGATGAACCGCGCGAACCCTTCCCTGCGGAAGGGGTACGCGGAGCCGCTGTCCCCGAAGGACGAGGTTTCTACGTTGGCTTCCGGGGCCCGCGCCGGTCTGACCGGACGCGCCCGTGTTCGGTCCCCGCTGAAGACCTATTTCGCGGGTAGAGAGCAGGGCCTAACTGCCCGACCTAGTCCACTCCCTCATTGTCCACCGACTGTTAAGGGCCTTTCGACTCGGAGGCGGGAAAATCGGGGGACACCGTCGGGGTGGTTCGACGCGACGCGCCCGCGAGAAGTCGGCTTTCGTTCCGTCCGGTCGGCTTACAGCACGCCGCGGGCGTACCACGCGCCACCGACGAACGTGACGAACGCGGCGGCCACCACGGACCAGCGGTGGTAGGTGAGCCACGAGTACTGCTGGTCGAAGCTAAACAGGAGCGTCGGGTCGATGGAGAACGACCACAGCGCGGCGACGCCGAGCATCGAAAGCGAGAGCACGAAGGCGAGTCCGGCGGCCGTCGCCGGGTCGGTCCGCTCCTGTCTGCCCGAGAGGAAGACGACGGTTTCGAGGAGCGCGAGCATCCCGACAAACGAGATACCGACCGGGCCCGCGGCGTAGTAGGCGGCCACCTGTCCGTCCCCGCCCTCGACGGTGACGGCGGGAATCGCGATGGTGAGTGCGAGCAGCAGCGCGCCGACGATTCCGACCGTCGGCGCGAGGCGTTCGGCGTCCATGGCCGGTCGTTCGGGCGAGCGCCTGATAAACGGTTTGAGACGCGTCGGCGAGGGATTGCCCGGTTTTAAATCGCGGTGCGACGACGTGCGCGTATGGACCGCGTAGCGATTATCGGTGCATCGATGACCCAGTTCGGCCAGCGGGACGCGTGGATTCGCGAACTGCTCGCGGAGGCGGGGCAGGCCGCGCTCGCGGACGCCGACGTCTCGCCCGACGAAATCGAGCACCTCTACGTCTCGAACATGGCCAGCGGCGAGTTCGAGGGCCAGACGGGCGTGCCGAACGCCCTCGCCCACGACCTCGCGGCGATGCCCGCCTACACCGCCCGAATCGACCAGACCTCCTCGTCCGGCGGCGCGGGCGTCTACGCCGCGTGGCAGTCGGTCGCCTCCGGCGCGTCCGACATGACGATGCTCGTCGGCGGCGAGAAGATGACCCACCGCTCGACGGCCGAGGCGACGGACGTCATCGCCTCGCTGACGCACCCGGTGGAGTACAAACACGGCGTGACGCTCCCCTCCTTCGCGGGGCTGACCGCCCGCCTCTACCTCGACACCTACGACGCCCCCCGGGAGTCGCTCGGAAAGGTCGCCGTCAAGAACCACAAAAACGGCGTGGACAACCCCCACGCCCAGTTCCGCAAGGAGGTCGACCTCGACACCGTCCTCGACTCGCCGGTCGTCGCCGACCCGCTTCGCCTCTACGACTTCTGTCCCATCACCGACGGCTCGGCGGCGCTCGTCTTCTGCCCCGAGTCGGTCGCCCGCGAGTACACCGACGACTACGCCGTCATCTCCGGCATCGGCGGCGCGACGGACACCCACGTCGTCCACGAGCGCGCCGACCCGACGACGATGGGCGGCGTCGTCAACTCCTCGGACATCGCCTACGAGATGGCCGACCTCGAACCCGACGACGTCGAGGTGGCCGAACTCCACGACATGTTCACTATCCTCGAGTTCCTCCAGTCGGAGGACCTCGGCTTCTTCGAGAAGGGCGAGGGCTGGAAGGCGGTCGACGAGGGCGTCACCGACCGCGACGGCGACCTCCCAATCAACACGTCCGGCGGCCTGAAGTCGAAGGGCCACCCCCTCGGCGCTTCGGGCGTCGCGCAGGTGTACGAGATTTACAAACAGCTCATCGGTGACGCAGGCGAGCGGCAGGTCGACGCCGACGTGGGCCTCGCGTGCAACGTCGGCGGCTTCGGCAACTGCGTGACCACGACCATCATGGAGTCCCGATAATGTCCGACGACGAACCCGCGATGGAGGCGTACCGCTACCCCGACGGGAGCATCACCTACCCCGGCCACCCGGTCGGCCCCGGCGGCGAGGAGCCGGTCGGCACGGTCGACCTCAGCGACTACACGGCGACGGTGCTGACGTGGACGAAATCGACGGCGACGCCGCCGGGCGTCCGACAGCCCAACACGCTCGCCATCGTCGAGTTCGACGTGGACGACGAGCCTGTCCGCGCAATCGGGCAGGTCACGGGAGCGGACGAAGTCGACATCGGCGACGAGGTCCGCCCGGTCTACTGCGAAGAACTCCGCGAGCCCGGTGCGGGCATCCGCGAGCCCGCGAGTCAAGAGTGGGACGGCTACCGCTTCGAACCGCTCTGAGCGGGCGAGTGTTGATATAACTACACCTCCTCTCTCGCGTATGAACCGCACCAGCGGCGTCTCCGTCGCGCGCGACGCGGCGGTCGCCACGGCGGTACTGGCCGGGCTGTACGGCCTCGGCTACGGCGTCCAGTTCCAACCGCTCCAACTGCCGACCTACCTGCTCATCGTCGGCTTCGACGCCATCGAAGCCGCAGTCGGCCCCGCGGGCGCGGGCTCCGACGTGCTGTTCGCCGCCTATCTCGTCGGCCTCGGCGTCGTCGCCGCGGGCGTGGCCCGAGTCGTCCGCGAGAGCTCGGAGGCGACCGACCTCGCGTGGTGGCGGCTCGGGGCGGCGTCGGCGGTGGCGCTCGTGGGCGTCATCTCCCTTCTGTTCGCGCTTTTCGTCCTCGTCAACGGCGTGCAGTTCACGCCCGTGCTCGTGGCCGGCGGGGCGGGGGTCGCGCTCCTCGCGCTTTCGGCGTGGGTCGGCGACGTGGTCCGCGTGGACGTGCGACTGGCGCGCTGAGTCGAAATCAAAACTCCGAGGGTATCGCTCTCAGCGGTCGCTCGGTTCGTCGCCCGCGTCCGCGTCGGCCCCGTCGTCTTCGTCCTCGCCTTTCACTTCGCGCTTGATCGACTCCAGTTCGGCGTCGACGTCGACGGTCGGCTCGTCACTCTCGTCGTCCCCGCCGTCCGGGCCGGCTTCCTCGGTCACGTCGATTCGGACCGGTCCCGTCCCGACCGGCTCTGGGTCGCGGGAGACCCGGTTCTCGTCGCCGGACCGCCGAGCGTCGTCGCGCCGTTGCCACTCGGATTCGAACGTGCGCTCGTCCTCGCGCCAGCGGCGCTCTCGGGTGGTTCGCTCGCGCTCGGCCTCGGTGATTCGGGCGTCGAGTTCGTCGGCCAGCGAGCGGGCGCGGTCCATCACGTCGCGCGCCTCGGGGTTCGTCGGCAGGTCGGCCTCCGAGAGCGCCGTTCTGAGTTCGTCGAGGGCGCGGTCGACGCCGGAGACGGCGCTCTTCGGGACGGTTCGCATTCGTGACTCCGTCTCGCTCCGCGCGTCTTCCATCGCGCGGCCGGGGTCGGAAAGCCGCATGAGGCGGCGTAGCAGTTCGAGAGAGGCGATAGTCGCTTCGAGGACGGCGATGACCGTCGGGATGGTGTACGACTCGGTGAACCGCAGAACCTCGCCGAACCTCGGCGGGCGCGGGGGCCGAAATCGGTCGTCGCCGGAGACACCCCGGTCGCGGTCGCGGCCCCGGTTGCGGCCCCGGTTGCGCTCCTCGCGGAGTTCCGCGCCGAGCTCGTCGAGCGTGTCCCCGAGTTCGTCGAGTACGTCGAGGATGTCGTCGTCGCGTCGTCGGTCGCTCATGCGCCACGGTTGGGTCGCCGCGGGGATAAGCGTTCGAGGGAGTGGAGACTCAGTGCGGTTCGAGCGTCCCTCCCTTACCGACGCGGGACGGCGCGCTGATACTGCGACGGCCACTCCACGTCTGCGCCGAGCTCGTCTGCGGCGTGGAGCGCGAAGTACGGGTCGTAGAGATGCTCGCGGCCGACGATGGCGAGGTCGGACCGGCCGTTTCGAACGACCTCGTCGGCGTGGCGCGCGGTTCGGATGCCGCCGACCGCGCCGCCCATCGCGTCGGTCTCCTCGCGGATGACCTCCGCGAAGGGGACCTGATAGCCGGGGCCGGTGTTCGGAATCCGCTGGTCGGGGTGGATGCCGCCGGCGCTCACGTCGACGAGGTCGACGCCGAGGTCGTCGAGGTCGGCCGCGAGGCGGACCGACTGCTCGATGTCCCACGACTCGCGGTCGTCCAGCCAGTCGGTCGCCGAGATGCGGACGAAGACGGGCTTGTCGTCGGGCCAGACCTCGCGGACCGCGTCCGTGACCTCGCGGACGAGCCGCGTCCGGTTCTCGAACGAGCCGCCGTACTCGTCGTCGCGGCGGTTCGTGACCGGCGAGAGGAACTCGTGGAGGAGATAGCCGTGGGCCGCGTGGACCTCGGCGATTTCGAAGCCGGCGTCGAGGGCGCGCTCGGCCGCGGCGCGGAAGTCGTCGACAACGCCCGCGATGCCGTCGGTCGACAGCTTTCGGGTCGGCGGGGCCTCGCCCTCGTAGGGCCACGGCGCGTCGCTCGGGGCGACGGTGGTCCACCCGCCGTCGTCGGGCGCGACCGGCTCGCCTCCCTCCCACGGCCGGGACGTGCTCGCCTTCCGGCCCGCGTGGGCGAGTTGGATGGCCGGCGTGCTTCCCATCGACGAGACGAACGAGGTTATCTGGCGGAGCTTCTCGACGTGGTCGTCCGACCAGATGCCGAGGTCGTTCGGCGTGATGCGCCCCTCGGGCGAGACGGCCGTCGCCTCGGACATCACGATGCCCGCGCCGCCGACGGCCCGACTGCCGAGGTGGACGAGATGCCAGTCGTCGGCGAACCCGTCGGTCGAGGAGTACTGGCACATCGGCGAGACCATGATTCGGTTTGGGACCTCCGTCTCGCGGAGCGAAAGCGGCGTGAAGAGCGTGTCCGTCATCGACCCCGATTGGGCGGGGGCGGGAAAACCCCCCTCGGTTCCGGTGATGCAGTCCGGTTTCGGCTCCTCGACTGCGACCCAGCGCCCGACCGCGCTCTCGCGACGGCGGCCACCGGTCGGTCCCGCCGGGAGACGCGGAGCGAAGGGAAACGCTCTTTTTACAGTCGAACGGAGTTTCGGCATATGAGTGACGGGGACGACGATACGACAGAACTCTCGCCCGAGAGCTTCGACGAGCGCCTGACCGAGGCCGAGGAGGCTCTCGACGCGGCCGAGACCGAAGCCGACCTCGACGAGGTCGAGGCCACGCTCGACGACATCGACGCCGACGTGGAGGCCGCGGACCTGCCCGAACCGGACGACGAAGACGAAGAAGACCCCGCCGAGGAGCTCGAATCGCGCCTGTCCGACCTGCGCGGCGACCTCGAATCCCAGCGCGGTCCCTACGCCGAAGACGCCGTCGAGACGCTCGACGAAGCCACGTCCACCATCACGGACACTCGGTGGACCGAGCAGGGCGAAGGCGAAATCGTCGCCGCGGTCGAGACGTTCGCCGACGAGTTCAACGGCGTGCTCGACGCGAGCGTCTCGGTCGACGGCGACGACGAGGACGCGCTCACCGCCGCCGTCGACGCCGCCGTCTCGGCCGTCGAAGCCGCCGCCCTCGACGCCGACGAGAACGCAGAAACCATCGCGGACCTCATCGAGGTCGCCGACGGCCTTGCGGACGGCCTCGACGACGCCCAGGAGTGGGACGACCTCGAAACGCGCGAGAAGCTCCAAGTGCAGGGCTTCTACGACGTGCTCGGCCACTACAAGGACTACCCGCCGGAGCTGTCGGCGCTGAAGGAACACGAGAAGCGCGGCAACGTCGAGATGATCGCGCTCGCCTTCGAGAGCTTCCAGTCCGACTTCATGCAGGAGTACTGCATCGAGGCGTTCACGCGGATGAACGACGACCGCGCCTACGAGACCATCGAGGGGCAGGCCAAGCGCCGCGACAAGGACGTCATCAAGGCCATCGGCAAGATGGCCGCCGAGGAGGGCGTGGAGATGCTCGTCGACTACGTCGACAGCGACAGCGACCCCGCGCTCCAGAAGGTCGTGTTCAAGGCGCTCGGCGAAATCGGCTCCGAGGAGGCGACCCAGCCCGTCGCGAACAAGCTCGTCACCGAGAACGACAACGTCCGCTCGGCCGCCGCGCGCGCGCTCGGCCTCATCGGCGACACCCGCGCCGTCGAACCGCTGTCGGACGTCGTCGCCGACGACGACGTGGACTCCGTCCGCGCCAGCGCCGCGTGGGCGCTCCGGCAGATCGGCACGAAGGACGCGCTCGACGCGGCCGCCGGCTACGCAGACGACCGCTCGTTCCTCGTCCAACGCGAGTCCGAGCTCGCCGCCGAGTTCCTCGGCGACGACGTCGAGGCCGAAGCGACCGTCTGAGGCCGCACGACCGACGCGCCACCCCGGCGGTTCTGCGGTCCCCCGGTCGTTCTATTTCTCCCGCAGTCACCCGCGCTGAGTCCCCGGTCGCGAACGTTTTTGTAGGCGAACGGGCCCAGCGCGGGGTGTGTCCCGCTGGCCACTCACCGCCGCGTTCGCCGCCTCGCTCGTCGTCCTGCTCGCGGCCGCGGCCGTCGTCCCCGCGCCGATAGCGGCCGCGCCGGGGTCGGAGAACGCGACCGAATCGGCCACTCCCGACGACCCATCGGCATCGGGCGAACCGCGCATCGTCTCCGCGCTCCCCGATCCGGCGACGCCCGACGACCGCGGCGAGTTCGTCGCCGTCGCCGCGCCCGCGGGAACCGACCTCTCGCTGTCCGACGGGGAGCAGACCGTCTCGTTCGTCGCGCCGGGCGGCACGGTCGCCGTCGCCACCGACCCGTCCGCGGCGTCGAACCTGACCGCCCACCCCGTCGTCGGGTCCGGTCTCGACCTCGCGAACGGCGGCGAGACGGTCACGCTCCGCGTCGTCGGTGACGACGGCGAGCGCGGAAACGGCGTCGTCGCCGACCGCCTCAGCTACGACCGGAGCCGCGAGGGCGCGCTCCTCGAACGGCGAGACGGCGCGTGGTCGTGGTGGCCGCGGGCGCTCCCGCGGCGCAACGTCACGACCCACGGCCCCGCGAACGCGACCCTGTTCGTGCTCCCCGACTCGCCGGACCGCCCGATAACGACGCTCCGGTCGGCCGACGAGCGGATTCTGCTCGCCGGCTACGTCGTCTCCTCCGCGCGCGTCGCGGACGAACTCGTCGCCGCGCGCGAGCGCGGCGTGCGGGTCGAGGTACTGGTCGAGGACAGCCCGGTCGGCGGCTTCCCGCGACGGTCCGCGCGCGTCCTCGACCGCCTCGTCGACGCCGGCGTCTCGGTCCGCGTCGTCGGCGACCCCCACTCGTTTCACCACCCGAAGTACGCCGTCGTCGACGACGCGGCGCTCGTGATGACCGAAAACTGGAAGCCCGCGGGGACGGGCGGCCGAAAGAGCCGCGGCTGGGGCGTCGTCGTGCGCTCGCCGGGCGTCGCGGCCGACCTCGCGGCCACGTTCGAAGACGACGCCAGCCTCCCCGAGACCGCTCCGTGGGAGACGTACCGCGTCGGTCGGTCGTTCGTCCGCACCGAGTCGGCGAACGGCTCGTACCCCTCGCGCGTCGCGCCCGAATCGGTTCGCGTCGACCGCGTGTCCGTCCTCCGCGCGCCCGACAACGCGGAGTCGGCGGTCGTCGCCCGACTCGACGCCGCCGAGGGCCGAATCGACGTGCTACAGCCGACCGTCGAGGCCGACGGCCCGTTCGTCCGCGCGCTCAAGCGCGCCGCCGGCCGCGGCGTCCGCGTCCGACTCCTCCTCGGGAGCGCGTGGTACGACGAGGAGGAGAACCGCGCGCTCGCCGAGCGGCTGAACGAGTGGGCCGACAGAACCGGGAGTCCGCTCTCGGTTCGGCTCGCGCGACCCGGCGGACGGTACGGCGCGATTCACGCGAAGGGCGTCGTCGCCGACGATACCGCGCTCGTCGGCAGTCTCAACTGGAATCGGCACTCGGCCCGCGAGAACCGCGAAGTCGTGCTCGCGCTGTCGGACCCGGCCGCCGCGGCGTACTTCCGCGAGGCGTTCGCGGCGGACTGGCGGGCCAGCGGGCGCGGGAGCGAGTCGAACCCGGGACTCGTCGCCGCGGCCGCCCTCGCGGTCGTCGCCGGACTCGCGGCGCTCAGGCGACTGGAGTTCGAAAAATGAGCGGCCGCAGTCCGTGCGTCGAACGCCGGCTTACGCCGTCGTCGACAGCTCTTCGTCGATGTCGGCTTCGGCCATCTTCTCGACGAGGCTGTCGATGACCTCCTGACGCATGCCGCTGACGAACTTGATGGAGCCGACGACGAGGTGGCCGCCGCCGGAGACGCCGCCGCCGACGACCTCCTCGTTCAGTTCGGCGACCATCCGCGGGATGTCGAGGCGGACGCCGTCGGAGCGGAGGACGGCGAAGTCGGGCCCGTAGCCGATGGTGATGACCGGCTCGCCCGTCTCCTGGACCTTGCGGTCGTGGAGCTTGCCCGTGGTCTTGCCCGGCGCGGGGTAGGTAAAGCGGTGGGCCCACTTGTCGAGGTCGATGCGGTAGAGGTTGGCCCCGCTGTCGAGGCGCTCGTGTTCGAGGTGCGGCTCGGCCGCTTCGAGCTGGCGGTCGACGTCGCGCTCGGCGCGCGTCGAGAGGAACTCGACGAGTTCGCGGTGGCGCTTCTCGTCGTCACAGCCGACGTTGAGCACGTCGTTGACGATAGACGCGCCGTCGTTGTAGCGAAGCCAGTGGGCGGCGTAGTCGAGCGCCTCGCCCACGTCGAGGAGCTGTTCGCGGTCGTAGCCCTCGTCTTCGGCGAGCGCGATGTAGTTGTCCATGACCTCCGCCTTCGAGCGGTCAGACAGCCCGGCGACGGCGGGGACGTGACGCAGTTCGTCGGTCACGTCGGGGTGAATCATCCGCGCGAGTTCGACGCACATCATGCCGGTCGTGATGCGGTAGTCCTCGTCGTGGAGGTACGGGTTGACGTGCGCGTCGAGGAGGTGGTTGACCGCCTCCGGGTCGGGGTGGTGGTGGTCGACGACCGCGATCGGCACGTCGTAGTGCGCGAGGTTCTCGTAGGCCGGCACGTCCTCCTCGGTCGACCCGTTGTCGAGCATGAGGAGGAAGGGGAGCTTCTGCCCGTGGCGGGCGCGGCCCTCCAAGGCGAAGTTGAGGTCGCGGGTGACGTCCTCCATCTCGTAGTACGGCGCCTTGCTCGGGAGGCGCTTGAACAGGTGCCGGGACGCGTCGGGGTCCTCGTGGACCGCCTCGACGAAGTTCTCGACGGCGAGCTGAACCGGGATCGCGGCGCACATCCCGTCGCCGTCGGCGTGGTGGCGGACGCGGATCGGACGGCCGGCGAGGACGGTCCGCCGGATCAGCCGCGCGAGGTCGCGGAGGTCCTCGTGGATCGGCTCGAACGCCTCCCACTCGACGAGCGGCTCGACGTCGGCCGGCTCGGCGCGCTCGTCGAGGGCCGCCTCGAAGCGTTCGCGGACTTCGGCGGCGCGCTCGTCGG
>ENA-ORDC01000722-ORDC01000722.1-marine-metagenome-genome-assembly--contig:-NODE-722-length-29405-cov-4.157597_pt1 | contig 29405 bp, 30 predicted proteins | sample MGYA00237783_ERZ508515 | MGnify/ENA primary metagenome ERZ508515 (study PRJEB26186, sample SAMN06268792) | marine metagenome | isolation source: Eden Landing Ponds, San Francisco, CA, USA | place... | reverse complement strand
GCGCTGTATCCCCTCCCTACTCACTCGCTTCGCTCGTTCGTTGAGGAAGGGGCGCCTTAGCGCCTCAATTCAGGTAATCCCGCGACCCGACACTCGCATTTTTTCGACGCCGCGTCTCGAGCGACGGCATCTGGCAAGAGTGAGTCAATGTTGCCGGTTCCGCACCGCGGGCAGTCGAACATGCCTGCGGGTTGAACAGTTCGAACTCCCCGATAACCGCCGCGACGCTCCGTGTGGGCCACTCCCGCGTCGGCTCGAATCCCACGAGTTTAAGCGAGCCCCCCCGAAAAAAGGGTCAAGATGAGCACCGCTGTTCATCTCGACGAAATCACAAAACGGTTCCCCGGCGTCGTGGCGAACGACGACGTGGACCTGACCGTCGAGCGCGGCACGGTGCACGCACTTCTGGGAGAGAACGGGGCCGGCAAGACGACGTTGATGAACATCCTCTACGGGCTCTACGAACCCACCGAGGGGACCGTCTACGTGGACGGGGAACCGCGGGACTTCGACTCGCCCGCGGACGCTATCGACGCCGGAATCGGTATGATTCACCAGCACTTCATGCTGGTCGACCCCATGACGGTCGCCGAGAACATCGTCCTCGGCAACGAACCGCGCAAGTGGTTCGGCACGACCGTCGACCGGGAGCGCGCGCGCCAAGAGGTCATCGACCTCTCGAACCGATACGGATTCGACGTGAACCCCGACGACGCCATCGAGGACGTGAGCGTCGGCGTTCAACAGCGCGTCGAGATTCTGAAAGCACTCTACCGCGGGGCCGACATCCTCATTCTGGACGAACCCACCGCGGTCCTCACCCCCCAGGAGGTCGAAGAGCTGTTCCGCGTCTTCGAGGAGCTGACCGCCCAGGGGAAGACGATTATCTTCATCAGCCACAAACTCGGAGAGGCGATGCACGCCGCCGACGACATCACCGTCCTCAGAAACGGCAAGAACGTCGGCACCGTGAAGGCCGACGAGACGTCAAACGAGGAACTCGCCGAGCTGATGGTCGGCCGCGAGGTCCTCCTCGAACCGAAGGCCGAACCGCAGGAACCGGGCGACGAGGTGGTCGCGGTGCGGAACCTCTCGGCGGAGGACAACCGCGGCATCCCCGCCGTCTCCGACGTGTCGTTCGACATCCGCGAGGGCGAGGTGTTCGGCGTCGCCGGCGTCGACGGCAACGGCCAGTCGCAGTTGGTCGAGGCCATCACCGGCCTGCGGACGCCGACCGAGGGCTCGATTTCTTACAAGGGCCGGGACATCACCGACGCCTCGCGCCGTTCTCGCATCGCCGACGGAATGGCGTACATCCCCGAGGACCGACACGAGCGCGGGCTCGTGATGGACTTCGACCTCGTCCAAAACGGCATCCTCGGGAGCCAGCACAGCCAGACGTTCGCCGCCGACGGCCGGATACACTGGTCCGACGCGCGCGACCACGCGGAGCGAATCATCGACGAGTACGACGTTCGACCGCCGCACGCCGACGCCGACGCGGAGTCCTTCTCCGGCGGCAACCAGCAGAAGTTCATCGTCGGCCGCGAGCTCGAACGCGAACCGGACCTCGTCGTCGCCACCCACCCGACCCGCGGCGTGGACATCGGCGCGATGGAGTTCATCCACGAACGGCTCTTGGACCTCCGAGCGGAGGGGAAGGCTGTGCTCCTCGTCTCCTCGAAGCTCGACGAAGTGCAGGGCCTCTCGGACTGCCTCGGCGTCATGCACGACGGCGAACTCATGGACATCGTAGACCCACGCAACACCACCGAAGAAGAGATCGGCCTGCTCATGGCCGGCGAACGCCCCGACGCCGACGCGACCGACGCGGAACCGCCCGTGGGTGACGCCAAATGAGCGCGGCCGAGAACGCGAAGGCCGTCCTCCGCCGGCTGACGGCCGCCTCCGCGACCGAGCGCATCCTCATCAGCTTCGCCGCGCTCGTGCTGGCCGTGCTCGTCGGCGCGGTCATCATCCTCGTCTCCGGCCGCATCACGACGTGCCAGACCGCGGCGACGACGCTGTTCGGCACCGGCTTCTGTTACGACCCCGTCGAGGTGTACCTCGTGCTGTTCAACGGGGCGCTCGGCGAGCCGTTCCTCCTGAACGACCCCGCGCTGTTCAACCCCAACTGGAACCCGCTGAACTTCGGGTTCGCGCTCACGCTCAAGGAGACGACGCTCCTGGTCTTCACCGGCCTCTCGGTCGCCGTCTCCTTCCGGGCAGGCCTGTTCAACATCGGGACGCAGGGCCAACTCGTCCTCGGCGGTCTCGCGACGGCGCTGTTTTCGCTCTTCGTCGCGCCGGTGCTCCCGTCCGGCCTCGTCGGCGGCCTCGTCCTGATTCCGCTCGCCGTCATCGTCGGCGCGCTCGTCGGCGGCCTCTACGGCGCGATTCCGGGCGCGCTCAAGGCGTACGCCGACGCCAACGAGGTCATCACGACCATCATGCTGAACTTCATCGCCGCGCAGATCGCGTTCGTCCTCGTCAGCGAGTTCTTCTCGAACCCCGACTCGCAGGTCGTCGAGACGACGCCGCTTCCCGACTGGGCGACGCTCCTCCCGGTGGCGTTCCCGCAGGGGGGCGACTTCTCGATTCTCGCGCTCGCGTTCGGCCTCGCGCTCGTCGTCGGCGTCTGGTTCCTGCTCGAACAGACCTCCTTCGGGTACGACCTCCGGACGAGCGGCGAACAGCCCGAGGCCGCCGAGTACGGCGGCGTCGACGCCAAGCGAACGACCGTTACGAGCATGTTCCTCTCCGGCGCGCTCGGCGGCATGGGCGGTGCCATCTGGGTGCTCATGGTCATGGGCAAGTGGCAGGCCGGTGTCCCCTCGCTCGGGTTCGACGGCATCACCGTCTCCATCCTCGCGGGGAACAACCCGCTCGGGGTCGTCCCGGCGGCGCTCCTGTTCGGGACGCTCAAGTCCGGCTCTCTCGCGGTCCAGTTCGGGACCGGCGTCCCGAAACAGCTCGTCGGCGTCCTCCGCGGTCTCATCATCCTGTTCGTCGCGATGCCCGAGTTCTTCCGCATGCTCGGCTCCGCCATCGACCTCGAACCGGACCGCGAGACCGTTGCCGCGGACGGCGGCGCTCTCGGAGGTGACGACGAATGAGTACGACCACCATCGACCGACTCCGCGACACCGAACTGTCTTACAGAGCGACGCTCGCCGGCGGGGCGCTGAGCGTCTTTCTGCTCATCGCACTGCTCGGCCTCGTCTTCCCGAGCAGTATCTGGGGCAACCTCCTCGCCATCCTCACCAGTCGGAGCACGCTCTCGTCGGCGCTCCGGCTCTCGGTGCCCATCACCTTCGCCGCGCTCGGGGGTATCTTCTCCGAGAAGGCCGGCGTGGTGAACATCGGACTGGAGGGACTGCTCATCATCTCGGCGTTCACCGCGGTCATCACGACGGCCGTCGTCGGCCCCGAGATGACCGTCGTCGGCCTGCCGGCCATCTGGATCGGCTTCTTCGCCGGCATCCTCTCGTCGGTGCTGTTCTCGGCGCTGTTCGCCGTGGTCTGCATCCGATTCAAGGCCGACCAGATTATCGCCGGCCTCGCCGTCTGGCTCATCGCGCTCGGCCTCGCGCCGTTCGCGGCGACCGTCTACTACGGCGGCGTCAACACCGATAACCTCGGGACGACTCTCGGGACGTGGACGATTCCCGTCCTCTCGGACATCCCGTTTTTCGGCGCGTTCTTCGACGCCGACCCCGCGGTGTACATGATGCTCGTCGCGGTCCCGGCGTCGTGGTACGTCCTGAACCGCACGGCGTTCGGCCGCCACGTCCGCGCGTCCGGCGAGAACCCGAAGGCGCTCGACACCGTCGGCGTCGACGTGAGCCGCGTCCGCTACGCGGGCGTGCTCCTCTCGGGGTTCCTCGCCGGCATCGGCGGCTCCGCGCTGTCGCTCGGCCTCGGTCAGTTCGTCGGTAACAACCAGACGATGGTCAACGGGAAGGGGTTCATCGCCATCGTGGCGTTCCTCTTCGGGAACTACAACCCCGTCGGCGCGTTCGGCGCGTCGTTCCTCTTCGCGGGGCTGGAAGCCGCCCAGATTCGCCTCCAGCAGGTCCCCGGCTACGGCGTTCCCGACTCGCTCATCCAGACGATTCCGTACGTGACGGTCCTCGTCGTCCTCGCGCTCGTCGGTCGCACCCGCATCCCGGCCGCGTCGGGCGAACACTACGATACCGGCGACGACAACCGCTGAGCGACCCGGAACCCTCGCGTTTCCGTTCTCTCCGTTCCCTTCTCTCTCAGCCGAGCGTCGCGTCTCGGCGAGAGCGGTTCCCGCCGGAGTCGCCCCGCGCGGTCGGTGCGGGAGTAAAGAGTTTTCAGCCCGCGATATGGAGGTGATACCATGTCCACAGACGAGAACGACACCGCCGAGGAGTCCTCGGCGAGCCCACGGACCCAGTCCGTGGACGTGGTGGTCGTCGGCGCGGGAACCTCCGGCTGTTACGCCGCCGCCACCATCGCGAACGCGGGCTACGACGTGACCATCGTCGAGCGAAAGCCCGCGGAGGAAGCGGGCCACATCGCCTGCGGCGACGCCCTGAAGGGCGCGGACGCCTTCCCCGAGGCGATTCCGAAGTCGAAAATCGAGCCCGCATTCACCAACACCGAGGTGGACCACGGCCGCTTCGAGATTCCGCAGGAGGACACCGTCCTCGACATCCCGGTCCCCGGCGAACTCGCCGTCATCGACCGCTGGGAGTACGGTCGACTCATCATCGAGGGCGCGGAGGAGGCCGGCGCGGAACTCCACTACGACACGGTCGTCCAAGACGTGACGCAGGACGACGACGGCACCGTCACCGGCATCGTCGGCAAACACGACGGCGAGGTCGTCGAGTACGACGCCGACATCGTCATCGACGGCGCGGGCTCGCTGTCGCTCCTCCAAGATAAGGTGGACTTCTCCGAGACCACCTTCGACACGAACGTCTCCTACACGCACTTCTCGTCGGCGTACCGCGAGGTCGTCGAGGTCCCCGACCCCGTCGAGTGGTCGGACGCGCTCGTGTTCAAGCCCGCCGAGGTCGCCGCGGGCTACGTCTGGTACTTCCCGCGGACGGAGACGACCATCAACGCCGGCCTCGGCTTCCAGATGACAGAAGAGCCGATGAAGCTCGTCGACGACCTGAAGCGGGACCTCCGCGAGCGCCCCGAGTTCGAGGGCGCGGCGGTCGTCGACAAGCTCGGTGCCGCCCTCCCGACCCGCCGCCCCTACGACTCGGCGACCGCGCCGGGCTACATGGCCGTCGGCGACGCCGCGGCCCACGTCAACCCGACGACCGGTGGCGGCATCGCCGGCGCGGCCTACGCCGGGAAGTACGCCGGCGAGCAGGCCGCTATCGCGCTCGAAGCGGGCGACGTGAGCGAGGAGACGCTCTGGCGCTACAACCAGCGCGTCATGGACCACTTCGGCGGCCGCTACGCCAGTCTCGACGTCTACAACATCCTCTCGACCGCCGTCGACGTGGACGACCTGATGGGCCTCATCGCCTCCATCCCCGGCGAGAAGCTGGCGGAGGCGCTCTACTCCGGGACGACCTCGTTCGGCCCGGTGCTCCTCGCGCAGACCGCGGCGTCGAGTTACGGCCACTGGAGCCAGATTTACGAGTTCTTCAAAGTCAAGCGCCTCGCCGACGACCTGCTGGCTCACTACGGCCGCTATCCGAGTCGGCCGAGCGCCCTCGAAGGCTGGAAAGTCGAGCGGGACCGCATCATGGACGACATCTACGAACTCACCGGCGCGGACCCGAAGTACTGACCTCGGTCTCCCCCGCGGACGAGACGCCTCGGAACTCGAACCGCGCCCCGCCGTCTCTGCCGGTCGTCGCCGCCACCTCCCAGCCGTGGGCGTCGGCGACGCCGGCGACGATGGCGAGGCCGAGGCCGGTCCCCTTCGTATCGGTGCTGTAGCCCGACTCGAAGACTCGTTTTTGTTCTTCCGGCGGGATGCCGGGGCCGTCGTCTTCGACGAAAAAACCGTCTTCGAGCGGGCCGACGCGGACGTTGACGCCCGGCGTCCCCCCGTCGGCGTCGGCCACCGCCCGGCGGCCACCCGCGCCTGCCGGGCTCGTTTCGGCGGCGGACGACTGGTCGCTCCGAACGCCGTGTTCCACAGCGTCGCCGGGAGCATCCCGGCGGCTCGTCGAGCCGTGTTCCACGGAATTCCGAAACAGGTTCTCGAAGACGGCGGTGAGTCGGCCCCGGTCGGCGAGCAGTCTCGCGTCGGCCTCGACGGTGAGCCCCGACGCCCCGAGGCTGGTGTTCGTCACCGCGTCGGCGGCCACGGTGGCGAGGCTGACGGGCTCGACATCGCCGACTGACTCGCCGACGCGGGCGAGCTGGAGCACGTCCTGAATGAGCGCTTCCATCCGGTCGTGGGCCTCGGCGACCGTCGAGAGGTGGTCGGTCCCGTGGCCCTCGCGGGCGAGTTCGAGTCGCATCTGGGCGACGTTCAGCGGATTGCGGAGGTCGTGGGTGACGACCGACGCAAACTGGTCGAGCCGCTCGTTGCGGCGGCGCAGGTCCGTCTCGCGGGCGTCGCGGTGGGACGACCACCGGACCGCTCCGACCACGAGCGCGACCGAGCCGACGAGGAGCATCCCGTCCTCGAAGACGAGCGTGACCGCCTCGGGCTGGGTGACGAGCTCGTCGACCGCGTCGGTGACGGCGTAGACGGCGAACAGCGCGGTCCCGGCGTACAGCGGCCGCCAGACCGCCTGCACGTCGCGGACGCCGCCGACGACGAACGCGCCGGCGAGGGGAATCGGAACCAAAAGCAACTCCACGGCGAACCGGAGCCAGCGAACCTCGGGGCTGTCGGGGAAGACGGCGACTTGGACGACCGCGACGCCGACGGCGATGCCGACGACTGCGAGACCCGGACGCAGGTCTGCGTCTTCGGTCGATTCACCTCCAACGAGCCCCATCGCTGGCGGCTATGCACGGGGGAGACAAATAACCGCTGGCGGTTACCGCAGGGGGATTCGGGCGAGCGCGCGCCGCGTCCGACGGGGTGAGACCGCCGGAGGGCGCTCGAACGGAGCGCTCGGCGCGTTTCAGTAACCGTTGTCTCTCGTCTCAGGGGCGCTCGGCCGCGATTCGCTCGACGCTTCCAGCGAGCACGTCGACGGCGATTCGAATGGTCGTCTCGTCCACGTCGAACGTCCGGGTGTGGTGGCCGCCGGGGTGGTCCGTGCCGACGCCGACGTAGGCCGCGAGGCCGCCGCGGTCCTGGACGCGTTGCATGAGGTACGTCGCGTCTTCGCTCCCGCCGAGTTCGTCGCGGTCGAGGATGGAGGTGACGCCCTCGACGCCCTCGCTCACGCCGCCGACGATGGCCGCGAGCGCGTCGTCGCTCCGGGCGCTCGGGGCTTTGCCCTCGACGTTAATCTCGACCTCGCAGTCGTGCATGGCGGCGGCCGACTCGATGACGGTGTGGGCGCGGCCCTCGACGTACTCCATGAGGTCGGTCGTCGCGCCGCGCACCTCGCCTTCGATGAACGCCTCCTCGGCGACGATGTTCGTGGCGGTGCCGCCGCCCATCAGACCGACGTTGACGCGGGTCGCGCCGTCCGAGTGCCGGGAGATGCCGTAGAGGTTCTGGGTGGCCGTCGCGGCCGCGAGGTTCGCGTTCTTCCCTTCCTCGGGCTTCGCGCCCGCGTGGGCCGGCGCGCCGGTGAACTCGGCGCGGAAGTGCGAGACGGCGAGGAAGCCGTCGATGCCGCAGACGACCTCGCCGGTCGGGTGGTCGAGACCGACGTGGAGCGCGAGCAGGTAGTCCACGTCGTCGAGGTGGCCGCCCTCGGCGACGGCCTTGCCGCCGGCGACCTGTTCCTCGCTCGGTTGGAAGAACAGCTTGAACGTCCCCTCGAAGTCGGAGTCGATGACGGCGTCGAGGACGCCGAGCCCGATTGTCGCGTGGGCGTCGTGCCCGCAGGCGTGCATGAACCCCTCGTTCTCGGAGCGGAAGCCCTCGGCGGCGGGGACGTGGTCGTCGGCCTCGGACTCGGGGATGGGGAGCGCGTCGATGTCGACGCGGAGGCCGACGGTCGGCCCCTCGCCGCGTTCGACGACCGCGACCGCGCCGGTGTAGCCGCCGGCGAGTCGCTCGAGCACGTCCTCGCGCGCGCCGGCCTCGCGGGCCCGCTCGAACCACGCGTCGAGCACGTCGTCGTCGGGGACGGCCATGCGCTCGTCGGCGTCGAGCGTCTCCGGGCCGACGTAGAGCGCGTCGAGGTCGCGCGTCTCCAGTTCGTCGACGAGGCGGGCGGTGGTGTAGAACTCGCACCACGCGGGTTCGGGGTGGCGGTGCAGGTCGCGGCGAAGCGAGACGAGGTCGTCCATCGTCGCTCGGTGGCTCATGTCTGGACTCTTTTGCCCCGGCGATGATAAACGCTCCCGACGGTTCGTGACCGAGAAACGCAACTTTGGAAGAAATAGTTGGAGGAAATTCGTGCCTATTATATATAACAGTCAATCTCTGACAAACGATGCCAGAAGAACCGGACATCGAGCTCAGTTTCCGTGGCGGGCGCCTCGTGAGCGCCCTGCCCATCGGCCTGTTCATCGCGTGGGCGATTTTCCAGAGCGGTATCCTCGGTATCGGCGATACGACCGGCCTCGTCGCGGGGATGCTGACAGGACTCATCGCGGGACTGCTGTTCGTCCGGGGAGACTGGAAGGACTACGCGGACGTCATCTTCGCCGGCATGACCCGCCGGGTCGCCGCGACGGCGGTCGTCGCGTGGCTCTGGGCGGGCATGTTCGCCGAGACCATTCAGGTCGGCGGCTTCGTGGACGGCCTCGTCTGGGCGGCCACGGTCCTGAACGTCGGTCCGGGGCTGTTCCCGGCCGTGACGTTCCTGCTCGCGGCGCTGTTGGCGACCGGTATCGGCACCGGCTACGGCACCGCAATCGCCTTCACGAGTCTCGTCTTCCCGGCGGGGCTCCTCCTCGGCGCGAACCCCGTGTTGCTGTTCGGCGCGATTCTCTCCGGCGCGGTGTTCGGGGACAACCTCGCGCCCGTCAGCGACACGACCATCGTCTCCGCGGTCACGCAGGACGCCGACATCGGCGGCGTCGTCGCGTCTCGCGTGAAGTACGCCGTCGTCGCGGCGGCGCTCGCAATCGCGGCGTATCTCGTCGCCGGCTTCGGAATCCCCGGCGTCTGGGGCGGGATGCCGCACGTCGACGTCGCCGGCGAGGTCTCGGCGTCGGTGTCGCCGTGGGGGCTCGTCCACCTGCTCGACATCGCCGTCGTCATCGTCCTCGCCGTCCGCGGCCGGCACATCATCGAGGCCGTCTCGTGGGGCCTGCTCCTCGCGGCGGCGTTCAACGTCGCGCTCGGCGCGGCGAACCTCGTGGACGTGTCGGCCGGGAGCATGCTCCTGTTCAGCGCGCCGCAGAACGGCCTCACGCAGGCGGTCGAGGCGCTTCCGCTCCTCGGTACCGTCGTCGAGACCGTCCCCGCGGGACAGGTCGGCGTCGGCGGGAGCGTCTACTCCGGCGCGGCCGGCTTCTTCCCGCTTATCGTCCTGACGCTCTTGCTCGTCGCTGGCGCGGAAATCATGCGCGCCGGCGGCGGCTTCGACGCGATTCAGGAACTCGTCATCGACCGCGTCGCCACGACGGTCCGCCGCGCGGAGACCACGATGGTCGTCGGGACGGCGCTCGTCAACGCGACGGTTACCATCAACACGGCGGCCGAAATCGCCATCGCGCCCTACATCGCCACCCTCGGCAAGCGCTTCAACATCAACGGCTACCGCCGCGCCAACATCCTCGACGCCAACACCTCGGCGCTCGGCTACATCTTCCCGTGGGGCGGCGGCCTGCTCGCCGGCTACGGGGCCATGCAGGGCCTCGTCGGCGGCGAGGCGACGCCCTGGTTCACGGCGGACATGCTCGTGAACCCCGCGTCCGTCTTCCCCTACGTGTTCCACGGCTGGTTCCTCGTGGCGGTGTTCCTCTTTGCCGCGTGGACCGGCTACGGCCGCGAGTACGTCTCCGACCGCACGAGCGAGGAGGTGAGCCGCGTATGAGCCGCCTCGATAAGCTCTTGGTCGGCTGGACGTTCCGCACCGCGACGCCGACGTTCGAACCCGGCGAGGTCATCACGGCCTACGTCAGCGAGCGCAACGGCGACGGTCTCACCGTCCGCGTCGGCGACTCGGTCATCCGGGTCGAAGACGGCGGCGACGCGGCCGTCGAAGACAAGGTTCGGCTCGAGGTCACGTCGTTCGACGCGACCAATCACGTCGGTACCGGCGACGTGGTCGAACTGCTCGGGCCGGACGCCTGAGCGACCGCAGAGACCGGAGGAAAAGCGCAGACCAACGTCTTCGTTCGCGCTCCGCGACCGCCGTCAGCGGCGGTGGCCGAGCGGCTTTTTTTGTTCGACTTCGACTTCGAGGTGGACGCTGTCGGGGAACTCCTTGAGGCCGACCTCGCGGGCGATGTGGTCCGCGCCGTGGATTTCGAGGCGACGGGTGTACACGGGGTAGGACCACGACGAGAACTGGTCGCCGGGCTGGAGCGTCCGGTACTGCGGGACGCTCACCTGTTTCGGCTGGTCGGCGTGGGGGCCGCGACACTCCGCGCCCTTCCGCTCGACGAACTCCTTGAGGTCGCCGACCACTCGGTCGAGGACCGCCTTATCACCGCTTTGGAAGGTGAGTTTCGTGACGAAGGTCATAGCTGGGTACTACTGCTTGTTGCACGCTCCGACGGTAAAAGCGCATCTACACGAACCGGTGACTCGGGGCCCCTCGCCCCGAATCCCGAGTGAAAAACCGTGCGAACGCGCTACAGCCTCCGATACCCTCTTAAAGGGTGGCACGTTTATTTCGGGTAATGGCAGTCGAAGCGGTCAGCGCTGGAGCCATTCTCTTCCGCGACACCCGCGGCCGGAGGGAGTACTTACTCCTGAAGAGCCGTCCCGGGGACTGGGAGTTCCCGAAGGGCGGGGTCGAAGGGGACGAGGAGCTTCAGCAAACGGCAATCAGGGAGGTCAAAGAGGAGGCGGGAATCCGAGATTTCCGTCTCATCGACGGCTTCCGCGAGGACTACAGCTACGTCTTCGAAGCGAACGGTACGACGATTCACAAGACGGTCCACCTCTTTATCGCGCGCTCGTTCGAGGCGTCCGCGGAGCTCTCGACGGAGCACCGCGACCTCCAGTGGCGCGACTACGAGCAGGCCATCAACACCATCACGCAGGACGGCCCCCGCGAGATATTCGAGCGCGCCCACGAGTTCCTCGACGAGCTCGCCGCGAAAAACGAGGGCGAACACAAGTACCTGAAGTAGCGTCGGTCGGTTCGGCCGACGCCCGAGACGCGACACCTGCGAGCGACAGCGCCGCGATTCGGCGCGGGCGGCGACACCCGCGGCGTCGTCGGGCCCCACACCGAAGCCGCCCGACCGAAACGCCTTCGGCTCCCCGCCGCGACTCCCGGTCGTGAGCGACGCCGACAGCGACCGCGACCCCGAGTTCGCCTTCGAGCTACGGGTCTGCCGCTGGGCCGAGCGCACGTGGCACCCCGACGGCCCGCGCCCCGCGTTCGTCGCCCGACAGCTCGGCACCCGAGAGCGCCGCTGGGACACCGTCGTCGTCGAGGTCGACCCCGAGGCGTTCGCCGCCCGGCGCGCCCTCTCGGCCGACGGCTTCGACTCGGACCTGTTGCGCGTCGTCCGCCACGCGCCCGCCGAGTGGGCGTGGTACAGAGACGCCGTCCCCGAACCCGACTTCCCGTGGCGACACGTCGTGCCGGCGGTCCACCGCGCCGCGGGACTCGGGCTTGTCGAGAAACGTCGGGGGTCGCGGAACCGCGTCGAGTACCGACGGACCGCGCCGTACCCCGACTGGGTCGAGCGCGTCGTCGCCATCGAGAACAAGCCGGACCTCGACGCCAGCGCCGCCCGCGCGCTCGCCGACCAACTCGAACACGACGTGTCGCGGGCGCTCGCCGACGAGGTCTGGGTCGCCACCGAGGTGACGGGGCGACGGGTCGAACCCGCCCTGCTGGAGGACCTCCCGGTCGAAGTCGGCATCCTCGGCGTCGACGGCGACTCGGCGGAGGTGCTGTGGCACCCGAGTTCGCTCTCGCCCGACCCGGCGGACACCCGACGGCGACTCGTCCTCGCCGAGCGCGCCTACGACCGCGGCTGGCGGAACTACGTGGACACGATGCGACCCGACTGCCGACAGTTCGAACTCGCTCGGCGCGGCCGGGCGCTCGTGCCCCGGTGCGCCGCGAAAGACTGCTATCAGAGCCAGCGCGAGTGCGCGCACTCGTGTCCGTCGTTCGAGCCAGAACCACCGGCGTGGCGGATGAAGGGCTGGCCCATCGAGGGTGGCCCCGGCAAGGGCGTCCGCCGGATTCTGGAGGCGCGCCGCGAGCGCGAACGAGACCGCGCCGAGCGCGGCAGTGAGAACGCCTAACTTCGCGCCCCGCTGACCGAGCGATATGGAACGATTCCAGAACACGCGACTGCCGGACTGGGACTGGTGGGGGAAGCTCTGGCCGACGCCGGGCGAGACGCTTCGGGACCTCGGACTGTCGGCGGGCGACACCGTCGCCGAAATCGGCTGTGGAAACGGCTACTTCGCGTTGCCGGCGGCGCGAATCGTCGCGCCGGCCCCGGTGTACGCGGTCGACCTCGACGACGGACACCTCGCGGAACTCGACCACCTCGCCGACCAGCAGTGCATCGACAGCGTGGTGTCGGTCCGCGGCGACGCCCGCGAGCTATCGACGCACCTCTCGGACCCCGTCGACGTGGCGCTGTTCGCCAACGCGTTCCACGGGGTCGACGACCCCGACGAGTTCCTGACGGAAATCGAGTCGGTCCTCGCCGACGACGGCCGGTTCGTCGTCGTCAACTGGCAGCCGCTCCCCCGAGCGGAGACGACCGTCGCCGGCGAACCGCGCGGCCCGCCGACCGACCTGCGGCTCGGTCCCGCGGAGACCGCGGCGATGGTCGAGAACGCGACCGACCTCGCGGTGACGGCGGAAATCGACATCCCGCCGTACCACTACGCGCTGGTGTTCGAGCGGCGCGAATAGAGGCGGCGGCGGCGGGCGGTTAGACGACCTCCACGTCGACCTCGTCGCGCTCGACGGCGAGGCGGAACGTGGGGACGGTCCGGTAGACGACCTCGATAACGCCCTTGCGGCGGAGGCTCTGGAGCGCCCGGCGCACGTCGTCCACGTCGGGGTCGATGTCGAACTCGTCGCGGAGCTTGTTGAGGACGCTGACGACGCTCTCGGAGCGCTCGTCGGGGCCGGCGACGACCTCGAAGACGCGGGCTTCGAGCGAGGGGACGCGGATGACGCTCGGCACGGATTCGGCGTCGTCGCCGCCCTCGACGCCGGGTTCGACGTCGACGAGGTCGGCGGCGTCGGCCGTCGCGCGGATGAGGCTGTTGTCGTCGCGGTAGTAGTAGTCTTTCAGCTCGGATTCGAGGTATCGGTGGACCTCGCTCCCGCTTTCGAGGTCCCAGCGGTTCTGTAACTCCTTGTTCTTCGTCGGCTGGAGCCGGACGATGTCGGCGAGGCGTTCTTTCGCCTCGTCGGAGAGCGTCATATCGGTGGATTCGACGGACGGGGTATAACGTTGTTCTGGATTCTTCAGCGCGACCGCGAAACGTTAATTATTATCCCTGTGCCTTGCGTCACCCCGAGTATGAGCTGGGACACCCTCCGACTCGACTGGGACGGCGACGTGGCGACCATCACCATCGACCGCCCCGAGCAGATGAACGCGCTCAACGCGGACACGCTCGACGCGCTCGAAGACGCGCTCGACGAGGCCGAAGACGGCGACGCGCGAGTGGTCGTCCTCACCGGCGCGGGCGACAAGGCGTTCATCGCGGGCGCGGACATCGGCTACATGAAAGACATCGGAACGCCCGCCGCACAGAACTACGCCGAGCAGGGCCACCGCATCGCGGCGCGCTTGGAGGAGCTCTCCGCGCCGACCGTCGCGGCCGTCAACGGCTACGCCTTCGGCGGCGGCATGGAACTCGCGTTGGCGTGTGACCTCCGGGTCGCCTCCGAGCGCGCGCTCTTCGGGCAGACCGAAATCGACCTCGGTATCATGCCCGGCTGGGGCGGGAGCGTCCGCCTGCCGGCGCTCGTCGGCGACGAGGTCGCGCGGCGGCTCATCTTCTTCGGCGAGCGTATCGACGCCAGCGACGCCCACGAGTACGGCATCGTCGGCGAGGTCGTCGCCCACGACCAGCTCGAATCGCACGTCGAGGAGCTCGCCGCCGAGCTCGCGTCGAAGCCGCGACACGCCCTCGCGGGCGCGAAAGCCGCCATCAACATGTCCCACGACGCGCCGCGAGACGCCGCGCTCGACTTCGAGACGCGGGTCTGGAGCGGCCTGTTCGGCACCCACGACCAGCGCGAGGGGATGGACGCCTTCCTCGACAAGCGCGACCCCGACTTCGAATAGAACCCGACTGAGAGGCCGTTCTCCGGTGGTGTCGGTCGATTAGCCTCACCGATTCCACATCGTTGCCATGCTAGCACGGCTCCTACAACTGCTAATACGCTCCCTGTATAATTAACAATCGTGAAAGAATCAATCACGCTCGGTCGCGTCGAATCCCGCCTCGAAGACCTCTCGTACCCGGTCTCGCGCCGGGACGCCGCGACCTCCCTCGACGGTGTGACGGTGCTCATGGCCGACGGGAACGCCGACCTCGGTGAGTTAGTGCGGAACTGCCTCCCGGCCGAGTTCGCCGACGCGAAGGACCTGTACTACGAACTGAACAACGCGATGCCCATCGAGGCGCTCGGCGAACCGGGGCAGTCCGACGGCGACGCCTGAACCGCCGTTTCCCGCCGGCTTTTTTGAGCGCTCACCCCGTGAGCGCGGCGCAATCCTGACGCTTAAGTCCCTCAAGCGGTAGGACGTACTATCATGGAGTTTTGCGACGACTGCGGGTCCCTGATGACGCCGCAAGACGGCGTCTGGGTCTGTCCGAACGGCCACGAGAAAGCGCGCGACAGCGAAAAGGAGAAGTCCATGGTCACGACCGAGGGCCAGGAATCCAGCGAGGTCGTCGACATGTCCGACGTGGACAACGCCGACATCGGCCCGACGACGAAGGCCATCTGTCCGAAGTGCGGCCACGACGTCGCGCGCTACGAGATGAAGCAGATTCGCTCGGCCGACGAGTCCGAGACGCGCTTTTTCACCTGTGTCGAGTGCGACCACAAGTGGCGCGAAGACGACCACTGAGCGACTCGCCTTTTTCAGCCCTCCGTCCGTAACGCGGGGTATGGCCGACGCGCTCGCTCCGCCGACCCTCCCGCCGCTCGAGGGGTGGGTCCGCGTCGACGACGCGACCGACCGCCCGTTCGAACTCGGCCCCGTCAGCGTCGTTGCCCGGACCGTCGTCTACGAGGACGCCGACATCCGCGAGCGCCTCCCGGCGACCGCCGACGGCCCGTGGCGCTTTCTGTTCGCCAGCCGCCTCGAAATCCGGCCGCAGACGCCGCCGTCGAAGTCGCTGACGACCCTCGTCGGCAAGCGCGCGAGCGCCGGTTTCCGGTCGCGCCTCGAAGCCCGCGGCTTCTCAGACGTCCGGCGCGTCGAGTCGCGGACGCTCCGGGTGCGGGTTGGCGGCGGCGACGAGACCGACTCCGCCGACGGCGAGTCCGGTTCCGCCGGCGCGGAGACCGAAGCCGAGGCCGACGTGATTCGCTACGCCGCGAGCGTGGAACTCGCGGGCGTGGAACTCGCGGCCGACGCCTACCTCGCGGTGACGCCGGTCGACGGCGAGTTCCTCCTGACCGGCGGCGCGTACCCCCGCGAGGTCCGCGCCGGCGACGGGGAGACGGCGGCGGCGCTCCGGGAGGCGCTCGACCCGGAGCGATTCAGAGAAGAGCTGTTTCGCGTGATTCGCGGGGTCGGATGAGGCGACGCAGTCGAGCTGAACGGGGAACGGGAACTGGCCCGCCCGCGTCGGACTCCTTCACTCGTTGCGGGCGAACACGAGGTAGCCGGTGTGGCCGACGCCGGCGGTCGAGGGGCGCGACCCCCGGTCGTTGAAGTCCATCCGTCGCTGAATCGTCTCGAACGTCTCCACGTCCGACAGGCCCGCCTCTCTGGCGGCTTCGACGGCCGCGCGCGTGCCCTCCACGAACGGGGAGTAGACGGCGACGTAGCCGCCGGTCGCGAGCAGGTCGGGCGCGTGGCGGACGACCTCGGGCGCGTTCTCGGTGTCGAGGGTGAGCGCGTCGAACGCCGCGTTCGCGAGGTCGTCGACCTCGTCGGTGATGTCCCCGGTGCGAACGTCGACACGGTCTTCGACGCCCGCGAGTCGCATGTTCTCGCGGGCCACGTCGGCGAACTCGGCGTCGCGTTCGAACGTCGTCACGTCGACGCCGAGACGACCGAGGTACGCCGAGAGGACGCCCGTGCCGGTCCCCGCGTCGAGGACGCGCTCGCCGGCCGCGATGCCCGTGTGGCCGACGATGAGGCCGATATCGCGCGGCATCATCGGCGCGCCGGTGCGCTCGAAGTGGTTGAAGAGGTCCGGGCCGCGCGGCTCGCGGACGAGGAACGCCTCGCCGATGTGGGTTTCGAGCGTCTGGCCCGCCTCGACGTCCTCGGGGACGGTGAGCATCCCGAGGTCGGTGTGAAGCTCGTCGCCGGGCGCCCGGAGGTACTCCCGGTCGCCGTGGACGAGGAGTATCACTCCAGTCGCGCGATGGCCGCGGCGAGGTCGCCGTCTTCGGCCGCCAGCGCTTCGCGGGCCTCGTCCTCGGGGACGCCGGCGCGCTGGGCCACGATGGCCACGTCGTCGGCCGGGATGGCGTCGTCGGCCTCGTCGGCCTCGACGGCGTCAGCGGACTCGTCGCCGCCGTCGTCACCGGCACCGAGTTCGCGCGTCTCTGGCTCGCCGACGATTTGGTACGTCTCCTGGCCCTGCGCGTCCATGCGCGTGACCTGGGCGTCGCTGAAGACGAGTTCCTCGTCGGCCGTCTTGATGACGACTTCCTCGGCATCGAGCTCCGTCACGTCGATGCCCATCTGCTTCATCATCTGCTTCATCTTTCGCGGGTTCATCCCGCCGCCTCCAAACATACCCGAAGGGTCGGGGTGGGCGCTCAAAAGCGTGGCGAACGTCGGTGCGCGGCGGTCGGCGCGCGGGCCGGCGGTCGCCCGCTACTCGACCCGCGTGCTGACCGCGAGGCCGTTTCCGACCGGGAGGACGATGGTCTCGTATCGCGGGTCGGCCCGCACCGCGTCGAGGAACGCCGCGATGCCGCGGGTGTCGGCGTCGGCCCCGTCGAGGGCCTCGCCCCGCCCTTCGCTCCAGTCGGTGAGCGCGCCGAAGTCGAGCGGGCCGCGCATCACGTTGTCGGCGACGACGACCCCGCCGACCGCGACGCGGTCGGAGACGAGGTCGAACGCCTCGGCGTAGCGGTGTTTCTGGTGGTCCAACAACACGAGGTCGAACTCGCCGTCGACGCCCTCGAACAGGTCGACCGCGTCGCCTTCGAGGAAGGTCGTCCGGTCGGCGAGCCCGGCGCGGTCGAGGAAGTCCCGCGCCATGTCGAGTTCGTGGGCGTCGTGTTCGGTCAGGTACAGCTCGGCGTCGTCGGCCATCCCCTCGGCGAACCACGTCGCGGAGTAGCCGAAACCGGAGCCGAACTCGAACAGCCGGGTCGCGTCGGCGAGGTGCGCGAGGACGCGGAGCACGCCGCCCGCCTCGGGACCGATGATGGGAAAGCCGTGCTCGTCGGCGTAGGCGGCCATCTCGGCCTGCACCGCGTCGTGTTCGGGCGCGGTCGCCGCGAGGAACCGCCGCGTCTCGTCGGTCACGATATCCATGGCGAAGCAGGGCGCGCGAGGGACATAAAATCGGTCGCCGCGGCCGCGTTTCGCGGAGACTGCCGTCACTCTCACGGTCGTCGCGCTCGCGGTCGGCGACGGCGACCGCTGTTCGCTGACCCGCGTACGCTTAAGTAGAGTCAAATCCCATCTTCGACCATGTTTGATCCCGACGAGCTCGAAGAGATTCGGGAGGCGAAAGCCGAGTGGGAAGACGAGACGCTGGGGCCGACGCTCGACCGCTTCGGGGAGCGGAAAGACGAGTTCACCACCGACACGGGCGGCAACGTCGTCGAGCGGCTCTACACGCCCGACGACGCCGACGTGGACTACGACGAGGACGTGGGCTTCCCGGGTGAGAAACCGTACACGCGCGGGGTGTATCCGACCATGCACCGCGGGCGGCTCTGGACGATGCGGCAGTACGCGGGCTTCGGGACGGCCGCCGAGACGAACGAGCGGTTCCGCTACCTCATCGACAACGGCTCGTCGGGGCTGTCGCTCGCGTTCGACCTGCCGACGCAGATGGGCTACGACTCCGACGCGATGATGGCCGCCGGCGAGGTCGGGAAGTCGGGCGTCGCCATCGACAGCCTCGACGACATGGAGACGGTGTTCGACGGCATCGACCTCGGCGACGTCTCCACGTCGATGACAATCAACGCCCCGGCGGCCGTGTTGCTGGCGATGTACGTCGCCCTCGGCGACAAGCAGGGCGTCCCCCGCGAGGAGCTTCGCGGCACCATCCAAAACGACATCATGAAGGAGTACATCGCGCGGAACCTCTACATCTTCCCGCCGGAGCCGTCGATGCGGCTCATCACGGACATCTTCGAGTTCTGCGCGGCGGAGACGCCGAAGTTCAACACCATCTCCATCTCCGGCTACCACATCCGCGAGGCCGGCTCGACCGCCGCCCAAGAGGTCGCGTTCACCCTCGGCAACGGCATCCAGTACGTGCAGGCCGCGGTCGACGCCGGCCTCGACGTGGACGACTTCGCCCCGCAGTTGTCCTTCTTCTTCAACGCCCACAACAACATCCTCGAAGAGGTGGCGAAGTTCCGCGCCGCCCGGCGGATGTGGGCGAAAATCATGGAAGAGCGCTTCGACGCGGAGAACCCGAAGTCGATGCAGTTGAAGTTCCACACCCAGACCGGCGGGTCGACGCTCACCGCTCAGCAGGTCGAGAACAACGTCGTCCGCGTCGCCTACCAGGCGCTGGCGGCCGTCCTCGGCGGCACGCAGTCGCTCCACACCAACGGGAAAGACGAGGCGCTGTCGCTCCCCACCGAAAAGTCGGTCCGGACGGCGCTCCGCACCCAGCAGATTCTCGCCCACGAGTCGGGCGCGGCGGACACCATCGACCCGCTGGCGGGGAGTTACTACGTCGAGGCGCTGACCGACGACATCGAAGACGAGGCGTTCGACCTGCTCGACGAGGTGGACGACCGCGGCGGCATGCTCGACGCCGTGAAAAACCAGTGGGTCCAGCGGGAGATTCAAGACGTGGCCTACGAGCGCCAACGCGAGATAGAGGAGGGCGAGCGCGTCATCGTCGGCGTCAACGAGTATCAGGTGGACGAGGAGCCGACCGTCGAGGTCCAAGAGGTCTCCGAGGAAGAAGAGCGCAAGCAGGCCGAGTCGCTCGAAGCCCGGAAAGACGACCGCGACGAGGAGGCCGTCGAGGCCGCCCTGGCTGACATCCGCGCCGCCGCGAACGGCGACGAGAACCTCCTCCCGCTCATCGTCACGGCGGTCAAGGCCTACGCGACAGTGGGCGAGATATGCGGCGTCCTCCGCGAGGAGTTCGGCGAGTACGAACCCGGGATGGCCTGAATCGGCCCCGCGGCTCGGAGGCGACCGACGTCTCCGACCGCCGTTCGCCCGTGCAAACTGTTCACATAATCTATACTTTCACCCGGCTAACCAGTTTTATTATCACCCCGCGAGTGTCCACAACCGAGGCTTATGATGCCGTTTACTGGATTCTAAACCCGTCACACGCCCGGCCGCCGTCTGTCGGCGCGAGGTTCGCGCCACCAGTCGCTCGGTTTTTCGAGTAGCGGCGGCCGTCGCGTTGCGGGGCTCTTCGACCGGAGAGCCCCCGGTATCGCATCCGATTGTCCATTTCACCAGACGAATGTCACGACAACGCTCCCGAGACAGTCGTACCGGCTCCGACTATCACCCCTCGCATCACCGCCCCGCGCCCTCGCTCGCGACGCAGGCCGTCCTGCTCGCCTCGATGGCCGCGGTCGTCGCGGTCGTCACCTATCCCGTGGCGTCGCTCGCAGTCGCCGTCACCGTCGCCGCCGTCGTCGCCGTCGCCCGCGTCATCGTCACTCGGGCCGACCGCTCGATGCTGACGGTCGACGTGCCCGGCGTCCCCGTCGAGGTCACGGTCGCCCGGACCGCCCGGGACTGAGACACGACCCGACGCCGCAAATCCACGCCGACCCCGCTCGCGCACCTCCGGTCTGCACACCCCCCGGCCACTCGCCCCTCGCGTCCCGCTCTTGACGCGCCCTTCCGCGCTCCGTTCCGCTCCCTCCCGACTCGCTTCGCTCCGGCCCGTCACTCACCGGGTTCGAGAAACCGACCCCGAAGCCACCGAGCGACCGCCACGACGAGCATCGCTTCGAGGTAGCCGAAGACGGCGAGCGCCGGGTAGAACACCACCGTCTCGCGGACGCCGAACTCGTTGGCCGCGAGCGTGTCGAAGAAGAAGGCGGCCGCCAGCGCGGGGAAGTCGAGGACCCAGATTTCTATCGGCACCACGCCGACGAAGCCGACCGCCCACACGACCGCGAGCGCGGCGAAGACGGCGAGCGTGGCCCGGGCCGTGGCGAGTCGGGCGACCCCGCGTGCGAGCCGCCGGGGGTCGCGGGCGGCGCGTCGGGTCGTCGGCGTCATCGTCGGCTCACGCCACGTCGGCGTTCGACTCGGACGCGGGTTCCGCGTCGGCGTCGGAGCCACCGACGAGTGTGACGGCGGTCCCGTAGGCCAGAATCTCCGCCGCACCCTGCGCCACCTCGGCGGTCACGTACCGGACACCGACGACGGCGTCGGCACCCATCGCCTCCGCCTCGGCGACCATCCGTTCCGTCGCCTCGTCGCGCGCCTCGGCCATCAGCCCGGTGTAGGACTTGAGCTCGCCGCCGACGATGTTTCGGAGGCCTTGCGTGATGTCGCGGCCGACGTTCCGGGCGCGAATCGTGTTCCCGCGGACGGCTCCCAGCGTCTCCTCGATGTCGCGGCCGACGACCGACTCGGTTGTGGTTACTATCATGACAAGAATATCGAACCGTCTGGGTTTATCCGTTGCGCCCGACGAACTGGTGGCATGCATTTCGACCACGTCGGAATCGCCACGCCCGACGCCGCCGGGCTGGCCGCGCTGTTCGCGGAGCTGTTCGACGCGCCCGTGGCCCACGAGGAGACGTTCGACGGCATGTCGGTCGTCTTCCTCGAACTCGAAAACGGCTACTTCGAACTGCTCGAACCCCACGAGGAGGGCGCTATCTCGAAGTTCCTCGACAAGCGCGGCGGCGGCATCCACCACGTCGCCATCGAGACCGACGACATCGAGGGCGCACTTCGGACCGCCGAGGCCGCCGGTGTCGACCGCATCGACGAGGAACCGCGCCCCGGCGCGTGGGGCCACGAGGTCGCCTTCTTACATCCGAAATCCACGGGCGGCGTCCTCGTCGAGTTCGTCTCGCACTGAGCCATGACGGGCTCTCCTGACGACGTGGCTGACGACACGACCGCCACCGACGGCTCGGTCGAGCGCGGCGACGACCCCGCCGCGAGCGGTTCCGACTCCGACGACGGGGGCCGCGGGTTCGCCGGGCCGATGCGCGACTGGCTCTCCCACCGGGTCGCCGCGACGCCCGAGCGACAGGCGCTCATCCACGCGCCGACCGGCGACTCGTGGACCTTCCGCGAACTCGACGCGCTCGTCGACGAGACCGCCGGCCAGCTCGCCGCCCTCGGCGTCGAGGCCGGCGACCACCTCGGCGTCGTTCTCGACCCCGGCGTCGACTACGTCCGCCTCATCCACGCCGCGACGCGGCTCGGGGCCGTGCTCGTCCCCCTCGGCGACCGACTCACCGCCGACGAAATCGGTCGCAACGTCGAACTCGCGGACGTGACCACGCTCGTCTGCGGCGAGTCCACCGAATCGACGGCAATCGAGGCCACGACCGACGTGCCCGTCGTCTCCGTGGACGACCCGCGGTGGGAGGGCGTCATCAACCTCTCGTCTATCGCGCCGAAGCGGGTCGAACCGGCGGGCTGGTCCCTCTCGGAGACCATGCTTCTGCTTTTCACCTCGGGGACGACCGGGACGCCCAAAGCGGTGAAACTCACTATGGGAAATCTGCTCGCGAACGCCGTCGCCGGGGCGTTCCGACTCGGCGTCTCGCGCGACGACCGGTGGCTCGTCACGCTCTCGTTGCACCACATGGGCGGCATCGGCCCGATTCTCCGCGGCCCGCTGTACGGGACGACCGTCGTCCTCCGCGAGGGGTTCGACGCCGGCGGCGCGGCCGACGACATCGGCAAGTACGACGTGACGGGCGTCTCGCTCGTGCCGACGATGCTCAAGCGGATGCTCGACAGCAGGGGGACGCTCTCGGACTCGCTCCGCGTGGTGCTCCTCGGCGGCGCGCCCGCCCCCGACGCCCTCGTCGAGCGCTGTCGGAACTACTCGGTGCCGGTCCACCCGACCTACGGCATGACCGAGACGGCGTCGCAGGTCGCCACCGCGACCCCGCGAGAGGCGTTCGCCGACGTGGGGACCGTCGGGCGGCCGCTCTACTTCACCGACCTCCGGGTCGTCGACGAGGACGGAACCCCCGTCGAACCCGGCACGCCGGGCGAACTCGTCGTCTCGGGACCGACGGTTTCGCCCGGCTACTACCGGGACCCCGAGGCGACCGCCGACGCCTTCACCTCCGCCGGCCTCCGGACCGGCGACATCGGCTACCGCGACGACGACGGCCTCCTGTACGTCCTGAACCGGAAGGACGACCGCATCATCACCGGCGGCGAGAACGTCGACCCCGGCGAGGTCGCGGCGGTCCTGCGGGAGCACCCCGGCGTCGGTGACGCCGTCGTGCTCGGCGTCTCCGACTCCGAGTGGGGCGAGCGCGTCGCCGCCCTCGTCGTCCCCGCGGACCCGGAGAACCCACCGGACGACGACGACCTCGACGACTTCTGCCGCGAGCGACTCGCCGGGTTCAAATGTCCGCGACTGGTCGCGACCGCGGACGAACTCCCGCGGACCGTCTCGGGGACCGTCGACCGCGAGGCGGTCCGCGAGCGACTGGTCGCGGCCAAGCCCGTCACGGAGGCCGAACCGGAGCGCGCGGCTGATTACGACGACGACAACGACGGCGACGACGACGACGACGACAACGACGACAACGACACCGACTCCGACGAGGTCGGGACCGACGCCGGCGAGGCGACGCCCGCGAGCGACACCGACGGGGAGGCCATCGACGACGCCGAGGACGGTGAGGCGAGAGCCGACGGAGACGAACACGGCGACGCCGAGAGCGCGGAGGGCGACGACGATACCGATGGCGGCGACGACAGCGACGACGGTGACGGCACCGATGGCGGTGACGGCACCGACGAACTCGCTCCCGACCGCGACGAGTGAATGAACGCGCCCGCGGGTGACGCCAAATCCACAGCCCGCGTCTCGGCGCGTCGTTTCCAAACAATCATTATGTTTTACCACAAGAGGATACTATGGTAGGTGCTACCAACCAGACGCTTCGGCCGTTCCTGTGGCGCGCGGGCAAGCTCTATCCCGACCGCGAAATCGTCTCTCGGACCGCCGAAGGGCTGGAACGCTACACGTACGCGGAGTACGAGGGACGCGTGGCACAGCTCGCGGGGGCGCTTTCGGACGCCGGCATCGGGGACGGCGACCGGGTGGCGACGTTCTGCTGGAACCACAATCGACACTTCGAGACGTACTTCGGCGTGCCGTCGATGGGCGCGCAGTTGCACACCATCAACCCGCTTCTGCCCGACCACCACATCCAGTACATCGTCGAGAACGCGGCGGACCGAATCGTCTTCGTGGACCCGTCGCTCGCGCCGAAACTCGCCGGCGCGGTCGACGAAGACGCCTTCGACTCCGTCGAGCAGTTCGTCGTGATGGCCTCCGCGGTGCCGGACGACGTGGGCCTGTCCCCGGTGACGGACTACGAGTCGTTCATCGCCGACGCCCCCGACGAGTACGACTGGCCGGACCTCTCGGAGGACCAGCCGGCGGGAATGTGCTACACCTCGGGGACGACGGGCCAGCCGAAGGGCGTCGAGTACTCCCAGCAGATGCTGTGGGCACACACGATGGCGACGCTCCCGGAGTCCGGCCTCGACATCGGCGCGGAGGACGTCATCATGCCGGTCGTCCCGATGTTCCACGTCAACGCGTGGGGCCTGCCGTTTTCGACGACCGCGGCGGGCGCGAAACACGTCTATCCCGGCCCGTCGCCGACGCCCGAAGACCTCGCGAAACTCATCGAAGAGGAGGGTGTGACGATGACCGCGGGCGTGCCGACGGTGTGGCTCGGCCTGCTCGACTACCTCGACGAGCACGACGCGGACGTCTCGTCGCTCGAACGCATCATCATCGGCGGGTCGGCCGCACCCAAGTCGGTCATCCGGCGGTTCGACGAGGAGCACGACGTGGACGTGCTCCACGCGTGGGGCATGACGGAGCTGTCGCCGGTCGGGACGGTCGCCCACCTCAAGCCGGGGATGGACGACCTCCCCGCCGAGGAGCAGTACGAAAAACGCGCCAAGCAGGGCCTGCTCGCGCCGGGACTGGAGATGCGCGTCGTCGACGACGACGGGAACGAGGTCCCGTGGAACGGCGAGGAGTTCGGCGAACTGTGGGTGCGCGGCCCGTGGGTGACGACCGAGTACTTCGAGCGCCCCGACGCGAACGAGGAAGACTTCGAGGGCAACTGGCTGAAGACCGGCGACGTGGTCACGGTGGACGAAGACGGCTACGTCCAAATCGTCGACCGGGCGAAAGACGTCATCAAGTCCGGCGGGGAGTGGATTTCGTCGCTCGAACTGGAAAACAGCATCATGGCCCACGACGACGTCGCCGAGGCGACCGTCATCGGCGTCCCCCACGAGCGCTGGCAGGAGCGCCCCGTGGCGTTTATCGTCCCGAAGAGCGGTGCCGACCAAGACGCGCTGAAGGCCGAACTCGTCGCGCTCGTCGAAGACGAGTTCCCGAAGTGGTGGGCCCCCGACGAGGTCGTGTTCATCGACGAGGTGCCGAAGACCGCGACCGGCAAGTTCGACAAGAAGGTGCTCCGCGACCAGTACGACGACTCGTCACTCATCGAGGGCAAGACCCCCGACACGGAGGCCCCGTCGGACGAGTGAGCGTCGGGACGGCCGGATATTCTAACGAAAAACAAGTTTGAAGTTTATACTGGTTCCATACACTATTTTTACTGTACAATGCTATGGCATGGTATGGAACTTCTCGACGACACCATCGTGCCCGAACACGCCCGCGACCTCAAGCAGGAGGCGCGGGAGTTCGCCGAGGCGCACATCGACCCGGTCGCGGCGGACTACTACGAGTCCGGCGAGTACCCCCACGAGGTGCTCCAAGCGGGGATGGACGCGGGGCTCGTCGCACAGGACATCGCCGAGGAGTACGGCGGGAAGGGCTTCGACCTCCAGCAGATGCTCGCCCTCTCCGAGGAGTTCTACCGCGCCGACGCCGGCATCGCGCTGACGCTCCAGCTCGCCTCGTTCGGGTGCGAGATTATGGAGGACTACGGGAGCGAAGAACAGAAGGAGACGTGGCTCCGCCCGGTCGCGGAAAACGAGCAGATTTCGGGGCTCGCGGTCTCCGAGCCGCAGACCGGCTCCGACATGGCCGGCATGGAGACGACCGCCGAGAAGACCGAAAACGGCTACGTCCTCAACGGCGAGAAGTACTGGGTCGGCAACGCCGTCGAGGCCGACTGGCTGACGGTGTACGCAAAGACCGCCGACACCGACGACCGCTACTCGAACTACTCGATGTTCGTCGTGCCGACGGACACGCCCGGCTACGAGGCCGAGCACATCCCCGAGAAGATGGGCATGCGCGCGTCCAAGCAGGGTCACATCGTCTTCGACGACTGCGAGGTGCCCGAGGAGAACCTCATCGGCACCGAGGGCGGCGGCTTCTACATGCTCGCGGACTTCTTCAACCACGGCCGCGTCGTCGTCGGCGGCCACAGCCTCGGTCTCGCGGCCGCCGCCATCGAGGAGGCGTGGGAGTTCGTCCACGACCGGCAGGCGTTCGGGCGCAACGTCTCGGAGTTCCAGGCGGTCCAGCACATCCTCGCCGACATGCGCATGGAGTTCGAGGCGGCGCGCGCGCTCAACTGGCGCGCCGCCGAGAAGGTCGCAAACGGCGAGGACGCCGGCTTCTGGGCGGCCGCGGCCAAGACGAAGTCGACCGAGACGGCGGTCGACGTGGCCGAACGCGGCATGCAACTCCACGGCGGCCGGTCGGTCCTCAACGAGTACAAGATTTCCCGAGTCTACCGCGACGCGCGCATCCCGGTCATCTACGAGGGCGCAAACGAGATTCAGCGCAACCTCATCTACCGGCAGGGCGCGCTGTGAGGCGTGCGCGTCGCGGCCCGCAGAACTGACAACTCGTTTTCAGGCTTGGCATTGCTTGACCGGAACGCAGTTACTATCTGAGCGTCGTACCTTGAGTCAGCACCAATGGTACGCACGAGCGTTATCGGCTGTGGAAACATGGGGAGCGCCCTCCTCACCGGGCTTTGGAAGGCGGGCGGTCACTCGGTCGTCGCCTGCGACCTCGACCCCGACGCCCTCGCCGCGGTCGCCGACTACTGCGAAGAGACGACGGACGACGTGTCGCGCGCCGCCGAGGCCGACGTGGTGTTCGTCGCGGTCAAACCCGACATCGTCGAGGCCGTCCTCTCGGAGCTCGACCTGTCTCCCGACCAGACTCTCGTCACGATAGCCGCGGGCGTCCCGACCGCGTTCGTCGAGGCGCGCACCGACGCCCGCGTCGTCCGCATCATGCCGAACCTCGCCGCCGAGACCCGCGACATGGCCGCGGCGGCGACCGGCGACCTGACCGACGAAGTCCGCGAACTCCTCTCGGACGTTGGCGAGTTCGTCGAGGTCGACGAGGCGCAGATGGACATCGCGACCGCGGTCAACGGCAGTGGGCCGGCCTTCGTCTTCTATCTCATCGAGGCCGTCACGCAGGCCGGCGTCGCGGGCGGACTCTCCGAGGAAGACGCCGAGATTCTCGCCGCCCAGACGTTCAAGGGCGCGGCCGAGACCGTCGTCCAGGACGACCGCACCGCCGACGAACTCATCGACGCGGTCTGCTCGCCGAACGGGACGACCATCGAGGGGATGGAAGTCCTCTGGGACAGCGCCGCCGACGACGCCGTCACCGAGGCCGTCGTCGCGGCCGAGCGCCGGTCGAAGGAGCTCGCGGAGGAGTTCGGCGATGAGTGAACTGAGCGAGACGACGGAGGCGACCGAGTCGACCGCGGCCGTCGACCCCGAGGCGGTCGCCGCCGCCCGCGAGACCGCCGCCGAGGCGGACCGCGTCATCGTCAAAGCCGGCACCAACTCGCTGACCGACGACGACTCCAACCTCGACGACGACAAGCTCGACAAACTGGTCGACGACATCGAGTCGCTCCTCTCGCGCGGCAAGGAGGTACTGCTCGTCTCCTCGGGCGCGGTCGGGGCCGGCATCGGTCGACTCGACCATCCCACGGCGGACGGCGACACCCTCGAAACGTCGCAGGCGCTGTCGACGGTCGGCCAGAGCCTGCTCATGCACCGCTACACGGAGAGCTTCGAGCGCTACGACCGGAAGGTCGCCCAGATTCTCATCACCCAGCACGACCTGGAGAACCCCGAGCGCTTCACCAACTTCCGGAACACGGTCGAGACGCTTCTGGAGTGGGGCGTCGTCCCCATCATCAACGAGAACGACGCGGTCGCCACCGAGGAGCTCCAAATCGGCGACAACGACATGATTTCGTCGAACATCGCGGTCGGCATCGGCGTCGACCTGCTGGTGACGCTCACCGACGTGGGCGGCGTCTACACCGGGAACCCGAAAGAGGACCCCGACGCCGAGCGAATCGAGGTCGTCGGCGACAACTACGGCGACGTGGAGGACATCGTCACCGCGAGTTCGACCGGCGGCTTCGGCGGCATCCAGACGAAGGTCCGCGGCGCGCGCGACGCCGCCGAGTACGGCATCCCCGCCGTCATCGCGCAGTCGACCGAACCCGACGTGTTGGCGAAGATAGCCGAGCGCGAATCGGTGGGAACAATGTTCCTCCCCCTCGATGGTGAACTCGATGACTGAGCGAGACACGACCGCGCAGGTCGAACGGGCACAGTCGGCGGCGCTCCGCCTCGCCAACGTCGACGCGGCCGACCGCGACGCCGCGCTCGGAGCCATCGCGGACGCCATCCGCGACAACAGCGAGGCGATTCTCGCGGCCAACCGCGAGGACGTCGAGGAGGCCGAGGCGATGCTCGCAGACGGCGAGTACACGCAGGCGCTCGTCGACCGCCTCAAGCTCGACGAGGCGAAGCTCGACGACATCGCCGGGATGGTCGAGTCCGTCGCCGAGCAGGACGACCCGCTCGGCGAGACGCTGGAGGCGCGCGAACTGGACGAAGAGCTCGAACTGTACAAGCTGTCTGTCCCCATCGGCGTCGTCGCGACCATCTTCGAGTCGCGGCCCGACGCGCTCGTCCAAATCGCCGCGCTGGCGCTGAAGTCCGGCAACGCCGTCATCCTCAAGGGCGGCAGTGAAGCCAGCGAGTCGAACCGCGTGCTGTACGAGACGATTCTGTCCGCCACCGAGGACCTGCCCGACGGCTGGGCGACGCTCATCGAGGCCCACGAGGAGGTCGACCGACTGCTCGAACTCGACGACATGGTCGACCTCGTGATGCCCCGCGGCTCCTCGGAGTTCGTCAGCTACATCCAGGACAACACCCAGATTCCCGTCCTCGGCCACACCGAGGGCATCTGCCACGTCTACGTCGACGAGGCGGCCGACCTCGACATGGCGGAGGATATCGCGCTCGACGCGAAGGTGCAGTACCCCGCGGTCTGCAACGCCGTCGAGACGCTCCTCGTCGACGAGTCGGTCGCGGCCGACTTCCTGCCCGCGGTCGTCGAGCGCTACCGCGACGCGGGCGTCGTCCTCCGCGGCGACGACGCGACCCGCGAGCACGTCGATATCGACCCCGCGACCGACGACGACTGGGACACCGAGTACGGCGACCTCGAACTCTCCATCAAGGTCGTCTCGGACCTGTACGACGCGGTCGACCACATCAACGCCCACGGCTCGAAGCACACCGAGTCCATCGTCACCGGCGACGCCGAGCGCGCGGAGACGTTCATGACCGGCGTCGACGCCGCCAGCGTCTTCCACAACGCCTCGACCCGGTTTGCC
>ENA-ORDC01000721-ORDC01000721.1-marine-metagenome-genome-assembly--contig:-NODE-721-length-29411-cov-6.382321_pt1 | contig 29411 bp, 26 predicted proteins | sample MGYA00237783_ERZ508515 | MGnify/ENA primary metagenome ERZ508515 (study PRJEB26186, sample SAMN06268792) | marine metagenome | isolation source: Eden Landing Ponds, San Francisco, CA, USA | place... | reverse complement strand
CCCTCGAGGGGAACCTCTGTCGCTGTACCGGCTACCAGAACATCGTCAACGCCGTCGAGAACGCCGCCGAGAAGCTCAGCTCCGGCGAGGCCGCGACGGACGGCGGGAGCGTCGTCGACGCCGGCGTCGACGGCGCCGGGATCGCGGACGCCGACTACCCGACCTGCGACGACGAGGGTGCCACGGACGGCGACGGCGACGAAGTCCGCTGGCCCGACCAGGCCGCCGGCGACGGCGAGGGGGGCGACTGATGTACCCGAACGACTTCGACTACTACGCCGCCGACTCCATCTCGGAGGCGCTCGACCTGCTGGACGAGCACGCGGCGGAGGAGGTCGAACTGCTCGCCGGCGGGCACAGCCTGCTCCCGGCGATGAAGACCGGGCTGTCGAGCCCCGACGTGCTGATCGACGTCAGCGGCATCGACGAGCTCCACGGCGTCAGCGTCGAGGGCGACACGCTCTCGATCGGCGCCATGACGACCTACAGCGAAGTGCTCGACGCGGACGCCACCCACGAGCACGCGCCGGCGCTCGCCGCCGCCATCGAGACGGTGGGCGACAAGCAGGTCCGGAACCGAGGGACGGTGGGCGGCAACCTCGCCCACGCCGACCCGGCCTCCGACCTGCCGGGCGCGGCGCTGGCCTCCGACGCGACCCTCGTCGCCGAGGGGCCGGACGGCGAGCGGGAGATCCCCGTCGACGACTACTTCCTCGGGATGTACGCGACCGCCCTCGGCCACGACGAGATCCTGACGCGCGTCGAGGTCCCCTCGACCGACGGCGCGGGCGCGTACGCGAAGAAGCCCAGCCCCTCCTCGGGGTACGCCATCGTCGGCGTCGCGGCCCTCGTCGAGACCGACGGCGACGCCGTCTCCTCGGTTCGGGTCGGCGCCAACGGCGTGATGGGCCAGGGCGTCCGGCTGGAACCGGTCGAGGACGCACTCGCCGGCGAGTCCCTCGACGCCGAGACGATCGAGGCCGCCGCGGCCCGCGCGACCGACGACCTCGACGAGGCGATGATGATGGACGACCTGCAGGCCTCCGCCGAGTTCCGCGCCCAGTTACTCGAAGCGTACACCGAGCGCGCCCTGCAGGCCACGGCCGAACGCTCGCCCGAACCGCCGGCGGCCGACTGACCCCCGATGACACCGGACACCGCGGGCGCCGCCCGACTCGCCACGACGGGGCCGGGCCGCCCCGGGGCGGTCCCCGCGCGCCGCGGCGGCCGGTGGGCCCGAACCGAACCGCTTTGTAGCCTGGAGCCCCTTTTCGCGGTACGATGACCGGCGCAGACGACGGCACCCAGGACCCCGGCGTCGTCGACGGCGAGTCCCGGCGTGCCGGCGACGCGAGCAGCGAGGGGAACGGTCACGGCGCCGGCGATTCGACCGGCGGCGGCAACCACGCCGCCGGCGAAACGGCCGGCGGAGACAACCACGCCGCCGGCGTGACGGCCGGCGGAGACAACCACGCCGCCGGCGTGACGGCCGGCGGCGGCAACCCCTTCGCCGACGTGACCGAGGCCGACATCCGCGAGCGGTTCGCCGCCGCGGACTACGTCGCCGACGACGAACTCGTCACCACGGTGTACCTGGCGCTCACGCTCGGCAAGCCGCTGCTGATCGAGGGTGAGCCCGGGAGCGGGAAGACGGAACTGGGGAAGGTGCTCGCCCAGGGGTTCGACACCGACCTCGTCCGGCTCCAGTGTTACGAGGGGCTGGCCGCCGAGAACACCCTGTACGAGTGGAACTACACGAAGCAGCTCCTGGCCGTCCAGTCGGGCGAGGGGTCGGTCGCCGCCGGCGACTCCGTGTTCGACGACGAGTACCTGCTCGAACGACCCCTGCTGCGCGCGCTACGAGACACCGGTGACACGCCGCCGGTGTTGCTCATCGACGAGGTCGACCGCGCCGACGAGGCGTTCGAGGCGTTCCTGCTGGAGGTCCTGTCGGACTTCCAGGTGTCGATCCCGGAGTACGGCACCGTCGCGGCGTCCCAGCCGCCGGTCGTCGTGATCACGTCGAACCGCACGCGCGCGCTGAGCGACGCCCTGAAGCGGCGGTGTCTCTACCTCCACGTCGAGCCGCCGTCGTTCGAGACGGAAGTCGAGATCGTCCGCCGGAAGGTGCCCGAACTCGACCCCGTGGTCGCCGCGGAGGTGTGCAGCATCGTCCAGGAGCTGCGGGAGTCGTCGTTCCTCAAGCGCCCGGGCGTGGCCGAGACGCTCGACTGGGCGCGGGCGGTCGCCGCGCTCCGGGCCGACGACGGCGACGAACCCATCTCCGCCGCCGAGATCGAGCGCACCGTCGGCGCCCTGCTGAAGGAGGCCGAGGACCACGCCAGGCTCGACGCGGACCTGCTGGAGCGCCTGGAGACGGCGGCCCGCGAGGCCCGCGCGGCCGCTGCCGGGGAGGACTAGCGATGCCCGGCGGCGACCGCCCCGTGCCGTCGCCGGCCCGACCCGGGGACGGCCCGCCCGACTTCGCCGGCGCCCGCGAGCACGTGATCGTCCAGCTCGTCCGCTTCGCCCGCTCGCTCAGGGCGGGGGGCGCCCGCGTCCCGGCCGACGGCGCGCTTTCCGCGGCCAGGGCGCTCGCCGCCGTCGGCCTAGACGACCGGACGCGCGTCGAGGCGGCCACGCGCGCCTCCCTCCTCTCGGACCCCCGCGACGACGCGGTCTTCGACGACCAGTTCCCGCAGTTCTGGTACCGGCTCCGGACGGGGCTGGAGGCCGCCGCGACCGTCGACGACGACGCCGAGCGAACCGCCACGAGCGGGATGCGCGCGACCGCCGAATCGCCCGGGGAGGCGGCGACCGCGGAGACCACGACCGCGGAGGCCCCGGCCGGCGGCGAGCGCATCGGCGACCCGGAGGTCACGAGCCGCCGGATCGCCGAGCGTCCCGCGAGCGACGACGGCGGCGAGGACGCCGCGGGCGACGAGACCGACGTCCGGCCGGGGACGTTCAGCGCGACGGGGTCGGCCACCGACGTCGACAGCGGGGCGGAACTGCTCGGCGGCGCGGTCGAGCCCGGGACGCTCCGGCGGTTCGAGCGCGCCCTGTCGAACGCCGCGGACCGCCGGTGGGCGCGGGGCGGCGCCGACCGGGTCGACGTCCGACGGGCGATCCGCCGGAGCCTCTCGACCGGCGGCGTCCCCGTCGAGCTCCCGGGCCGCGAGCGCGACGAGACCGCGTTCCGGGCCACCGTCCTCGTCGACGTGAGCCGGTCGGTGCTCGACGCCGTGGATCGGGGCTTCCTGCTGTCGGTGCTCGACGGCCTCGTCGACGACGGCCGCGGCGTCCGGGTGTTCTTCTTCGACACCGACCTCCAGGAGGTGACCGACGCCTTCGACCGGTCGCGGGGGAATCCCGCGGCGGCGCTCGAACGCGCCGAGGTCGCCTGGGGCGGCGGCACCCGGATCGGCGACGCACTCCGGACGCTGCGCGAACAGTGGCCCGACGCCGTCGACCGGCGGACGCCCGTGATCGTCGTCAGCGACGGCCTCGACGTCGGCGAGGTCGACGTCCTCGACCGGGAGATGGTGTGGCTGTCCGGCCGGGCGGCGTCGGTGATCTGGTTCAACCCGCTCGCCACCTCGACGGCGTACGAGCCGACCTGTCGCGGCATGGCCGCCGCGCTGCCGTACGTCGACGGCCTGTTCGCCTTCGGCGGGAACGCGGACCTCGCAGAGGCGGCACGCCAGCTCGACCGCCACGGCCCGCGCGGTCCCGTCGGCTACCGCCACGACTTCCGCGAGCGACCCGAACTCGACGAGGGCGAGGGAGGTGCGACGGCGTGACCGCGACCCGCGCGGTGCTCGACGCGGTACGCGACCGACTCGACCCGGTCGCCGCCGCGGCGACCGACCCGCAGGTCACCGTCGGCCCGCGCCAGGTGCTCGTCGAGGTGTCGGCGCCGGCGGACGGATCGGCCGTCGAGGCGGGCGCCGACCCCGGGGAACCCGCTCGCCTCGCGGGCGTCGCCCACCGGCCGCCCGGGACGCGCGAGGCGTGGCCGGCGACGGTCGCCGAACTCGCGTCGCTGTCGACGGCGGGCGAGGGGCCGCTCGACCGCGCGGTGGGCATCGCGGCGCTCAACGCGCTGTCGGCACCAAGGATCGACTGGCGCGCCGGCGACCCCATGGCCGAGCTGGGCGCGGGCGTCGAAACGATCGCGACCGTCGGGCTGTTCCGCCCGGCGTTCCGCAAGTTCGGCGGCCGGGCAGTGCGGGTCGTCGAGCGCGAGCCGCCGGCGCCCGAGACGATCGACGCACCCGCGGACGTGGCGGTGTCGACCTACGCGCCCGACGAGTGCGACGGGGCCTTCGACGGCGCCGACGTCTGCTTCGTCACGGGGTCGACGCTCGCCTACGGCGGCCTCGACCGGTACCTGGCTGCGCTGTCGGCCGCGGGGGTGCCGTCGGTCGTCCTCATCGGCGCGACCGCCTCGTTCCTGCCCGATCCGGCCTTCGAGGCCGGGGTCGACGTGCTCGCGGGCGCCCGGGTGACCGATCCCGAGGGCGTCCGGGCGGGGATCCGGGCGGGCGAGTGCGGCACCGACCTCCACGACCGCGGCCTGGAGAAGGTGTACGTCGCGGCCCCGTCGACCGGCGACGAATCGACGAGCAGGCGGACGACCGACCGATCGACCGACCGACCAACACACACGACTGAGAACCCATGAGCGAACCAGGAGCGGAGACGGACGAATCGAACTGGAGCGTCCCCGAGAGCGAGGTCCTGCGGACGGCCCGCGAGGTACTCGCCGGCGACGAGCGCGGCGTGCTGGCGACGATCATCGGCGTCGAGGGCAGCGCCTACCGCCGCCCCGGGGCGAAGATGGTGCTCCCCGAGGACGGCGTGGGCGTCGGCCACATCACCGCCGGCTGCCTGGAGGACGAGGTCGAGCGGCTGGCGAGCGAAGTGCTGGAGGCGGGCGAGCCCCGCGTCGAGACCTACGATCTGATGCCCGAGGCGGACGACGACGTCTGGGGGCTCGGCGTCGGCTGCAACGGCGTCATCGACATCCTGCTCGAACCCATCGACGAGAGCTACCGGCCCGTCCTCGACGCGTTCGACGCCGGCGAGGACGTGGGCGTGCTCACCGTCGTCGACGTCGAAGGCGGGGAGGGCGACGGCGAGGACGCCGCCGTCGGCGCGCGAGCGTACTACGACCCGGCCGCCGACGCCTTCGACCGCGGGGAGGGCTTCCCCGCCGACCTGGCCGACCGCCTCCGCGAGAGCGCGGCCGACCTCACCGCGTCGGGGCGCGCGGAGTCGCTCACCGTCGACGGCGTCACGGTGTTCGTCGACGGCGTGGCGGCCCCCGACGACCTCGTCGTCGTCGGCACCGGCCACGACGTGGGACCCATCGCCGAACTCGGCAGCCAGGCGGACTTCCGGGTGACGGTGATCGGCTTCCGCGGCGCGAACGCGAAGGCCGACCGCTTCCCCGCGGCCGACGAGGTGGTGTCGACGTCGCCGGCGCGGATCCGGGAGGCGTTCGACTTCGACTCGGACGCGTACGTGGTGGTCGCCACCCACAACTTCGTCGACGACCGCCTCGCCCTCGACGAACTGCTCCAGGCGCCGGTGCCGTACGTCGGCCTGATGGGGCCGCGCGAGCGCTTCGAGGAGATGCTCGACGACTTCGACGAGGAGGGGCGGGAGTTCACGGACGACGAACTCGACCGGCTGTACACGCCGGTCGGCCTCGACCTGGGCGCGGGGACGCCCCACGCCATCGCCCTCAGCATCGTCGGCGAGGTCCTGGCCGTGCAAAACGACCGCGAGCCGCGCCACCTCCGTGACCGCGAGGGGCCGATCCACGACCGGGTGGCGCTGTCGGCCGAGAGCGACGACTGATCGGGTCGGCTGCGACCCGCGCGCCGGCGGCGACACCCCGCCTCGCCGTCGACCGACTCCGGGGGCTACTTGATCCCGGCCGTCCACGTCGATCCATGAGCGACCCGGGCGACCTGGGGAAGATTGACCGCGACGTCTTCGAGTCGGTGATCTACCCGAACCTCGGCGCCGAGCGGCCGGACGTGGCGGTCGGCCCCCGCCACGGCGTCGACTTCGGGGTGCTCGACGTGGGTGGGCGGGCGGTGGCGCTCGCGACCGACCCCGTCTCCATCCTCCCCGACCTGGGGTTCGCGCGCGCGGGCCGGTTCGCCCTCGACGTGAACCTCGCCGACGTGGCCGTCTCCGGGATCGCCCCCACGCACCTGACGGTAAGCCTGACGCTCCCGCCGTCGATGACCGACGACGAGTTGGCGACGATGTGGACGGCGATGGCCGGTCGCGCGGACGAACTGGGCGTGAGCGTCGTCGCGGGCCACACGGCCCGGTACGCGGGCGCGGACTACTCCTGGGTCGGCGGCGCCACCGCCATCGGCGTCGGCGACTTCGACGACCTCGTCTACCCGGACGGCGCCCGGCCGGGGGACGCCCTCGTGATCTCGACCGGGCCGGCCGCCGAGGTGGCCGGCCTGTTCTCGACGCTGTTCGGGGACCGCCTGGGCCTCGACGCCGGGACGCTCGCGGTCGCCCGGGAGCGCCTGGACGACGCGGAGGCCGTCCGCGACGCGCGCGCGGCCGTCGAGGGCGGGCGAGTGACGGCGATGCACGACGCCACCGAGGGCGGGATCCAGGGCGCGCTCTGCGAGATGGCCCGCGGCGCGGGCGTCCGCTTCGACGTCGAGCGCGCGGCGGTGCCGGTCGCCCCGGGCGTCCGGGAGGTGTGCGCGGCCATCGACGTCGACCCCTGGCGGGTGACGAGCGCCGGGACGCTCGTCGTGGCGGTCGATCCCGCCGACGCCGACGCGGTCGTGGCCGCGCTCCGCGAGCGCGGGACGCCGGCGGCGGTCGTCGGCGAGGTGAGCGGACTCGACCAGGGCGACCCCGCGGACACGGGCGAGGGCGGGGTCGTCTACGTCGACGGGGAGCGCGTCGAGCACCCCGACGTCGACCCGTCGTGGGCCGCGTTCGCCCGGTTGCTCGACGAGTCGCCCCCGTGAACCGTCGGCGGTTCGGGCGGCGAGAAACGGCGTCGAAGGAACTACGGCGGTCGACCGCGCCCGACCGGCGGCGGTCGGGCGGCGCCGACTACCAGACCCCGTCGAAGAGGTCGAAGTACTCGTTGACGCGCTCGGCCGGTGGCTGTTCGGTGAAGTAGGGTACGACCCCGACGACGAGGATCTGGACGATCATCAGCGGGACGATCGCCGTGAAGCCGAACGTCCAGGCGTCGGGCAGCGCGGGCAGCGACGTCAGCTGGTCGATCTCGAAGGCCCAGAAGCCGACGAACCCCACGATCAGCCCGGCCCAGGCCGCCGCCTCGTTGGCCCGCCGCCAGTAGAGGCTGATCATCAGCGGGAGGAACATGAGCGCGTAGCCCGTGAAGGCGATGGTCGAGATGCCGACGATGGTCTGGAGCCGGAGGTACGCCATGACGTAGGCGGCCGCCAGGACAAGCCCGACGAACAGGCGGGCGAGCCACACCTCGCGTCGGGGGCTCAGGTCGGCGTAGGAGTTGACCAGGTCGCGCTCGAAGAGGTTCGAGACGGACAGCGACTGGCCGTCCATCGTCGACATGAGCGCCGCGAGGATGCCGGCCATCGCCAGCCCCCCGACGAACGGCCCGAAGTTACCGTTGACCAGGGCGGGCAGGATGAGGTCCTGCGAGGGAATGTCGGAGACCTGTCCGGCGCCCCAGAAGCCGATGATGCTCGGCGGGATCCAGACGAGCATCAGGCCGATCGGGTAGAGCACGGCGACGCGCTTGAGCGTCTCGATGTTGAAGCCGGGGAGCACCCGCTGGAACATGTGGGGGTTCACCAGCGTGTTGATGCCGAAGACGATGATCCAGCTGAAGTAGAACTTCCAGCCGTAGACGGGTGCGGCGCCCGGACGAGAGCCGAGCGCCGAGTTCGCCTCCATGGTGGCCGAGGAGGCGGCCGCGAACCCGCCGAAGTCGTTGGCGAGGGCGACCAGCAGGGCCCAGATGAACACGATCATCACCGCCCCCTGGAACGTGTTCGTCCACGCCGTCCCGCGCATGCCGCCGATGTTGACGTAGGCGAAGACGACGAGGACGACGACGAGCGCCCCCGCCCAGTAGGGAACGCCGGCGAGGCCCTGGAAGAGGTTACCGGCCCCCTGGGCGCCGGCCACGATGTACGGGATCGTCCAGAACGTCATCAGTAGCATGACGAACGTGCCGAGGTGGTCGGAGTCGAAGCGATGGTCGAAGAGGTCCCCCGGGGTGACGTGGCCGAACTTCTTGCCCGTGAGCCAGAGCCGGTAGCCGACCGTGGCGAACACCACCGGGAAGGTGAGGAAGAACACGCTCCCCCACCCGTAAGCCCCGATGCCGACGGAGTAGACGATGCCCGGGATGCCGACCATGACGAACGCCGACATGTTCGTCGCCAGCAGGGCGAACAGCAGAACGACGGTCCCGAACGACCGGGAGGCCATGAAGTAGTCCTCCGGGTCGAACGACGTCCGTCGGCGGGCGTACTCCCCGATGCCGAGGATGGCAAGCAGGTAGACGACGACCACCGCCAGCGTCGTGGTCTGGACGGCCATCGGTCAGTCCCCCTCCGCCGCGGCGGTCCCGGCGGCGCCGGCGCCCGTCTCGGCGGTTGCCACCCCGGGTCGGTCAAGATCCTCGTCTTTCGGCTCGGGCCAGTTCAGGTAGATCAGGACCATGAACGCCACGTGGAGGAGGTTGATGCCCACGTGGTAGGCCATGGTCGCCGGCCACCAGCCGAAGACCAGCCACGAACTCCCGGCGATCCCGAATATCTCGTCGAAGTGGAGGACGAGCAGGAGGAAAAACAGCCCGAGCAACGCCCCGTGCCTGTCGAGCGTCGGGTACCAGAATGCGTCCGTGTCCCACCCTTTCACGTCCTGTGCATCGTTACCGTGGGTATCGCTACTCCGTGCCATGCAGACGTGCTATCCCCAGTAGGAATATATGAGTGTTCCGGAACATAACGAACGATTGAGATAGTGGTTTTCTGAGAGGAACCGGCGCGGCGAGGAAACGATTAAGCGCCCGCCGGGAGAGCCACCGCCCGTGAGCGAGCCACGGTTTCGCTGGAGTCAACGCGACCTCGACGGACTGGCGGCGCTGTACTGGGCGGAGATCGCCCCAGTTCGCGAGGAGCAGGGGTACGACCCCGAGCGCGAGCGGCCGAGCTACGCCTGGTTGGCCGAGCACGGCTTCGGCGGCATCCAGTACGCCCTGCGGACCCACCACGACACGACCGTCAAGGACTTCTTCGTCGACGTGGTGGGCGTCGGCGACGAGGACGACGGGGGCGAGGGGTTCGACTGGGGGATCGACGACCCCGAGACCCGCGAGCGCCTCGACGACTACCTGGACACCCTCTCGGGGCGCGCGGGCCAGGCCGACTCGACGGTGGCGAGCACCCGCTCGCGGCTGGCGACGTACGTCCGGCGGTACGCCGCCCGCCACGGCGACGCCGACCTCCTCGGGGCGCTCGACGACGAGGAAACGCGTCCGGACGAGATCGAGCGCGTGCTCGCCGTCCTCGACGACGTCGCCGCCGACCTCTCTACCGACGCCTCCCGGCTCCAGTACCTCGGCGACGTCGGACGGTTCTACGCGTACTTGGAGCGGCGGGGGTACGCCGCGTTCGACCCGCTCGCCGACGCCGACGAGGAGTTCCCCTGGGAGCGCACCGAGCCGGACAACCCCGCGCTGTCGACGGCGCAGGTCCGGGCGCTGCTGGGCGAGAGCGACGCACCGCCCGAGCGCCTGCTCGTCGTCGGGCTCGCGGGGTGGGGACTCCGGCCGTCGGAACTGGCCGCCCTCCACCGCGAGCAGGTCGTCCTCGACCCCGGCGACCCGCACCTCGCCTTCGAATCGCGCAAGAACGGCCCGGGGACGGTGTCGCTCCTGTACGGCCTCGACGACCTCGCGGCGCGGCTCGACGACCTGGCCGCCGACCCCGACTGGAACGGCCACCTGTTCCCGTCGGCCCGGTCGGCGTCCGGCCACGTCACGCCGGACACGATCCGCAACCGGTTCACGCGACTCGCCGAGCGCGCGGCGGTGCGCGTCGACGGCGCGGTCCCGACGCCGAAGATGGGACGGCGCTTCTGGTACGCGACCTACGTCGACGCGACGGCGGCGATGCTGGAACAGGTGGGCGAGATCGCCGGTGACCAGGGGAGTGCGAGCCCCGAGGTCGTCGTCGGCAACTACCTCTCCGAGGAGCGCCGGCGCGCCGTCCGCCGGCGGTTCATGCGGCGGGCCCTCGACGAGGCGTTCGAGGGGACGTGAGCGGTCGGCGGCCGATCGGGGCCGGGCCCCCGACGACCACGGGACGCGCGTCGCGATCGGCAGTGGCGATTTGTAGCCCCGCGCCGAAGGTGGAGCATGGCCGAACGCGTCACGCGTCGGACGGTCGTGGCGGCGTTGGCGGCGCTCGCGGGCTGTACCGGAGCCGACGGATCGACCGGGGCCGCGGGGACGTCGACGCCGGGGGACGCATCGACGGGGGCAGCGACGACCACGGACGCGGGGATCACCGTGGGATCGTCGACGACCCCGGACGGGGGGACGACCGGGACGGCCGGGGGGACGGCGACGGGTGACGACCTCTCGCTCACCAGTCCCGCCTTCGAGGACGGCGGGTCGATCCCGCGGGAGTACGGCCGCGGCGCGCGGAACGTCAACCCGCCGCTGACGATCCGGAACGTCCCCGCGGCGGCGGCGTCGCTGACGCTCGTCGTCGACGACCCCGACGCGGTCGAACCCGCCGGCCACGTGTGGTTGCACTGGCTGGTCTGGAACGTCTCGCCCGCCCGCACGGCGATTCCCGAGGGCTGGGAGCCGACGGACGCCGTCGAGGGCGTCAACGACTTCGGCGAACGGGGGTACGACGGCCCGGCGCCCCCCGACCGACCGCACACCTACCGGTTCCGGCTGTTCGCCCTGGAGACGACCCTCGACCTGGGCCCGTCGGCGAGCGAACGCGACGTCGAGGCGGCGATGGAGGGCGCCGTGCTGGCCCGGGCGACGCTCAGGGGGACCTACGCCCCCTGAGCGCGCCGGAGCGCGTCGATCGGCCGCCGACGGCCGAAGAACAAGCGTTAAGCGCGCTGAATGAATATTCAGTCACAATGGCTGCGACCGACTCGTTCCTCGACGCCCCCGAGGACACCCGCGAGGAGATCATGCGCGCGACCTACCTCGCGCTCTGCGACCACGGCTACGCGGGGCTGACGATCCAGCGCATCGCCGACCACTTCCCCAAGAGCAAGTCCCTCATCTACCACCACTACGACGGGAAGGACGACCTCCTCCTCGAATTTCTGGAGTTCGTGCTCGACCGCTTCGAGGAGACGGTGTCGATCGAGGGGGCCGACGGCCCCGAGGACCACCTCCGGGCGGTGTTCGATCACGTCTTCGCCACGCCGCTCCCGGCCGAGCGCCGCGAGTTCGGCAGGGCGATGGTCGAACTCCGGGCGCAGGCGGCCCACGACGAGCGCTACCGCGACTACTTCACCCGGCACGACCGCTTCTTCCGCGACCGGCTGGCCGCCATCGTCGCGGCCGGCGTCGAGTCGGGCGCGTTCGCCGACGTGGACCCGGCGGCGACGGCGACGTTCCTCCACACGTCGATCGTGGGCTCGATGACCACGCGGGCCACTGGCGAGGACGCCGCCGGGACGGTTCGGGAGGGGCTGGAGGCGTACGTCCGGGCCGTCCTGGAGGCCGACGCGTGAGCGGGCGGGATCGACGCGGGCGCGCGCCCCGCGCGACCGAGTCCGCGCCGCGTCGGCGGGTGCGGAGGGCCGGCGCGTGAGCGGCGCGCCCGGCGCCCAGCGCGCGGTGAACGTCACCGAGGGCCCGCTGCTCAAGCCGCTGCTGGTGCTCTCCCTGCCCATCGTCCTCACGAACATGCTCCAGGTCGCCTACAACCTCGCCGACACCTTCTGGGTCGGGCGGCTCGGGCAGGACGCGGTCAGCGCGCTCTCGTTCTCGTGGGCCATCGTGTTCCTGATCATCACGCTGGCGGGCGGGTTCTCCGTCGCGGGGACGGTGCTCGTCGCCCAGAACAAGGGGGCGGGGAACCTCGACCGCATCAGCGAGGTCGCCGGCGGCACCATCGGCCTCGTCGTCGGGCTCTCGGTGCTCCTCTCGCTGGTCGGCTACGCGCTCGCGCCGTGGCTGCTCGGACTCATCGGCGCCAGCGCCGGCACGGAGGTGTTCGCCCTCTCGCTCGCCTACACGCGGACGATGTTCCTGGGCATCCCCTTCGTGTTCGGCTTTTTCATCTTCCAGTCGCTGCTCCAGGGGTGGGGCGACACGCGGACGCCGCTGTACCTGATGTTCCTCGGGGTCGTCCTCAACGTCGTCCTCGACCCGTTCCTCATCCTCGGCTTCCGGGACAACGTCCTGTTCGAGGCGGCGGGACTGGCCGGCCTGCAGGCGACGCTGTTCGAGGCGACCGGGTTCGCCGGCATGGGCGTGGAGGGGGCGGCCGTCGCCACCATCTTCTCGCGGGGGGCGGGCGCCGTGATCGCCGTCGGCCTGCTGCTCTCCGGGCGCGTCGGCATCCACCTCGCGCCGGGCGACTTCCTCCCCTCGCGCGAGATGGTGCGGCGGATCGTCCGGATCGGCGCGCCCGCCAGCGTCGAGATGAGCACCCAGTCCCTGGGCGTGACCGTGGTGACGGCGCTCGTCGCCCTCGCCGGCGCCGAGGCCGTCGCCGCCTTCGGGATCGGCACCCGGATCACCTCGCTGGTCGTCCTGCCCGCGTTCGGCCTGGCCCGGGGCGCCGAGACCGTGGTGGGTCAGAACCTCGGCGCGCGCCAGCCCGACCGGGCAAAGCGCGCGGTGTTCGCCAGCGCGGCGGTCGCGGGCGTCGTCCTCCTCGGCGTCACCGCCGTCGTCTACCTCAACGCCGCGGCCATCGTCGGCGTGTTCATCACCGGCGCGGAGTCGGCGTCGGTGGTCGCCATCGGCGCCGAGTACCTCCGCATCGTCGGACTCACGTACGTGTTCCTCGGCGTCTTCCACGTCGTGCAGGGCGCCTACCGCGGCAGCGGGAGCACCCGGCTGGCCATGGTGTTCGGCGTCCTCGGGCTGATCCTGCTCCGGATCCCGCCAGCGTACGCGCTCGTCGCCTGGTTCGACATGGGCGCCGCCGGCGTCTGGTACGGCATCGCCGCCGCGAACGTCCTCATGGTCCTGCTGTCGGGGGCGTACTTCCTGCGCGGGACGTGGACCGAGGGCGTCGTCGAGGGCGGCCCGCCCGGGGCGACCCCCAGGCCCGGTCCGGGCGACGACTGACCGCCCGTCGCGACGGGACGGCGGCCGCGTCCTCGGCCGGCCGCGCCGGTCGTTCCGAACCTTCGTCGCGGACCACGCCGCCATCCAGGAGGGGCCCGGCGGGGCGTCGGCGTCGACCGGCGACGCCTAGAACGGCTCCACCCAGGCGTCGTCGTTGGACTCGGGGACGACCGGCAGGAGCAGGTGCGAGGGGCGGTCGGCGTCGCGGAACACGTCGTAGCGGATCTCCTCGAAGTTGGGGATCGGTCCCATGTGGTCGGCCTTGATCGACTTCCCGACCGGCTGGGGGTCCATCGTCTGGAGGCGCAGGCGGAGCCGGTGGCCCGGCTTGAACACGTAGGAGGTCCGGATGAACCCGATCGCGTGCTCGTAGATCTGGTCCGGGTCGACCGGGTCGGGTTCGGTGAAGTCGTGGACCGGCGCGTACGGCTCCGACTCCTCCTCGCGCAGCGTCCGGAAGCAGGCCTTGAGCTGGCCCTGCGTCACGAGGTGTTCCTCGCCGGCGGGGTCGACGTCGAACAGCTTACAGAGGAAGTAGGCGTCCGGCGAGTCGACCCGGGCGTGGAGGTTCAGTGCGAGCGGTCCCGTGACCTCGACGGCGTCGGTGAGCGGGTCGGTGGTGTACTCCAGGGAGGGCACCTCCGTCGTCACCGTCGGCGGGCGGTGCGTGAGGGGATCGGAGGGGAGGTCGGCGTCGCGCTCGGGCGTCCGGTCGAGTTCGCCGAAGCGGTTCAAGTACAGCTTCGTCCACTCGGTGCGTTCGAGGGGCCACTCCTCCTCCCAGCGGTAGTCGCCGGTCCCCTGGACGAACAGCTTCATCGGGGGCTCGTCGAACAGCCCGGTGTCGACGCCCTTGAGGTGGTGGTCGTACCAGCGCAGCATCTCCTCGTTGGCCTTCCGGTAGGGGAACCGCGCGTCGGCGTGGGACTCAAGGACGGCCGCCTTCTTGGGGACGTCGAGGTCGTCGTCGGTGAAGGCCGTGAACACGGAGTCCGAGTACCGGCCGTAGGTGGCCCACGGGTCCGCGAGGTAGACGGGGACGTCGACGTCCTCGTACTTCTCGACCGCCGACTTCTCGCGCCAGTACTCGCCGTCGTACGGGTGCAGGAGGACGTCGAAGAAGAGCGGGTGGGCGGTGGGCGGGCGCGTGGTGAGCACCTTCACGAGGTAGGAGTTGTTCTTGATCTGCTGGTCCTCCAGCCGTGCTTCGACCATCGCGTCGAGTTCGTCGTCGTCGTAGAGCAGGTGCGATTTGGGAACGGGGTTGTTGAACGTGACCGTGCTCTCCAGGTCGAAGTAGAAGGGAACCAGCACCCCCCCGCGGTAGGTGTGGCGGTAGTGGTCGTCGCAGGCCTCGATGGGCATGATCGCCTCCAGGTGCGGGGGCTGCTCGCCAGCGACGAGCATCTGCATGAAGCCGTAGTAGGAGATGCCGCTCATGCCGACCTTCCCCGTACACCAGTCCTGCTCGGCCATCCACTCGATCACGTCGTAGCCGTCCTCCTGTTCCTGCTGGGAGTATGCGCCGTGCCACTCGCCGGAGGAGGTGCCGATCCCCTGGGGGTCGGCCACGACGAACGCGTACCCGCGCTCGACGAAAAAGTCGATGTCGCCGGCCTCGATGGTGTGATCGAAGACGTGCGACTCGAACGGCTGGGGCGGGATGTCCACCGACTGGGAGGCCTTGCCGTAGCCGGCGATGGCCAGCAGCCCCGGGAACGCCTCGTCGTCGGTGTCCGGCCGGAACACGTCGACCCGAATCGTCTCGCCGTTGCGCGCCTCGACTGGCACGTCCTCCTCGACGCGCACGTCGTACTCCGGCGCGCTGAGTTCCTCCAGGTTCGTCGCGTACCGTCGGTCCCAGTGGTCGGGGATCTTGAACCCCAGTCGGTCCTCCAGTTCGGAGACGTCGGCGTCTGCCATGTCACCGCACACTTCGGGGGGTCACAAAAAGGCTCGGACGAGCGGTGTCGGCGGATCGGGCGACGCCTCGGGGATCGGTCGCACGACGCCGGTCTCGCGGGGCACAACCTCTTAAGTGGAGCGCCCCGCCATTCCGAGGCATGCGGAGTTACACCGTCGGCGCCGTCTGGGGCATCCCGATCCGGATCAACTCGTCGCTGCTGATCTTCCTGCCGATCCTGGCGTGGTTGATCGGCGCCGGGGGGCAGATCGAACTGTACGCCGGCCTCATCGAGGGGCTGACCGGCGTCGGCTTCGACGTCGGTCGACTGCGCGCCGGGTCGACCTCGTGGGTGATCGGGATCGTCGCGGCCGTCGGCCTGTTCGTGAGCGTGACGATCCACGAACTCGGGCACTCGTGGGTGGCGCTGCGCTACGGCATCGAGATCGAGTCGATCACGCTCTGGATCCTCGGCGGCATCGCGTCGCTGACGTCGGTCCCGAAGGAGTGGGACCGCGAGTTCTGGATCGCCGTCGCGGGGCCGATCTCGAGCCTGCTCGTGGCGGCGGCTTGCTATCTGGCCCTGCTGGCGGCGCCGGCCTCGCTCCAGGTGTCGCGGTTCCTCGTGGGGTGGCTCGCCGTCACGAACGTCACGCTCGCGGCGTTCAACCTCCTCCCCGCGTTCCCGATGGACGGCGGCCGGGTCTTCCGGGCGCTGCTGGCCCGGTCGCGGCCGTACGGCAGCGCCACTCGTATCGCCGCGCGGGTCGGCGTCGGCTTCGCGCTCCTGTTCGCGCTCGTCGGCGTGCTCACCTTCCAGATCATCCTGCTACTGCTGGCGCTGTTCATCTACGGCGCCGCGACGACCGAGTCCCGCACGGTCCTCCTCGACGAGTTCCTGGAGGGAATCACGGTCGGCGACGTCATGACCAGCGAGCCGGCGACCGTCACGGAGACGACGACCATCGAGGACCTGGGGGCACAGATGCTCCGGGACCGCCAGCCCGTCCACCTGGTGACCGACGAGCGGGGGACGCCCGTCGGGATCGTCACCCTGGAGGACCTGCGCGGGACGCCCCGCGGGGAGCACGCGACGACTACCGTCGGGGACGTCATGCAGGACGTCCCCCGCGTGGATGCGACCGCTGACGCCTTCGACACGCTGGCGCAGTTACAGCAGGGCAAGCGGACGAACGCCATCGTCCAGCGCGACGGCGCGGTGGTCGGGGTCCTCTCGGAGGCGGACTACGCCCACGCGATGACGATCCAGCGGGGCTTCCAGAGCCGGGTCGCCATGTGAGCGGGCGTCGCCGTCGGCGCTCCGGGACCGTCCGACTGCGCGCCCTCACCGGAGGAGACCGAACGCCCACCGAACTACTTCGGAGGCGGCGAACAGGGCGCCCTCCGGTCGCGAGAGCCGTCGGCCCGTCCAGAGCGCGGCGACCATCGCGCCGGTGACGGCGACCAGCCAGGCGATCGACGTCAGGGCGGCGTCGCTCAGCGTCAGCGGACGCAACGCCGCTGACAGCCCCGCGATCGCGAGCAGGTTGAAGAGGTTGCTCCCGACGACGTTGCCGACGGAGACCCCGAGCCGCCCCCGACGGATCGCCAGAAGCGACACCGCGAACTCGGGGGTCGAGGTGCCGGCGGCCACGATCGTGCCGCCGATCACCCAATCGGACACGCCGACGCCGCGGGCCAGATCGACCGCCGCCCCGACCATGAGGTCGCCGCTGACCAGGACGAGCGCCAACCCCCCGAGGAGGGCCGCGACGTGGCGGCCACGGAACTGCGTCCGCTCGATCACCCGCGTGGTGGTACCTGGTGCGGGCCCGGGGGACGGCGAGGACTCGCCGCCGGCGTCTCGGAGTAGATAGCTCGTGTAGGCGACGAACAGCCCGGCGAGCGCCAGCCCCTCGACCCGCGTCACCGAGAGGTCGATCGCCGCAGCCGCGGCGAGGAGCGTACCGACCGCCAGCGCGAGTCCGTCCCGGCGAACCAGTCCCCGTTCGATCGGCACGACCCGGAGCAGCGAGAGCACGCCGAGGATGAACGCCAGGTTGTAGATGCTCGATCCGACGACGTTGCTGACGGCGATGTCTCCGAGACCACGCAACGCGGCGTCGGTCGTGACGACCAGTTCCGGCGCGGAGGTCCCCGCCGCGACGATCGTCAGGCCGACGGTCAGTTCCGAGAGACCCACCCGGCGGGCCAGCCGAACCACGGCGTCGACGAGCAGTCGCGCCCCGATCCACAGGCCGGCGACCGTCGCGAGGATCACCCCGACCTGGACGGGGAGGCTGCTGGTGACCATCCGTCGGGTGCGTACCGTCGGTCGCCAGCGAGGTAACTGTTCCCGTGCCGGGGTCAGTCGCCCGGCCTGTCTCGGTCGTCGGCCGGAGGAGCGCGGGGGCGCCGCCGGAGGATCCGACGGAGGAGGGGCGGCGTCGTCGCCGAGGTCACGACGGCGACGCCGATGACGACGGTGTACAACCGGGGCGTCAGGACGCCCAGTTCGAGGCCGACCGTGGCGATGACGATCTCGATGGCGCCGCGAGCGTTGAGTCCGACGCCCATGCCGGCCGCCTCCCACCGGTCGTACCCCAGCCACGACGCGGCCGCGTAGACGCCGCCGATCTTCCCGACGGTCGCGACCGCGAGCGTCACCGTGCCGACCGCCGCGACGACCGGGTCGACGAGCAGTCCGAGGTCGGCGTTGATGCCGGCGACGCCGAAGAAGACGGGGGCGAACAGTCCGAGGGTCAGCCGCTCGAACGTCGCCCGCGCCGGGTCGGGGAGGCCGCCCGCCCGCGCGAACAGGAGTCCGACCAGGAAGGCGCCCAGCCCCGGTTCGACGCCCAGCGCGTACGTGACGGCGCTCCCGGAGACCGTCGCGACGATCAGGGTCGCGAGGTGGCCCCGGACGTCGTCCGCGGCGAGTCGACCGAGGATCCAGTCGACGAGGCGCTGCCCGGGACCGACCGCACCCAGGAAGACGGCGGTGACGGCGAGCACCACGCCGGCGACGGCCCGGAGGTCGAGGCGACCGGCCCGCGCGAGGCCGACCACGAGGCTCAACAGCAGCCAGCCGACCACGTCGGTGTACATCGCGGTGGCCACCGTTCGCTGGCCGAACGGCGTCGAGAAGGCCTCCAGGTCGATGAGGATGCGGACGATCACCGGGATGGCAGAGATGCAGAGCGACGTGGCGAAAAACAGCGCGAACACGAATCGGGGGGTGCCCTCGACCAGCAGCGACGCCGGCACGGCGAACCCCAGCCCCGCCCCGAGCGCGAACGGAACCGCGAGCCCGGCCGAGCCGACGACGACCACCTCGCGGGCGTACGACCGGACCAGGTCGACGTCGGTCTCCAGGCCGGCGAGCGCGAGGAGGAACACCAGCCCCAGCAGCGAGAGTTCGTTCACCAGGGGCGACGCCACGGCCGGTTCGAGCCGGGCGTAGAGCCTCGGGGCGAGCAGGCCGAACACCGAGGGACCCAGGACGAAGCCGGTGCCGAGTTCGCCGACGACGCGGGTGAGACCGATCCGTTCGGTCACCGTCCCGAGGACGCGCGCGACGACGAGCAGCAGGGCTACCAGGACGATCAGTCGAACCGGATCGTCGAAGCCGCCGACCAGCACCATCTGGAGAGCCGGATCCGAGATACCCGACGGAACCCGGCGGGAAAGGGCTTTGCCCCGTAGTAATATATGGATCGGCGGGGTCGATTACACAAAGTGTTAGTCACGGTTGTCTCTCCCGACCTGTCGGTCAACTGCCTGGCGAGGGCGCACGTGCTCGCGCGGTTGCTCGAACCGCGGCACGAAGTCGAGATCGCCGGGCCCCAGCTCGGGACGGAGATCTGGCCCCCGCTGCGAGACGAGTACGCGTACAGAGCGGTAGACACGAACCGAGACATCGCGCGGTTCGCGTTGTCGGTCCCGGAGCTGCTGGGCAAGATCTCCGGGGACGTCGTCGTCGTGTCGAAACCGAGGCTGAGCAGCTACGGCGTCGGGTTGCTCAAGTCGGTGCTGGAGGACGTCCCGCTGGTCGTCGACGTCGACGACTGGGAGACCAGGATGTTACACGGCGACGGCGGAGGGAGATCCCGGTACGTCAGTGGCCTCGCGTCGCTGCCGCTGATCAACTCGTTCTACCCCACGCGCTGCTGCGAGAGGCTCGTCCGCTACGCGGACGAGACCACCGTTTCGACACGGGTGCTCGGGGAACAGTTCGGGGGCGTGGTCGTTCCGCACGCACGGGACACGGAGCAGTTTTCCCCCGACCGATACGACAAAACCCGGGTACGGGAGGAGCTCGGCCTCCCCCGGGACGAGTTCCTGGTGATGTTCTCGGGGACGCCGAGACCGCACAAGGGCGTCGAAGATCTCGCGAGAGCCGTCGCCGACATCGGGAGAGACGACGTGACCGGCGTCATCGTCGGGGCACCGGAGACGGAGTACACGGAGCGCATCCGACGAACGGGGGGAGAGTACGTTCGGGTGTTCGGCAGGCGGGACTTCGACGAGATCCCGAAGTGGATCGCGGCCGCGGACGTGTTCGCGATCCCGCAGCGGGCGTCGCCCCAGGCGGCGGGGCAGCTCCCCGCGAAACTGTTCGAGGCGATGGCGATGGGGAAGCCGATCGTCTCGACTCGGGTTTCGGACATCCCTCACGTCCTCGACGGGTGCGGGATCGTCATCGAACCGGGAGACCACGAACAGCTCGAACGGGCGATCACGGACCTGTACCGGGACTCCTCGCTCCGGGACGAACTTGGCGAGGCCGCGCGGGAGAAATGCGTCGAGGAGTACAGTTACCAGGCCCTCTCCCCGGTGCTGGACGAGGTGGTGCAGCGAGCCGCGGCGAACTAGCCGCGGCGACCGGAGGCGGGCCGAGGCCCGGACGGCGACCTGCGGCGGCGAGGGCGGGAAGGGTCTGACGACCCCGAGCCCCGTCCGCGAAGTTGAAGCCCGCGCCCGCCGTTGGGACGGTATGTGCGGACGAACCTCGCTGTTCGCCCCCCGGGCGGACCTCGAACGCCGCTTCGGGGCCACGGTCGTGGCCGACGGGGGGTACCGGCCGCGGTACAACGTCGCCCCGGGCGCCGGCCTGGAGGTCGTCACGAACGACGCCCCGGACGGGATCGATCGGTACCGCTGGGGGCTCGTGCCGTTCTGGGCCGACGACGCCGGGGACGGCCTGATCAACGCCCGGTCGGAGACGGCCGACGAGAAGCGCGCCTTCGCGCGGGCCTGGGAGTCGCGCCCCTGTCTCGTGCTCTCGTCGGGGTTCTACGAGTGGCGACGGGGGAACGGCGGCCCCAAGCAGCCCTACCGGATCTACCGCGAGGACGCGTCGGCGTTCGCGCTGGCCGGCCTCTGGGAGGTCTGGGAAGGGGACGGGGAGCGACTCCCCTGCGTGACGATCCTGACGACGGAGCCGAACGACCTCGTCGAGCCGATCCACGACCGGATGCCGGTGGTCCTGCCGCGCGAGGACGAGGCGGCGTGGCTGACGGCCGGCCCCGACGAGCGGAAGGCGCTGTGCCGCCCGTACCCCGGCGACGACCTCGACGCCTACCCCATCTCCACGCGGGTCAACGACCCCGCCCACGACGATCCGAGCGTGATCGAACCGCTGGGGCACGGCCAGTCCGGGCTCGACGAGTTCGCCGGCTGAGCCGGCGGTGATCGCCGCCACCGCCTCGCGGAACGCGGCGACGTGGCCCTCGGCGGACACCAGCAGGCCGAGGCGGTCCACGGGACGTTCCGGTGGAGGCCGACCACCCGGTCGAGGGACGGTGCCCCGGAGCGCAGGCGGTACGTGGCCGGGGCGACATAAACCCCCCGTCGCCGTCCGGCACCAGCCGTACGACGCCCGGGCGCCTACCGGCGGGTGCCATGCGAATCTTCATCGCCGGGGCGACGGGCGTCATCGGTCGACGGCTGGTCGAACGGCTGACGGATCGGGGACACGACGTGATCGGGCTCGTCCGGGACGACGACGGCGCGGCGCTCGTGACGGCCCGCGGCGGCGTGGCCCGGTACGGCGACGTGCTCGACCCGGAGACGCTCGCGCCGGCCGTGGCCGGGGCGGACACGGTGATCAACGCCGCGACCGCGCTCCCCGTCACGGACAGGCCGACGGACGCGGACTGGGCGCGAAACGACCGCGTCCGGGTCGAGGGCACGCGGAACTTGCTGGCGGCGGCCGACGCCGACGTCGAGCGGTTCCTCTTCCCGAGCGTCGTCTGGGTGGCGCGCCAGCCCGACGGCTCCCGGTTCGACGAGGGCGCCGACCGCCACCCCGACCGGGCCACGCAGTCCGCGGCCGACGTCGAGGACCTCCTGCACGACGCGGCGCGCACGCGCGGGCTCGACGTCACGATTCTCAGACTGGGCTTCCTGTACGCGCCGGACGCGGGCCACACCCGCCGGATGGCCGAGGGGCTTCTGTCGGGTGACCTGCCCGTGATCGGCGGGGGCCTCCTGGGGCGCCGGGACGCGGCGCTGTCGCTGCTCCACGCCGACGACGCGGCCCGGGCGTTCGTCGACGCCGTCGAAGGGGGGCCGACGGCCGACGGAGCGCGGCGGGACGCCGGGGGCGGGGCGTCCCTGTACCACGTCGTCGACGACGAACCGGTGACGCTGGTCGACTTCCTCCGGGCGTTCGCGACCGAACTGGACGCCCCCGACCCCCGCCGGGTTCCGGCCTGGCTCGCGCGGCTGTTCGTCGGGAAGGAGCAGGCCGCCCTGCTCTCGAAGCCGTTCCCGACCGACGCCGACCGGTTCCGTCGGGCGGTCGGGTGGGAGCCGGCGTACGCCACCTACCGGGAGGGGCTCGCGCAGGTCGTCGAGACGTGGGAAACCGACGGCACGATCCGGGAGACGCCGTCGGGGTACGAGTGGGTGGGGCCGCGGGAGTGGCGGGGGCGACGGGCGACGACGCCGACCCCCTAGGGGGCGCGGGTCGCGGGCGGGGCGCTTTTGTAGGGGCCGGTCGACCGGCCGGTATGCGTAGACGCGCCCTCCTGGCAGCGCTCCCGACCGCGCTCGCCGGCTGTTCGGCGGTCCCCACCGGGCCGTCGACCGACGCCTACCCGGCGACGCCGCCGAACGTCTTCACGACGTTCGCGTGGGACCCCGACCGCTCGGCGCTGGTCGTCGAGTTCACGCGGGGGAACCGCCTCACCCCCGAGAACACCGCGCTCCTCGCCGTCACCACGGTCGACGACCCGGACGACAGGACGGTCTGGGTGGCGAGCGCCGACGCCGACGACCCCGGCGATCCCGCGGCGGAGTTCCCGCTCTCGCCCGGCGCCACGCTGGCCCACGAACTGCCCGAACCGGCCCGGTGCCGCCTGATCTGGACGGCGCCCGACGGGGATCGGTCGCGCGCGGTCGATTACTGGGACCCGGAACGCGACCCGGCGAGCGGGGAACGATGAACCGCCGGCGATTCCTCGTCGGCGCCGGCGCCGCGGCGGCGGCGACCGCCGGGTATGCCGGCGTCCGCGTCGGCGACCGCCGCCCGTACGACCCCGATCCGCCGACGGGTGAGACGCCCCGGGAGCGGATCGTCGCCGCCGCGGCCCACCGCTTCGCCGCCGACCACCGGGTGGTGTCCCGGGCCGAGATCCGGCGCGACTGGACCGGCGAGGCCCCCTACGCGCTGGGCGTCCACCGGCAGTGGTACGAGCACTCGCGCCGCCGGCACCTGCACGCGTTCACCGCCCTCGACGCGCCCCTCTTCGAGCGCGTGACGACCGACGAGGCCCCCAGCGCGGAGTTCCTCTCGCCCCACGGGAACCTCCCGGCGGTGTTGCACTACAACCGGGCCTTCGGCGCCGCGTCGCTCCCGCTGACGTACGTGCTGCACGTCACGGACGGGAGGCTGCTGTACGACTTCGACGCGCCCACTCCGCCGGCCGGCGCGAACGCCGACGAGATACGCGTGACGGGCGAGGAAGGCCGGAGCGGCGTGGGGTTGCGCCACGCCGACGACGACCCGGCGTTTCGCGAGTACGTCCGCCCGCACCGCGCGGCCTGGGAGCGCGTGCGCGACGACGGCGACACCGTCACCTACCGCGTCGCCGGCCCGGACGCCTACGCGCAGGTCGTCCCGCTGGCACTCACCGCCGTGCGGGGCTTCGCCGACCCGTTCGTCGAGGTCACCCTGGACCGGGAGACGGGACGGCTCAGACGGGTGGTCGACCACCGGGACGTCCTGGTCGACGGGCGCGCGGCGGGCGGCGGCTCGGACGGCGCCGCCCCGGACGCCGACGGCGAGGCGGGCGGCGACGCACAGCGCGACGGCGGCGGCCCCTCGCGCCGCCTGACCTACCGGATCGAAACCGCGTTCGACGGGTACGGCACCGCTCGCGCGCCGCGGCCGTCCGGGGACGTCGGCGCCGACGTCGAGACGCGGGTGAAGGGGTTCCTGATGGACCTGTTCACCTACTGAGATCCGCTCGGTGGGGCCGTGTCCGTCTCGGCGCCGCCGCGCGATCGCCCGCGACGGGAACCGTCAAGGTCATCGCGACTCGCGTGTACGGACATGGACCTCTCCCTCGTCGACCTCTCGCCGGTGCCGGAGGGCGGCACCGCGACCGACGCGTACGCGAACACCGTCGAGATCGTCCGGCAGGCCGAGCGCCTCGGCTTCGAGCGGGCCTGGGTGGCCGAACACCACGGACGGGCCGACACCCTGGCGGGGACGACCCCCGAGGTGCTGCTCGGCCACCTCGCCGCCCGCACCGACTCGATCCGCCTCGGGTCGGGCGCCGTGTTGCTCAACCACTACAGCCCGTTCAAGGTCGCCGAGCAGTTCGGGGCGCTCGACGCGCTCGCGCCGGGGCGCGTCGACGCCGGGCTGGGCCGCGCGAACGGGTCGCCGGCGGCCGACCGGGCGCTGGAGACGTCGCGCCGCGTCCAGAACCCCGACGAGGACCACCGGGAGAAGATCGAGGCCGTCGTCAGCCACCTCTACGACGAGTTCCCCGCCGGGCACCCCTACGCCGACCTGGAGATCCCCCGCTCGGACGCCGAGCCGCCGGTGCCGTGGGTCCTCGGGTCGAGCCCGTCGAGCGCGGAGATCGCCGGCGAACTCGGCCTGCCCTACTGCTTTGCGGCGTTCATCCGGCCGGGGTTCGCGGTCCACTCCTTCGAGGCCTACCGGGACTCGTTCCGGGCCTCGGCGTCCGCGGGCGGCGTCGACGAACCGCGGGGGATGGTCGCCGCCAACGCCGTGTGCGCCGAGACCGACGAGGAAGCGGCGCGTCAGCGAGCGGTGGCCGAGGCCGCGTTCCGGCGGATCCAGCGGGGGGAGCCGGGCCGGGTCGCGTCGGTCGAGGCGGCCGTCGACGAACTGGGCGGCACGCCCGATCCGACGCCCGGAACGCTCGACGAGGACGAGTGGCCGCGGGCGCTCTCCGGGAGTCCGAAGACGCTCGCGGGGATCCTGGGACAGCTCGCCGACCGCGTCGGCGTCGACGAGGTGATGATCCAGCAGGCGGTCGCCGACCACGCCGACGGCCTCCGTTCGCACGAACTGCTGGCCGAGGGCGTGGGGGTCTCGCCGCCCGACTGACGGGGCGGCGTGCGATCTCAGCCGCGGCGGGACGGCGTCGGGCGGGTCTCCCGATCCGACGCCAGCGCCACCTCGACGTGCCCGGCGAACACGGGGACCGAGCGCGAGAACGCGTCGCCGTCCAGGGACACCGTGGCGTCGACCGACCGGGGGGCAACGTCCGCGTAGCCCGGCTCGTCGGTCACGGTTCGCTCGACCGCGACCGGGTCGCCCCGACAGCGAACCGGTTTCGGGGCGGGCGTCGACGACCCGGGCGGCGGGGTCGCCGGCGACGCGGGGGACTGCGACGGCCGCTCACGGGATCGGGCGTCGTCGGTTCGGGGAGCCGCTCCCGGCGCGGTTGCGCCGAGACAGCCGGCGAGCCCCGCGTGGACCGACCTCGAGGCGCCTCGCGGGGGACGATCACCGTGTTGAGCGTGCCAGCATCGAAACTAAGTGAAACGGAGCCGTACCGGCACACTCCGGATGAGTCGTTCCCCATCACCGATCGGTTCGCTCGACCCGAACGGCCCGGGTCCCGATCCAAAACCCGAGGTCGCCAACTCGGTAACGACGACGCGTGACAAATGAGTGGCGTAGACGCCCAACTTCGCGTCGCCGTGCTCGTCGACGACGAGTACATCGAGCGGTGGCAGCGAAACGCGCTCTCGTCACTGCTCGCGGAAGCCGACGTCACGCTCTCACACGTCGTCGTCAACGATCGGACCCGGCGTACGGCCGGGTCGGGCGAGTGGGCGACGTTCGCCCGGAACGCGGTCGATCGAATCCGTCAGTACCCGCTCTGGTCGCTCGTCGGGGTCGCTCGGCTGTTGACGGCCGAGCCGGAGTACCGACGACCCGTTCACATCGACTCGCTGCCGGGCGCGTCGGAGGCGAAGCAGTTCTCGTGTCGGCCGCGCTCGGTGAGCGAGTTCTGGAACGAACTCCCCCACGAGACCGTAGAGCGCCTCGAAAACGTCGACGTCGTCGTGCGCTTCGGATTCGGGATGCTGAAAGGTCGAATCCTCGAGGCCCCGACGTACGGCGTGCTCAGCTACCATCACGGGGACATCCGGCGGTACCGCGGCCAGCCCAGCGGCCTGTGGGAGTTCCTCAACGACGAGCCCCGGATGGGAGTGACGGTCCAGCGTCTCACCGACACGCTCGACGGGGGCGAAATCGCCGCCCTGGAAACCATCGACATCAGCGGCCCGACGACGTGGCAGGAGAACAGGACGCGGACGTACGCCCGGGCGGAGCGGCTGCTGGTACCCGCCGTTCGATCCCTCGTCGGTGCCCGCGACACAGTCGAACGCCCGGATCGGCTCGGCGACCTGTACCGGATTCCGCGGGGGTGGGACGTCGCCCGTTACGTCGTCGAGAACACCAGCGCCCGACTCCAGTCCGGGATCGTACGGCGGGTCTCCCTCCTCGCGAGCGCGTGGGGGGTGCCGGGGGCCGTCGGCCTCCTGTTCGTGGTCGGACTCCTGATCGGCGGACTCCATCCGCTGTTCACCCACCACTACCTCGTGCCGGTCCACCTGGAACAGATCGCCGGGTTCGCACTCGCGGTGACGAGCGCCGCTCTCCTGTCCGCCACCGACCGTCAGCGGGCCGTGTGACCGGAGACCCGCACAGTCTGGTCCCGAGGGCGTCCCGCACCGGGGCCGGGGTCAGTCGCCGGAACGGTCGTCGAATCGCGACGGATCGCCCCCCTCGACCGTCTCGCCGGTGTCGAAGCGTCTGAACGTCGTTCCGGCGCACTGGGGGCACCGGTTCGGGAGCGGCCGCAGCGAGTCGCCCGCGCCGACGCCGAGGACGACCGTTCCGCAGGTGACGCACTCGAGGAGCTTCACGGGGCACGGTACGGGGCCCGGGCCGAAGAGTGGCCCGCTCCCGTCGCGCGAGCGCGGCGCGTGCCGTCACCGGTTGCGACGCGGGCACCCGAGCGGCGTCAGGGGTCGGCCGAGAGCGCGGCCTCGATGCGCTCGCGGAGGAGCGTCCGGTGGCACCGTTTCTTTCCCGTGTTCTCGTAACAGACGAGGACGAGGCGTTCGCCCGATCGAAGTCGGTCGACGAGGTCCGCCACGGCGTTGTCGGCCGCCTCGCTCTCGTCGATGTGTGTGCGGTACCGCGAGGCGAAGTCGAGTTCCTCCCACGCGGCGTTGTGGGCGCCCTCCTCGCACATCCCCCGCATCGTGAGCGCCTCGCGTCGCCGGACGCACTCGTCGAGCAGGGCCGGCGGCGGCCCGAGCGCCGGGCGGTTCTCGTCGACCGCCGCGCGGAACCACCCCGACGGTCGCCGCACCACGCCGACGAGCGTCGCGCCCTTGGGGACGTCGACCAGGTCGTGTTGCAGCGCGGCGACGTAGGTGTCGCCGAGCGGTTCGGTCGTCGCCATGGGTCCCCCCTTCGACGCCCACGGACCTCAAGGTCCCGGTGCACTCGGTGCCGTCCGACGGAGGCCCCGCTGCGAAACGGTTTACATAGTACGTTAAACATACTCGCTCCTCGTGGTTCCGCGCCCGCGGTCGGCGGGCCGGTCGATGCCCGCGCCCGGCACCCGTGAGCGGCCGGGGACGCGCGGCCAGGCCGCGGCGGGCGACAGGGACGAGGGCGGAGGCATCTCCGGGGCGACCAGTGCGTAAGCCCGAGCAGGTGGCGAAGCCCCGTCTCCACACTGGCGACGCCGTCCGCCCACACGGGAGGCCGCGCTGTCGCATCCCGCCTCCCGTTGCGCCCCTCTGCCCTCTGGCCGCGCCGTCGGACCCCGCCCCTGGACGTCCCTATTGACCGAGAGGTAGTCCAATTACAATAGTTCATTCTCCCGTCGACCGACGCCGAGCGCCGTCCGACCGGACCGTCGCGGCGGTACGGTCGCCGTCGACGTGGCGGGGCCTGACGTCGACGCGGCGGAGGCCGACGACCTCCCGGGTCCCCGTACGCCAGCGAGTCCGGCGTCCCGAATACCGGAATCAGGTTGTTCAATCCCTCTTGGGACCACCAGAGAGGGTTTCACGGTTCGAATCGATCGTACGTCGGGGCGATCGAACGGGGCCATGCCCACCGCGTGTTCGTCACCCTGCTGAAATTTACATCCATAGGGTCGTAAACGGTTGCGGCGCCCGTTCACACCGGTCGACCGCGACGCCGGGATAGTTCGAATGAGCGGGAAGGGGTAAAGGCCGAACCGGGACGATGCGGCCGTCCGCAGAATCGGGCGGATCAGGGCACCTCACAGCCCACACCGGCGGTGATCCCGCATCCGTGGGCCGGCCAACCCTGTACTACGAGCACACGATAAAAGCCGGTTTCGTCGATCACACTGTGGGTTCCGATATACGGGAAGCAGAGGTGGACCGTGCTTCGGCGTCGCCGGCGACACGGGAGACCGAGACGCGACTGTGCCCGCACCCCCGGATCAGGGGTGAAGACGGACGCGGATCGGCGGCGGACGAGCGAAGCATCTATAGTACCGCCGCGAGAAGCCGAGTCCGACATGACGCGAGAGCGCACTGACAGCCTCGAGGACCGCACACCGCGGGCGGTGACACCATGACCGACGCCGAGGGGTCGGCGTCGCCACCCTCCGCGCTCGGCCGACTCCTGTTCGGCGGGACGCTCGTCTACATGAGCATCGACGGGTTCCGGAACAACGAAAAGCGAGTCGAGATCGCGCGCGGGCGCGGCGTGCCGATGCCGGAACTCCTCGTGCCGCTGGCGACCGGCCTGTTGCTCGTGGCGAGTCTGCTGCTCGTCCTCTGGGCGTGGCCGGTCCTGGCGGCCGCAGGGATCCTCGCCTTCTTCGTCACGACGACGCCGTCGATCCACGCCTTCTGGGAAGACGAGGGGAAAGAGCGTGCGAACCAGCAGATCCACTTCTCGAAGAACATCGCGCTGATCGGCGCGACCGTCGTCTTCCTGCGGGAGGTGCTGCGGAACCGATAGCGACCGGGGACGCCGTTCCCGAACCGACGGCGGCCAGGGGTATGGGGGGTCCGCGACCCCCCGCCGGAACCGACCGGGATCAGTCCCGCGTTAGCAGCGTGCAGACGGCGTTGTTCCCGAACCCCGCGAGGTTGAGCGCGAGACCGACCTCGAGGTCGGGGACGGCGCGCGCCGCGGGGGCGTCGCCGCGGAGTTGCCACACTAGTTCGACGATCTGCGAGACGCCCGTGGCGCCGAGCGGATGCCCCCGTGCCTTGAGTCCGCCACCGGGGTTCACCGGCAGCGACCCGTCAACGTCGTGCTCGCCGTCGACGGTCGCGCGCCACGCCTGCCCCGGCTCGTGGAAGCCGAGCGCCTCCAGTTCGAGCCACTCCAGGACGCTGAAGGCGTCGTGGAGACAGAGCAGGTCGACGTCGGCGGGCGCCAGGTCGGTCGGCGCGAACGCCGCCTCGCCCGCCGCGCGCACGCTACCGAGGTCGAGGACGTCCGCGCGATCGCCCACGGCGTGCGTCCCGACGGCGCTGGCGACGCGCCTGACCCGAACCGCCGACGGGGCGGGCGCCGGCCCGGCGTCGGCCCGTTCGACCGACCCGGCGCCGTCGACCGGCTCGTCCTCTTCGACCGACCCGGCGCCGTCGACCGGATCGTCC
>ENA-ORDC01000718-ORDC01000718.1-marine-metagenome-genome-assembly--contig:-NODE-718-length-29463-cov-9.083883_pt1 | contig 29463 bp, 31 predicted proteins | sample MGYA00237783_ERZ508515 | MGnify/ENA primary metagenome ERZ508515 (study PRJEB26186, sample SAMN06268792) | marine metagenome | isolation source: Eden Landing Ponds, San Francisco, CA, USA | place... | reverse complement strand
TCCTGTAGGAAACGGTACTCATGAGTTCTATAAGTCGCGCAAGAAGTTAGCGACGCCGCTTAACCGCAGAAGTACAGAGCCTGTGCAACCAGAATTTTCCTGGTGGACTGAAAGGGCGAGGGCCGGTGGCGCGCAGTTCAGTCGCCTGAGCGGGCTCTATTCTCGCGAGTACGGTGCGGCTGTTCGAGCGAGAATATCCCGCTCAGCGACCGCCAGCGGCCCGAGGGCTTTCATCGCACGATATCGAGTGCGGTGCGGTCTGCAACACGAATTTCTTCCACACTACTACTGCACGAAACCAGCGTTACATTCACTCCCTGTACATCACATCTCACAGTCGTCGGTCGAAGAAGACGAACGACCCGCCGAGGACGACGCCGTAGACCAGATGCCAGGCGAGTAGCGACGTGGTCACGTTCGGAGTGGGCGGCGCCGCCGTGAACCCGACGAGCGCGAGCCACACCGGCATGATGAACCCGGCTCCTGCCACGGCGAGAACGAGCCCGTACACCACGCCGGCGAGCACCGTCTTCCAGACCCAGTCGCTCAACCGATAGAGACCCGGGTCCGAGAGGATCGCCGCGAACCCGATCCCGAAGAGCGTGCCGTGAATCAGGTGTGCGACCCACCCCGCGAGGAGAAACTCCTCCAACCCGTAGAGCCCCGCGACCGAGCGCCAGACCACCCCGACGTTCGTCAGCGTCGTCATCAGGCCCGTCACGACCGTCGCGACGAATCCCGCAAACGCACCGCTCTGCCACGAAAACCGCGACGTGAACGGGTCTTCCTCCGTCGTAGTCTGCCGTGTGGAACTGGTGGCCATCGAAAGCACCGTGCCAATTGATACCACACCACGGCTGAAAACCCTGTTGTGACCCCGGCTACTGACAGATACGGTGAGCGACCAGTGAAACGGTGAGCGCGATCCCGTCGAACGAGCGGCACGCTGCCGATTCGGATAGACCACGAGAAGAACGGAGACTGCCCTGTCAGGCGATGAGCAGTTCTTCGCCGCGTTCGACCTTGATGCGGCAGGGCGGCGTGATCTTGTTGTAGGCGCGGCGGTAGGCTTCCTTGACGGCTTCCGCCTGGTCTACGTCACAGTAGGCGGTAAAGAGGCGTTCGCCGGACTGGATGCGCGCGGCGGTGCCGACGATCTTGCCGAACGCCTGGCGCATGCCGTCGGAGACACGGTCGGCGCCCGCGCCGGTCGCCTGCTTGTTCTCCCGGATGACCTGGTGGGGGAACTTCCGGAGGACCATTCGGTAGTTCTCCTCGCCGAGTTCCTTGATCAGGTATCGGTTCGCCGAGAGGCGCGAGGCCTCCATCGAACCGTGGCGCAACTGGACGGACTCCTCGACGACGAGGCTGATCTGGACGGGGTAGTCGTCGGCGTCCTTGTTCTTGTCGCCCATCTGGTGCTGTGCGATCTTCGACCCCGGGATTCCCGTGATGTACTCACGGCGGGTGTACGCGGGTTTGTCGATGTCCCGGTACATCGAGGCGGGTTTCTCGGACATAGTCTTGCCTTCGATAAACCCAGCCGCGAGAATAAACCCTTCGAACCGGACCGGGGACCGCTCGCGCCGACTGCCCCCGAAAGACCATCACGACACCGCTCAGAATTCCCCGGCCGGGACCGAAAGGTCCGCCAGTCGCTCGGCGAAGTCGTCGGCATCGAGGACCTCCAGTCCCTCTTCGGCCGCCCGACTGCGTGCGGCCTCTGAGATGGGTGCAGCACTGCAGATAGCGCCCACGTCGGCCTCTTCTGCCCGCCGGAAATGGGCAGCAAAGCGCTCGACCGCCGGGACGTCCACCTGCTCGACCGCCCCCGGATGAGCCGTCCAGACACAGACGGTCACGCTGATCGGTCCGTCCGTCCCCGCGAGCAAGTCGTACTGTCTGGCCGTGCTCGCACCGAACACCGCTGTCGACCAGCCGGCCGATTCGAAGACCCGTGCGACAAGCGACGGGAACTCTGCGGGCGCGACCGCCGTCGGGTCCGTGACGAACTCACGGCCGACCCCGTCCCCACCGCTCCCGGGCTCGCCCGCTTGCTCGTCACTGCTCGACTCTCCCTCGGTACCTCCGGAGTCTGCGTCTTCGTCGCCGCCTTCCAGGCGGTCGACGCTCGGGTCACCGATGACAGTCTGACTCTCACTGACCGCCGGTGACGACTCGCGCGCCCCCGCCTCGGTCGCGTCTCCGCGCGGGTCTTCAGCCGCGTCGCTGTCTGCACCGTCGTCGATTTGCCCACGTTCCTCGGCGTCTCTCTCTCCACCGGACTCGGTCGCCCCACCGACTTCTGGTTCCCCATCGCCCTCAGATCCAGGTTCCGGGCCCGACTCCGGCCCCGCCTTTCCGGGAGCGTCCGACACCTCCGGGACGTCTACTCCGAGAGAATCCGGCGTTACTGGCTCGCTTTCGTCGGTTGGTCCAGCGGGTTCCGAATCGGTGGCGGTGGCGCGACCGCCGTCGGCTTCCGCACCGACCTGCTCGCCGGCGTCCGAGAGGTCCTCACGGCGGTCGTCGAGCGCCGCCTCGAGAGCCTCGACGTTCTCGAGTGCGTCGGGGACTCGTTCGGTGGCCACCGCACGCGCCTCCGCGAGCGCCTCCGCTGCGAGTTCGTCGGCGACACCTGTGGCGTCGGGTGTCTGCTCCCCGTCCGTCTCGGTCTCTGCCAGGTGCTTGCGCGCGAGTGTGCAGTACGCCGAAACGAGTTCGCGAGCGGCGTCGGCGAGTGCTTCTCGCAACTGTTCGGGGTCGCCACCAAATCGACGGTCGTCACGGCCCCAGTCGAGCGAGAGCGCAGTCTCGTACCGGTCGACTGCCGTCCCCCACCACTCTACCGCTGCCCCCGGATCTTCGGCGGCGGCAGCCACGTCTACGGCGTGCGCAGCACGCTCGACCGGGGCACCCGCGAGGCGGTTGCGCTCGTCTGCGAGCGTCTCCCGGCGACCTTCGAGCAGGTCGTCGGCGGGTTCGTCGGCGTCGATAGTGAGCGCGGCGGCGTATGCCTCGTCGGCTTCGTCGAGATCGTCGAACGCGGCCTCGTAGTCCTGGTCGTCCCAGCGGACGTGTGCACGTTCCCGCGCCTGTTCGGCTGATTCGGCGTGAGCGCGACGTTCGACGGCCGCGAGTTCTTCGCGAACTGCCGTCGCCTCCGCATCGACTGTTCTGCGGGCACCCTCCAGCGCGTCGGCCGCCTCGCGGGCGTCCGAGAGGATCGCTTCGACGTCACCCACGGCCGCGAGGACGACGTCGGCGTTGCCGGCCTCGAACGCCGAGCGGAGGTGGTCGACCTTCTCGCTCGCCTGTTCGACCTGCCGTTCGGCACGAGTCCAGACCCCGACGGCCGCGTCGAGGTACTCACGGACGGGGTCGAGGTCGCCACGACAGGGGAATCGATAGCGCTCGTCGTCGACCGTCTCGACCACGAAGGCACCACCGAGCAACCCGTCTTCCGTGCGGACGTCGACCACGTCCGGTAACGACACCGAGAGCGTCCGGTCGCCGTCGCCGTGACCGACAGCGAACAGCACCCGGGAGTCCGTGATCACCGCCACGCCACTGTGTCCCCGGTCGGGCGTGATTTCCTCCGTCCCGTCCGGCCCCTCGACAGTCACCCCGTGTTTCTTGTTTCTGAGAACGTACCGGGCTGTCTCCTCCTCGGCGAGGTGGTCGACCAGCGGCGCCTCGGAGAGCACCGCCCGCCCGATGAGGCCACCGCTGCCCGCGTCTCTGAGCACCGACGCGTCGCGGCCCGCCTCTTGTAGGTCTGTGACGTGATTCATACACGCCGTCCTCCGTTCGTTGGTCGGTAGATTGACACGGTGACGTAAAAAACCCTTGTGTGAAGTCGTCGACGTGAACAGACGTCCGGTGACTCGGAGGTTACTGGTGGCCTTTTCAGGAGTCAGTCCCTAGGCGTGCCACGATGAACCGACTCGTGGACGGCGAGTGGCGCACAGACGCACACGAAACGACGAACGAGGACGGCGAGTTCGAGCGCGCCGAGTCGACGTTCCGGGACCGGGTTCGCGACGACCCTGACGCGCGCCATCAGCCCGAAGCCGGCCGCTATCACCTCTACGTCTCCTACGCGTGTCCCTGGGCCCACCGGACGCTCCTGATCCGGTCGCTGAAGGGGCTCGAAGACGCGATATCGGTGGACGTGGTCGACCCGTTCCGCGAGGAGAACGGCTGGCAGTTCAGCCCGGACCGCGAGGGGTCTACCCCCGACACCGTCAACGGCAGCGACTACCTCTACGAGGTCTACCAGCGGGCCGACCCCGACGCCAACTGCCGGGTCACGGTACCGGTCCTCTGGGACAGACAGGAAGACACGATCGTCAACAACGAGTCCAAAGAGATCTTGCGGATGCTCGACACCGAGTTCGACGAGGTCGCCGAGCGCGAGGTCGACCTCTATCCCGAGGGCTATCGGGACGAGATCGACCGGATCATCGACGACATCTACGACCCGATCAACAACGGCGTCTACAGAGCCGGGTTCGCCGACTCACAGGCGGCCTACGACCGCGCGGTCGAGGAACTGTTCGACGCGCTCGACCACTGGGACACCGTACTCGAAGACCAGCGATACCTCGCGGGTGACCGCCTGACGGAGGCCGACATCTGCATGTTCACGACGCTGGTCCGCTTCGACCACGTCTATCACACGCACTTCAAGTGTAACGTCCGTGCGATCCACGAGTACGACAACCTCTGGCCGTATCTCCGGGACCTCTACGGGACGCCAGGCGTCGCCGAGACGGTCCGGATGGACCACATCACCGAACACTACTACACGACGCACACGTCGGTCAACCCGAAGCGTATCGTCGCGAAAGGACCGGACCTGGAGTTCGGTGCGCCCCACGACCGCGACGAGCTCCCGGGCAGCCTACCGACCGAACTGCTCCCGCTGGCCTGAACGGACCGGGAACTGTCGGGGTCGTCATCGGGCGATTGGACGTCAGGACCCGTCCGGGTCGCCGGACCAGTTCGCCCGCCTCGGATCACCGTCCGAGTGAGTCGGTCTGGTCCGGTCCGTACCCGGGATCGGTCGTCGCTCGCCGACGTGGGCCGCGATCTGTCGGTCGAGGTCCGCGTCGGTGTCTGTCCGGATCGTCACGCTGGTGCCGTCCTCGAGTGCGACCGTGACCGCCCGCTGGTGGCGCCAGTCGAACGCCAGTCGGTCGAACGTCCGGCCGTGAACGAAACCGAACACGACGAGCGCCACGCCGCTCGCGCTCGTGAGGGCGAAAATCGACGCCAGGAACCCGTTCTCGACGACCGTCATCAGTGCCAGCGAGACGACCACTGTGCTCGCTCCTGCCCACGGTGTGAGTCGCGTCTCGTCGATGCGCTCTCGGAACCAGGCTCGGAGAGCGACGAGGGCGGCTGGGTCGTCGACGAACCGACGGCGAACTGCCGAGGGTACCTGCGCGAGGAGCCCCGACGTGTCCGATTCCGATTCGACGGTGACCCCGCCGTAGCGGGCGTACGTCACCACCGAGCCACCGCCGGCAGCCGCGAACGCGAGGGCAGGGGTGAGCGGGTTCGTCGCTGTCCCGAGCACTCCGACGAACCCCACGAGCGCCGCGAGAAAGCCGAGGGCAACGGCGAGGCGCGCGTCGACACCGCGAACGGTCGGGAGCGTCACGCGGTGACACCGCACCGACCGGATCCTGTCGAACCCGGCGGTGAGGACGCTACCGCTGTCGGTGACCGTGAGGAACCGCGTGTCGGTGACGCCCACGACCGCCGGGCCCTGCGGGTCGTCCAGGAGCGTCCCGCGGGCGACCGTTCGAAGCGACTCGTCCGGGCGGAGGAACGTCCGAAGGCGGCCGGCTGCCGGGATGGGCGGGCCCGTGTCGTCTGTCTCGGGGGCCAGGTCGCCGGTACCGTTCGACTCCGGCGTTCGGGCGGGGACGGCACCGTCGGCGGTGTCATCGTCCATGCCATCCATTGGCCGACGTTACTCGTTTGTAAATCGCTACTTACCGGGCACTCGCCGGCGTGTTCGACCGCGGCGGACGTCGCCGGTGTCGAAAGGCCGGAGGGGCCTGGCCCCGTCGCCGATGGTATGACTCGCGTCTCGGTCGGCGGCCGACTCCACTTCGGCTTCCAGAACCTCTCGCTGGCCAAAAACCGCCTCTACGGCGGCGTGGGTGTCGCTATCGACCGACCGCGACTCGTGGTAGCGGCCGAGCGTGCCGACGGCGTGACCTGCGACGACGACGCGGCGACGCCGTACGTCGAGCGCGCGGTCGCACACCTCGACCTGCCGGGTGCGGCCGTCAGCGTCGACCGCGACCTCCCGCGACACGTCGGACTCGGGAGCGGGACACAACTCGCACTGGCCAGTCTCGTCGCCATCGCCGGTGCGTACGACCGGGACGTCGACCCTCGCGAGCACGCCCCCGCACTCGACCGCGCCGGCCGGAGCGGCATCGGGGTCGCTGTCTTCGAACGCGGCGGGTTCGTCGTCGACGGCGGCCATCCGACGGAGCTGTTCACGACCGCACCCCCCGAGACCGGCGAGTGGACGGTCCCGCCGGTCGTCGCGCGCCACGAACTCCCCGGGGAGTGGCGGTTCGTCCTCGCGGTCCCCGACGCGCCCACCGGCGAGAGCGGCGAGACCGAAGACGAGAGCATGCGCTCGGTCGTCGAACGGGCCGACCCCGGTATCGCCGAGGAGATCGCCGGCCTCGTCACCCAGGAACTGCTGCCGGCGGCTGCGACCGGCGACCGGAGCGCGTTCGGACACGCCGTCGCACGACTCGGTCGACTCAACGGCGCCTGGTACGCCGACGAACAGGGCGGGGTGTACCGCCCACCCGCGGGGGAACTGGTCGAGTCCCTCTCCGAAGACCCTGCCGTCGCGGGCGCCGGTCAGTCCTCGTGGGGGCCCACCGTCTACGCGCTGACGGCCGCAGACTACGAGGAATCGGTCGCACAGACGGCCCGCGAGGCGCTCGCAGCCGCCGACTGCGACGGCGAAGTGCTGGTGACGAAACCGCACAACGCGGGCGCGACCGTCGCCGAGGAGTGACGACCGAGACGGAGTCGTCGCCGGGTGACGACCGAGATGGAGCCGCCACCTGTTCGTCGGGACAGCCCCGTCTCGACAGGCTGGTTCGACGCGCTATCTCGTTATTAGGACTGAAACTGTGGGCACAACAGGTAAGCGGTCGCAAGCGAGTTACCGAGTATGAACAGGATCCCCTTCGGCATACGGCAACTCGATACGACGATCGGCGGGGGGACACCGCCGGGAAGCGTCGTGCTCCTGGCCGGTGAGGGGGGTGCGGGCTCGCGGGAGTTCATGCACACGAGCGCGCTGCTCAACGCCCTGGCCGAGAGCGATCCGGAGTTACACGACCTCTACTACGGGGACCTGGCAGCCGACGCCGTCCCGCCCGGAGACGTTCACTACGTCTCTTTTACCGCCAGCGAAGAGCAACTCGCCGAGGAGATCGCGCTGACGATGGACCGGGAGATAGTCGACGCGGGCTTCGAGGAAGTGACCGTCCACGACCTCTCGGAGCAGTACTTCCACCAGAGTCCGATCCCCCGGAACTGGTACGCCGACCGGACCGGCGATATCACGCAACTGCGCTCACACCAGGAGCGCGAGGACATCCTCGGCTCGCTCGGGGACCTGCTCTCCGAGCACGCGTCGGGGAACCTCGTGGTCATCGACTCGCTGACCGACCTCGTGAGCACGGCCGGTCGCGACCAGCCACTGGACTGGACCGACCTCGCATTCCTCGTCAAGGGCCTCCAGAAAGGCGCGAGTGACTGGGACGGCCTGATCCTCGTCCACGTCAACCGCGAGACGGTCACCGACACCGAGTACGGCCAGCTCGTCGACGGCGTCGCCGGGACCCTGGAGTTCGAGTGGGCGAGCGGCGGCAGTACCCGTGCGCGGACGCTCGTCGTCAAGCAGTTCCGCGGGGTCCTCTCGGCCATCGCCGACGAAGACATCGTCCAGTTCGAGACGGAGATCGGCGACGACGGCTTCGACATCAGCGACGTCCGGAAGATCCGCTGACCGACGCCGACGCGGGAGAACATCGGATCGACTTTCGAGAATGGGCGGGGAACCCTTAACTGTCTACTCGCACCACAGTTGCGTAATGGCGAGCGAGTCCTCGGAGGAACGGGTCGTCTCGGCCCGGGTGCCGTCGGCCGTAGACGAGTGGCTCGACGCGAAGGCCACGGAGCTCGGCGTCGACCGCGAGACGGTCGTCGTCCAGTTGCTCTCTTCGTATCGCGCTGCGTCCGAACTCGGCGACGAGGACGTGTCTCCCCCCTTCGACGGCGACATCGAGGAGGAGGTCCGGGCGGTCGTCGCGGACCGACTGCCCGACATCGCGAACGCGGTGAGCGAACAGGTCGACGGCGGTGACGTCGAAGCCGGCGACGTCGAGGCCGTCGAGAGCCGACTCGAAGCCGACCTCGACCGGGTCGAACGCGACTTCGAGGAGAAGATCCGCGACGTCCGCGAGCGCGTGATCCAGGTCAAACAGGAGACCGACGCGAAGGCGGCCGCCGACCACGACCACCCCGAACTGGACCAGGTGTCGACGCTGGCCGAGGAGACGAGCGACCTCGCAGCTCGACTCGATACTCTGGTGGACCGTCTCGACGACGAGCAGCGCGACCGCGAGAGTCTCGACGCCCGAGTCGCCGACCTGGAGAGTGCCGTCGACCGCCTCGACGACGTCGAGGAGAAGCTACAGACGGTGGCGTGGGTCGTCAGCGACCTCCGGGAGGACGTCGAAGCCGACGCCAGCGGGCGGCGGGCGGTCGAGGGACTCAAGCAATCGGCCGCCGAAGCAGACGTCGACCGCGCGGTCTGTGACAGTTGCGAGGCCCCCGTCGACATCGCGTTGCTCACGGAACCGCGCTGTCCGCACTGTAGCGCCGCGGTCAACGACGTGGAACTGCCCAGCGGACTGTTCGGCAAGCCCCGACTGACCGTCGCGAAACAACTGGAGGGCGGAGACGGGAGCTCGAACGTCCCCGACGCCGCCCGCAGGGAGTGAACCGTGTCCGAGGACCCCTTCGAGGACGGAGACGCCGAGGACCCCTTCGAGGACATCGACCCCGACGACTACCGCGACCGCGAGGGCAATCCCTTCGACGCGTTCGACGGGGAAGACGACGAAGCCGAGGAGAACGACGAACACGGAAAATCCGGCGGGCACGATCACGAAGCCGACAGCTCGGAGGACCCGTTCGAGTACCTCGGTGGCGGCACGTCTCCGGACGACGCTGACCCGACGTCGGGACCCGGTGTGGAGGTCGACCCGGCGGCGGCGACGGGCGGCCAGTCGACCGACGTGTCGGGTGATGCGTTCGGCGACGTCGACGTCTCGCGGGGCGACCCGTTCGAATCGGCGGACAGTCCGTTCCGACAGGTCGACGTCGAGAGCGTCGAACCCGACGAGGTCTGGGAACGGTTCACGGGCGAGACCGAGCGTGTCGAAGCGAAACAAAACGAGGCCCTCGGGGGCGAAGAAGTCCCGGAAGACGCGGCCGAGGTCGTCGAGGTACCGAAAGGCCGGTTCTGCCAGACGTGTCCGCACTTCTCGACACCGCCGGAGACTGCCTGTAGCCACCCGGGAACGGAGTTGTTGACGTTCGTCGGGACCGACGAAGTGCGCGTCTCGAACTGTCCGGTGGTCCGTGAACGGCGCGAACTCGGCGAGACGTACGACTGACACTCCCTTCCTCACGCGCGTCGAAGCGCCGCCGCGGACGGATGACCACGTCATCGAGCGTGCGATTCTTGTGGTCCGGCGCACCTACGTCGTGTAACATGCAGTTCTGTGACGAGTGCGGTTCCATGATGCACGCCGACGGCGACGAGATGGTGTGTTCTTCCTGTGGCGAGGCCGTCGCCAAGGACACCGAACGTGCCGCGGAGTTCGTCAGCACCGACGAGCAAAGCGGCGACGAAGTCATCGAGACCGAAGAAGGCGCGGATTTCGAGGGCAAGCCGACCGCCACTGACGTCGTCTGTGACGAGTGCGGACACACCGAGGCGTGGTACACGATCAAACAGACTGGTTCCGCCGACGAACCGCCGACCCGCTTTTTCAAGTGCAAAGACTGCGGGTACCGCTGGAGAGAATACAACTGAACCACCCCGGCTCCTTCGAAAGCGACGCTTTCGATCCGAGCGTGTGAGACACGAGCCGCTCGTAGTGCATTGTGGGTACGACACTCGTAGACCTGCTCATAGTGAATATTGTAGATCATTTCCGGATTGCGCCGACCCCGGAGTCGACGAATACCGATAAATCGCTACGATACACCGTACGAGTGGGTGTCGATCGTTGCTATCAGGCGGTCCGGGAGCGGTAAGAGAAACTGGTCAAGACACGGAGCAACCCGCCGACGGTAGAGGCGTCGCAGGTCGCGGTCGGCGAGAAACAGCTCGGAGTTGATGGGGAAAACGTGGTTGTACGCCGCGATAGACACGGACTCGACACCGTCTATAGGTGGACGTGTACAGCCGCCGCGGCACTGATCTTGCGGTACAGTTCTGTAGGTATAGCGATGGACAAAACGAGTTACTGAAGAACAACCGCTTGGTCGGTGCTCCTGGCCTTATTCACATCGCCGAGACACCGGCTGTGGTTCGCTCCGAAACGAACGTTTATCCGGCAGTCACTCCGTCGACCGGGCATGACCGACTCCGAGAGCGGGACCGGACCGATGTCGTGGTGGGACGAGCTACTCGCGGACGCGGCCGCGTGTGCGACGACCTACGAGGACCGTGGCTAGCAGACGCTCCAGCTTCACACCGCCGACGTCACGCCACTTGACGGCGAGTACGGCGACCGGGTCGGCCTCTCCGTGCTCGTCCCCGACGACGAGTTCGACGACCTCCAGTCGCTGTTCGCGGACGTCACCGTCGACGGATACGAGGTCTACCGGACGGTCGTCACGGACTACGTCGCGCTGCTCGTCGTCCTCGAAGACGAGAGTCGCGAGACTGCAGTGCTCGTCCCCGCCTACTACGCGATGGCGGACGACGCCGTCGACGGACTCTTCGACGCGGCCGTCGAGGACGGCCAGCTCACCGTCTACCTGCGTACCCTCGCCGACGACGCCGTCGAAGTGACCCTCTCTGACCCAGCACTGCTCGCTCCGCCCGAGACCGAAGGCGAAAACGACGACGAAACTGAAAACGACTGATAGTGATTATTGTAGCGATGTACCGGTATGCACCGACTCCGGGTCAGCGACATCCGGAAATGGTCCTGGGTAATCATTATGAGACGTCCGCTCCGACGACGACAACCGGTCAGTCGTCGGCACCGGAGGGCTGGCCGGTCGCCGGGCGGGAGACCTCGCGGTCGGTCTGTTCGCCCTCGATGTCGTAGGGGTACTCGCCGGTGACACAGCCCAGACAGAGGTCGGCCCGACTCCGGTCGAGCGCGTCGGCGATGGCCTCGATCGAGAGATAGGCCAGCGAGTCGGCACCGATCTCCTCACAGATCTCCTCGATAGAGCGGTCGGCGGCGATGAGTTCGTCGCGACTCGCCATGTCGATCCCCATGTAACACGGTGCGACGATCGGCGGCGCGCCGATACGGACGTGGACCTCGTCGGCGCCCGCCTCGTAGAGGAGTTCGACGAGCTGGTTCGAGGTCGTCCCGCGGACGATGGAGTCGTCGATGATCGTGACGGTCTTGCCCTCGACCGTGCTACGGATCGGGTTGAGCTTGAGTCGGACGGCCTGTTCGCGTTCGTCCTGGGTGGGCATGATGAACGTACGCCCGACGTAGCGGTTTTTCATCAGCCCCTCGGCGAATTCGACGTTCTCGGGAGCCGCTTCGGCGTAGCCCGAGGCGAACGAGCGCCCGGAGTCGGGGACCGGCATCACGACGTCGGACTCGATGCCCGACTCCTCCCAGAGCGAGCGCCCGAGTTCGCGGCGTACCTCGTAGACGAGTTCCCCGTCGATGACCGAATCCGGCCGCGCGAAGTAGACGTGCTCGAAGAAACAGTGGGCGGTCGTCTCCTCCTCGACGAGCTGGTAGGTCTCGAAACCGGTCCCGTCGGGGTCGAGCACCACGAGTTCGCCGGGCTCGACGTCCCGGATGATCTCGCCACCGAGCGTATCGATGGCGGCGCTCTCGGAGGCCAGCACGTAACCGTCCTCGAGTTCGCCGATACAGAGCGGTCGGTTGCCCTTCGGGTCGCGCACGCCGAGCACCGTCTCGTCGTGCATGACCGTCAGCGAGTACGAGCCGTGGATGCGACTCATCGTGCGCTTGACCGCCCGGACCAGATCCGCCTCTAACAGATTGCGCGCCAGGTCGTGGGCGATGACCTCGGTGTCGCCGTTGGACGTGAAGGCGTGACCGAGGCCGGCGAGTTCGTCGCGTACCTCGTCGGCGTTGACGAGGTTACCGTTGTGCGCGAGCCCGAGCGAGCCGCTCTTGAACGAGACGGAAAAGGGCTGGGCACAGCAGTTGTTGACGCCGCCGGAGGTGGGATAGCGGACGTGGCCGATGCCGTTCGCGCCGTTCAGGGATTCGAGGTCGTCCTCGTCGAAGGCGTCGCCGACGAGCCCCATCTCGACGTGGCTGTGCTGTTGAAACCCGTCGTGGGTGACGATCCCGGCCGATTCCTGGCCGCGGTGCTGGAGCGCGTAGAGAGAGTAGTACAGCGGGCGGGCGGCGGCGCGGTCAGAAAGTGAGATGCCGACGACACCGCACTTCTCGTGCATACCTTATTCGCCTGCTTTGGACTGCCAGGCGTAGTTTCGACGTTTGGCCGATTCGCCGAACCCACAGGACGCACAGACCTTCTTTTTCACGTGATAGGACTTCTCGCCACACCGACGACACTTGACGTGAGTCTTGGTGTTTTTCTTCCCTTGGCTCGGTGTTCCTGCACCAGTCATGGACGTATAGACACGACGTTATCCCCTCGTATAATCGTTGTGTCTCGGTCGTCTTCGATGACCAGGTTCATGTGCTGGTCGTAGCCGGTGAGTTCGCCGACGTACTCCTCGCCGCCCTTGAGACGTACCGTGACCTGGTCGCCCAGCGACGCCTCCAGCACGTCCAGCGGTCGTCCACTCATACCCGAACTGGCTGGCGTCGCGTGCATAAACGTACCGACTCCGGGACTCGACGGGCGCGGGGACTCCGGGTTCGACGGATCCGGCACCGATCTCGAATCACCCCGGTATCCATCTCGGATATCGGTATCGGCCTCAGATATCGACGGCGAACGGCGCGAACTCCTCGGCCCGGGCGGCGAAGCGAGCCAGCAGCGAGGCGACCGCGTCGAGGTCGTCGAGGTCGACCACCTCGACGGGCGTGTGCATATACCGGTTCGGGATACCGAGGTTGAGCGACGGGATCCCGCCCCTGGCAGTGAAGAAGGCGTCGGCGTCGGTACCGGTCCGGCTCCCCGTCGCCTGGAGCTGGACGCCGATTCCGCTGTCCCTGGCGACGCTTCGCACCGCGTCGACGACCGCCGGGTGGTTGGTACTCCCGCGCGCCACGACCGGCCCCCCACCGAGTTCCAGCCCTGTCTGAGTGCCTGCCGGTACCCCGGGGGAGTCCGTGGCGTGGGTTACGTCCGTCGCGATCACGGCGTCGGGGTCGAGGTCGAAGCCGACCATCTGGGCTCCCTTGAGCCCAACTTCTTCCTGAACCGTGCTCACGGCGTAGACCGTCGCGTCGGCGTCGAGTGCGACCGCGCGACGCAGTCCCTCGGCGGCCGCCCAGATGCCCACACGGTTGTCCATCCCGCGGGCCGCGACGCGCTCACCTTCGAGGTTCTGGACTCGCTGGGCGAACGTGATAGGATCCCCGCGCTCGACGAGTCTCTCGGCGGCCTCGCCGTCCTTGACGCCGATGTCGACGTGCTGTTCGCTGACGTCCGGGACTGCGCTTCCGTTGCCGTCCCCGTTCCCGTTCCGAAGGTGGATCGCGGCCTGGCCGACGACACCGTGAACCGGCCCTTCGTCGGTGTGGACCGTGACGTGTTGCCCGCGCGAGACCGTCTTGTCAGAGCCGCCGACCCGCGCGAGTTTCAGGAAGCCGTCGTCGGTCACCCGGCGCACGATGAACCCGATCTCGTCGCCGTGGCCCGCCAGCGCCACCTCGGCGTCGCCGCCACCCTCGTGGACCGCGACGGCGTTACCGTACTCGTCGGTCGTCACTTCGTCGGCGAACTCCGAGACGTAGTCGACCCAGACACGCTGGGCGGGCGTCTCGTAGCCCGAGGGGCTCGCGGTTCCGAGCAACTCCTCCAGAAACGCTCGATGGTCCTCGTCCATGGGCACAGACTGCGAGTCCAGCGGCTTCAAGCGTCCGGTCCAGCGCGGGAAAGTGCTGTCCCTGTACTGGTCCCGCCGATTGAAGCGACCGGGTATGACGTTACCACACCAACGTCCGCGAGCGAAGCGAGCGGTTCACCGCCGGAGCGGGGTGAAACCCCGCGGAGGCGGCTTTTTGGTCCAGCTTTTTCAAGGAGTGGTTCCCGCAGCACGCCGAAGGCGTGCGAGGACACCGGTAGACGGTCCTGCTCGCTACGCTGCGCGGGCTGCGACTACCGAGCCCTCGCTCACTACGTTCGCGAGGAAACCCGACGCAGAAAAAGGTGGTCTACCAGGACGTGATCTCGACGTCTTTGAGCGGACGGTCGAGCGGGATCGACGCCTGACCGCCGGTGTAATGTGAGATGTAGAAGCCGACGATGACCTCCAGCGATTGCGTGGCTTCGCGACCGGTCGAGCGGTTCTCGGCCGTGCCCTCCAGCAGTTCCAGCGCGTGGGCGGCGGCGTTGGGGAAGGCTCGCTGGTAGTCCTCGTCCCAGGTCCAGGCGCCCTCGATGCCGTACTCGGCCAGGTCGCGTTCGACGTGTTCGCCGTCGACCAGATCCCAGTAGCGCCACTCGCCGTCGTCGTTGTTCATGTACAACTTCCCTTCGCTCCCGACGAACTGCAGCGTCATCGAAGAGTCGTTTCGCGGGATCGTACAGTCGACCGTGACGAACGTACCGTCGTCCATGACGACGAACCCGCCCCCGCCCGCGTCGTCGACTGTCTGGTCGGCTTCGAGTGTGTCGACGGCCTCGTTCTCGCCGGTGATGTACCCCGACACGCGGTCGGCGCGGGCGCCGAGCAGGTAGACGAGCGCGTCGATCAGGTGCGTCGAGTTGCGCAGCAACTCCATCCGGAACTGCGTCGAGACGGCGTGGACCTCCCCGAGCAGTCCTTCCTCCCTCACCAGTTCGTGGAGTCGTCGCTGTTTCTCGGTGAACCTGAACGAGTGGTTTATCAGGAGTTCGACGCCCTCCTCGTCACAGACGTCGACCATCTCCTCGGCGTCGGTCACCGAGGAGGCGATCGGTTTCTCACACCAGATGACGTCCGGATCGGCATCCGACCGGGCGGCGTCGAGGACGGGCCCGTGGTGCAGGTAAGAGGGCGTACAGACGGAGACGACGTCCAGGTCTTCGGCGGCGAGCATCGCCTCGTGTCCAAGGTAGCGTCCGTCTTCGGGGATCTCCCAGGCCTCGCCGAACGTGTCGAGACGCTCTTCGTCGACGTCAGCGACCGCGACGAGGTCGATCCCGTCGGTGGCCTCGTAGCCGCCGGCGTGACTCGCGGTGAACTTCTTCTCGCCGATGTCCTCGGGGTCGTGCATCCCCAGGATGCCCAGACCCGCGATGCCGCCAGCGCCGATGATACCCGCGCGGTAGGTCATGGTTCCGTAGTCGACGGGGGCGGCCTTGGGTGTTTCCGCCGCGGCCGTCTCGCCCGGTTCGTCGATCCTGGGTAAGCGTGGTCTGTACTGTACAGAGTGCGAACCTAGCAGGAGTTGCAGATTGGCTCGGTGTGAAAGAAACGGCGACCGCTGACCGCACCGCAGTCGTGATCGGACGATGAAAGCCCTCGGGCCGCTGGCGGTCGCTGAGCGGGATATTCTCGCTCGAACAGCCCCACCGCGCCGCACTCGCTCGAATAGAGCCCGCTCAGGCGACTACATGAACGCCACCGGCCCTCGCCCTTTCAGTCCGCCAGGAAATATCTGGTTGCACAGGCCCTGTACTTCTGCGGTTGCCGTTCATCGAGCCGAGAGTACTCGGGAACATATGGCGCAGTGTCTCGATTAGTGGGCTGATCGGACTCGATGACGACTGTGATCGACCCCGACCTATGTTGCCGGTGATTCACTCGATACTGTCGAAATTCCCGGATTCGTCCCGGTCAGAACCGCCGAATCTGTGAATTCCCCAGCTTCGCCTCACAACCGCAGAAGTACAGGGCCGTCTCGACGTTGATTGGTCGGTAGCCGACCCCACAGAATACTCCCTGGCGGACTGGAAGGGCGAGGCGGGCTCGCGCCGAGCGAAGCGAGGAGCGTCGTCTCAGCGACCCCTATCCGCGCGGGCGGTGCTGAGAGCGCGGATATGTCGCTGAGCGGCCGCGAGCCCGCCGAGGGCTTCCATCTCGCGAGCACGAGTACAGTCACGCCGATCACGACTGCGGTTGCGGAATCTCAGACCACTCGAATCGCTCAACGCACACTATAGAGTGAACGAGGGGCGAAAATCCACGAGTCGCGAGCCCGGGGTCTGGGATCTTTCGATACGATCGCGGGGTGTCGATGCGGTTTTGACGCCGACGACCCGATCTACCGTCGATGACGGACCCGCTGGGCCGCTGTGACGACCACGGCTACTTCGCGGGCGAGACGTGTCCGGTCTGTGACGCCGACGGATCCCTCGTTCTCGCGGGTGACCGTCGTCGTCGACTCTCGAAGTTCTGTTCGGGAGCGCTCAGACACTTCCCCGGCGACGTCGGCCTCTCCCTCGACGCTGCGGGCTGGACCCCCTGCGACGACCTCGCGAGCGCCGTCGAACGAAAGTACGACTGGGCGACCCGCGAGCACCTCGAAGCCATCGTCGCGACGGACCCGAAGGGACGGTTCGAACGCGACGTGCGCGACAAACGCGACGAACGCGAAGCGTGCGACGAGACGCCGATGGTCCGTGCGGCCTACGGCCACTCCGTCGACGTCGACCTCGACGCCCGCGAGACGCCCGTTCCGGACACCTTGTATCACGGAACAGCGCCCGCGAACGTCGACGCGATCCGCGCCGAGGGGTTGTTGCCGATGGGACGCCAGCAGGTCCACCTCTCGGGGTCGCTCGAGCGGGCCCGTGAGGTCGGTCGGCGCCACGCCGCGGACCCTGTCGTGTTCGCGGTCGACGCCACCCGGTTGGAAGGCGACGGACAGGACGTGACGAAACGCGGCCGAGCGGTCTACACCACCGACCGAGTCCCGCCCGAGTACCTGCGTGTCGTCGAACGCTAGCCGGAAGACCATCGATGCGGTCGCGGCCGGCCCGTGGAACCCGCGGGGAACCAAACCGTTTAGTCCCAGGGGAGAGTCCCGACGGGCACCGACTCCTCGGGGGAGTCGTGGACAGGCTACGGATGCCGGGCGCGGACGACCATCTGAAAGCGTGGCTGAGCGCATTCCTGGGGGGGAACGAGCGGTTGCGCTGGTCGCTCACGAACACCCGCAGCGGCGTCACGCGCGAACGCGACGGCGAGGAGACGACCGTCGAACCGCCCGCCGAGTACGGGGCGGTCGCAGCGGTCACCGACAAGCGCGTACTCTTTCTGGTCGGCGGCGCTGGCGAGGACGGGCGGGACCACGCCGCGTCGATCCCCCACGAAGAGATCGCCGGTGTCGAGGCCGTCGAAGAGTTGTTGACGAGCCGCCTGGTCGTCACGACGGGGGCGAGCGCCATCTGGCGGTTCACCGCTCGCGAACCGGCGGATCTGGCCGACGCCGCGTCGTATCTCGCCGAGCGAGCGACCGGCGACGACCACGTCCGGCGAGCGCTCTCGGAAGCCCGAGACAGGCGGGACGCCGCGCGATCGGCCGACGACGACGCCACGACCGCCGACCGCTACGACGACGCCGTCTCGGCCTACCGTCGGGCGGTTCGACTGCGGACGGCACCGGGCGTCGAGGCCGGGGTGGCCGCCGAGAGACTCCGCGAGGAAGTCGTCGACGTCGTCGACGCGGCGATCGAGACGCATCTTCGTCGGGCACGCGAGGCGCGCTCGCGCGGGAACTGGGCGCTCCAGACCGGCGACGAGGCGACCGCACACAACCACTTCGCGACCGCCCTCGACGCCTTCGAGCGTACACACGAACTCGCCGAGAAGACACCACTCGGCGACCCAGAGCGCATCGCGAACGAGCGTGACGACCTGCTCGACAGACTCGACAGACTCGACATCCACACCGACGTCTCGACCGCCGGGACCGACTGACAGCCGAGCCGTCGCCGCCCTGGCGGTCGAGATACCCGCCCCGATTCACCGCCTGCGGAAGCCTCTTGTCGCCCACGGAGAGACGAGGAGCCATGACGACACACAGCGTCGCATTCGTCGGGACGGGGACCGACCCCGAGAGCCCCGACGCGTCGGGCTTCGCGATGGCCTACCACCACGCCGATGCCTTCGGCGCACTCGATTCGTGTGAACTGACCGCCTGTGCCGACATCGTCCCCGAGAACGCCGCCGCCTTCGCCGACCACAACGGCATCGACGAGGGACACGTCTACGAGGACTACGTCGAGATGATCCGAGAGGTCGACCCGGACTTCCTGTCGGTTTGCGTGCCGCCAGCCATCCACGCGCGGGTCGTCGTCGACGCCGTCCGCGAGGGCGACCTGCTGGGTATCCACTGTGAGAAGCCGATGGACCTCACCTGGGGCGGCGCCCGCCGGATGACCGAGGAAGCGCGACGCCACGACGTCCAGCTCACGTTCAACCACCAGCGCCGGTTCAAACCCTCCTGGGTCGCGGCCCGCGACCGCATCGAGGACGGCACCATCGGCGAACTCGAACGCGTCGAGATGGCACCCCCCAACCTCTACGACTGGGGGACCCACGCGCTGGATTTCGCGGCCGACGTCGTCGGCGACCGCCCCGCCGAGTGGGTCATCGGCCAGATAGACTACCGCGACGAACAGCAGTTTTTCGGCGCCCACAACGAGAACCAGGCCTACGCACTCTGGGAGTACGACAACGGCGTGAACGGCGTCGTCTCCACCGGCGAAGGCGCCTCGCTCGTGCCCGGATTCTTCCGCTTTCGGGGGACCGAGGGGACGCTGGATCTCGGCTTTCGCGGCGAGGAGTTCGACCTGCAGTGGCGCCGGACGGGCGAGGCCGAGTGGGAACGCGAGTCAATCGAGGAGGGTGAGTGGACCGAACCCATCTCCGACGCCGTCGCCCACGTCGTCGAGTGTGCCGAGACCGGCACCGAACCGACGCTCTCGGCACGCAACGCGCTGAACAGCACCGAGATCATCTTCGCCGTCTGGGAGTCCGCCCGTCGGCGCGGCCGGGTCGACCTGCCGCTCGATATCGACGACAACCCGCTCGAAGCGATGGTCGAGGCCGGCGACCTGCGTCCCGAACCGCCAGAAGAATAGACGGATACTCTGACCCCCGAGGAGTGACCTTTTCTTCGGCCAGTTCGAGAGGCGAGACATGCACGAGTTCGCCGCGGACCCGCCCGTAGAGGAGCGAGTCGGCGATCTGCTCGAACGGCGCGGGGAGACGGTGGCCCTCGCGGAGGGCTGTACCGGCGGCCTCGCGGGCGCGCTGCTCACGAGCGTCCCGGGTGCAAGCGACTACCTCGACCGGGTGGTCGTCCCCTACGATTACGACGCGCTCCGGGACTTGCTCGCCGTCTCGCGGGAGACGCTGGACGAACACGGCGCCGTCAGCGAGCCCGCAGTCCGCGAGGTCGCACAGGGGATCCGCGACACGGCCGACGCGACCTGGGGACTGAGTACGGCAGGCGTCGCCGGCCCGGGCGGCGGGAGCGAGGAGACCCCCGTGGGAACTGTCTTCGTCGGCGTCGCCTACGCCGCGCCCTGGGGGTCGGGCGAGTCGGAGACGACCGTCGCCCGCTACGCCGTCGACGGTGACCGCGCTGCCGTCCGCGAGCGCGCGGCGCGGCAGGCACTGACGGACCTCCACGAGACAGCCAGGGCACGGGAGAGTTGACGCCGGGAAGGCGGTGACTGCACCCGACACAGACCCGAATCGGCGGTCGTGAGAACGCTGTCGCGGAGTGCTCGGATGGCGTCGGCGTCGGCACCGCCGATGACGATGCCGATCTGTTCGCCCTCGGGGTCGGTCAGGTACGTGCCTGTCGGCGGTGGAAGAGACACGCCACTCTCCGCCGGACTGATAGCAGCTCAGCGACCGGGGTCGGACTCCGTGCGAGATTCCGACGGGTCCGTCGGTTCGAGCGTCTCGACGCCGGTCACCTCGAACCGTGCTCCGCCGGATTCGCTCTCGGTGAGACCGACGTCCCAGCCGTGGGCGGTGGCGATCTCCTCGACGATGGCGAGTCCGAGACCAGTCCCCTCCTCGCCCCCGGTGTGGGTGACCGCGAACACATCCTCGCGTTCGTCGACGGGGATACCGGCCCCGTCGTCGGCGACGTAGAACCCGTCGGGAAGGCCGCCGATGGTAACCGTCGTGGGGCCGTGAGTGTGCTCTACTGCGTTGGCGAGGAGGTTCTCGAGGAGTGTCCGGAGTCTGCTCCGGTCGGCCGAGACGACCGGCGGGTCGGCGAGTTCGAGTCGGGCCGACTCCGTCTCGATCGCGTCCCAGCACCGGCCGACGACTTCTCCGAGGTCGACGCGTTCGAACGCACCGACTGCGTCGCCCTGGCGGGCGAGCGCAAGAGTGTCGTCGATGATCTCCGTCATGCGGTCGGCAGCGTCGATCGCGACTGCCACGTGTTCCTCGTCGCGGTCGTCGAGCATCTCGAGGCGCGCTCGGACGACCTGCAGGGGGTTGCGGAGGTCGTGACTGACGATGCCGGCGAACTCCTCGAGGCGCCGGTTCTGGCGCTCGAGCTGGTCCCGGTATCGTTTCAGGTCGCTGATTTCGCGCGTGACTCCGATCAACCCCTGGATCTCACCGTCCCGACCGTACCACGGGACCTTCGACGTGAGGTTGTAGTGGTCGGTCGAAGGGATGTACTCTTCCTCGTTGAGAAGCGCCTCGCCAGTCTCGATGACGCGCATATCGTCACGGTAGGTCTTTTCGCCCGCCTGCGGGAACAGTTCGAGATCGGTCTTCCCGACCGCGTCCGACGGCGAGTCGTCGTAAAAGTCGCTCACCCAGCGGAACCGTCCCTCGGTGTCTTTCACGTACAGGTAGATCGGTACCTGCTCGAACAGTTGTTCGAGGAGTCGACTGTGCTCCCGGAGCGTCTGGCGGTCGCGACCCGAGTCGACGTGCTCGCGGATCCGCCGCGCGAGCACGACCGCCTGCCCGGCGCCAGACCGCCGGACGTAGTCGGTCGCTCCGGCGGCGAACGCGTCTTCGACCACCGACTCCGCGTCGGCGTCGGCGTACAACAGACAGGGAAGGTCCGGCGTGACGTCGCGAACGGCGGCGACGACGTCGACCCCCGCTGCACCGTCGATCGCGACGACGACGCAGTCGAACGACCCGGCCTCCGTGCGGTCCAGCGCGGCCGCACGATCGGTCACGGACTCGACCGCGAGTCGGTCGTTACGGTCCGCGAGCGCAGTCGCAGTCGTGCGTGCCGTCTCGGGGTCGCCGACGGCCAGGACACGAATCGACCCGGTCATACACCTCGGACGCGCGAGCGATATAGAAAGGTTGCGTCGCCGCTATCAACACTGGAATCGGCCGTCGCGAAACCGCCGGTCGGGCGCCGTCGAGGGAAACGCTTGTCAGGCCCCCGACCCTCGCGCAGTCATGGACAAACGCGGGCACGTGTTGAACGCCGTGTTGCTGGCAGTCGGCGTCGGCTTTATCCTCGAACCGGCGGGCGACGCCGCGACGCTCCGGCAGGTCGCCGCCGTGTTCGTGCCGCTCGTGCTCGGCGCGCTCTTTCCGGACGTCGACACTCACTTCGGCAAACACCGCAAGACGCTCCACAACCTCCCGGTGCTGGCCATCGTCGCCGCCTATCCTCTCTACTTCGGCAACCTCCACTGGGTGTGGCTCGGCGTCGTCACCCACTACGTCCTCGACGTGCTCGGGACCACGCGCGGGATCGCCCTGTTTTACCCCCTCTGGAGCGAGGAGTTCGGCCTCCCCATCGGCGTCCCCGTCAAGAGCGACTGGGCCGACCTCGTGATGCTCGCCGTCACCGCCTTCGAGATCACTGTCGCGGCGTTCGCCGTCTTCGTCCTCCCGCAGTATCTCCCCCCCGAAGTCCTGAACGTGATCGGTGTGTAACGTCCCGAACGGGATCGGCACGTAGCGCCCAGTGGTAATCGGCACGTGGCGGTCCGAACGGAGTCTTCGTGAGGTCCCACAGACAGGGAGCGGGGGAACGTTTTTCATAGCCGGTCCGGTAGGTCGACCAATGGCACCCTGGGAGTGTGGCATCGACGGCGACGACACGCAGTTCGACCGCGTCGAGGACCTCATCGTCCACCAGTCGACCGTCCACGACCGCATCGAGTGTGCGGTCTGTGGGACGGTCGTCCCGGACGGCTACTTCGCGATCCGCCACGCGTTCGACGAACACAGCCGCGCCGAGTACGTCCGCGCCTACGACGCCACCGCGAAAGAAGTGCGCCGCCGCGAGAGTGTCAAGGAAGCCGTCGAGGCCGAAGCCGACATCCGCGAGGTCATCGACCGCCTCGAAGACGACACCGGCACGATCTGACGCTCGCGGACCGCCAGTCGACTGATTACCCTTTCGAGGAGAGCAGATACCCGCCGACACCGAGGAAGACGACGGCGAGCATGACGGCGCCGAGTCGAAGCAGTTGCGGGGTCGACCCAAGCGGCGGTTGCCCGGTCGAGGTCACCATGAGGTCGTAGCGCATGGCCTGCTCGCGTCGCTGCTGAGCTTCTGTGTCGTTCATGCCCTCCTGGTCCGGGTAGTAGTACTCCTCGGCCCGCGGGAGGTTCCCGTCGTCTTCGGGCCGTTCGATCGCGATTTCACCCGCCGCAGTCATGTTCTCGGACTCGAACGCTTCCTGGCGCTCGGCGGCGGTCGGGTAGACGAACGCCGACGCGCCCTCGTCGACGGGGACGCGGTACTCGCCGTTCGCTTCCAGTGTCTCGACGTAGATCTCCTGCCCCCGGTCGGTGAGGTTATCGTAGGCGACGATCGGGACCCCTTGCTGGCGGAGCTCCGCCGGCGGGGCGCCGGTACTGCGTCCCGTGTCGTGGGTCAGCATCGGCTGGACCGGGAAGACCGCCGGCACGACGAACAGCACGATAGCCAGAACGACCAGGGCCGTCCCGACTGTGTTGCGTCTGTTCATCGATATCACTCCAGGTCCGCCCGTTGGAACAGCCAGTAGCCCACGAGCAGCGGGACGACGAGCCAGAACGCCAGGATCGCCACCGAAAACTCGTCTTGCAGGTATATCGGGAGTTCCGTGTTGGCAGCCGCCGACCCGTAGCTGATGTCGTCGGGCAGACTCGACCCGAAGATCACCTGGCGCATGTCCGTCGGGAGCACCAGGTTCGTCGCCTTCCGGTAGGCGAGGTAGGGACTGGTGTACTGGACGGCGTTGTACAGATCTGGGTTAGGGTCGGCGCCCAGTATCGTGGTGTGGAGCCACCGGACCATGCTGGGGATCTGGATCACCGGGAAGACGTAGAGGATGACGAGCACGAAGTACGACCCGAACGCGCCGGCGATGGCCCGACTCTTCGAGGCCGCCGCGGCGGACATCGAGACGGCGACGCTGACGAACGTCGCGCCGTAGAGGGCCGTCACGAGGAGCGTCCCGAAAACGACTGCCGCCGGGAACGCGCCGTGGCGCGTCAGGGCGACGCTGATCGCGGCGACGTACATGAACCCGATGCCCGCGGCGACGATGGCGAGTCGACTCGCGAGTTTCCCGACGAAGACGTCCCGCCGGGTGTTGGGCAGCGAGAGCAGGAACTTGATCCCGCCGCCCTCGCGCTCGCCCGCGATGGCGAGGTAACTCGCCACCAGCGCGACGACCGGCAACAGGATCGACATGATGAGCGTCAGCGCCTGGAACAGCGACTGGACCGTCTCGGTGCTCGTCCCGGCGGCGTTGCCCGAGACGTAGGCCAGCAGCGCCGCGATGAGTCCGAGGACGACCGCCGCCGCCCAGAGCAGTCGCGACCGGCGCGCGCCCCTGAAGTCCTTGCGCACGACCGAGACCGAACTCATACCGAGGCCTCCTGGGAATCCGACCCGCCGGACGTGGAGCCGGAGTCGCCGCCGGAATCGCCCGCCAGTGGCGCGGTACCGTCGCCGTCGCGACCGCCGCCGGTGTACTCGTTGAACAGTTCTTCGAGCGAGGTGTTCTCCGCGAGGATGTCAACGACGTCAGCCCGGTCGTCGACGCGTCGCACCACGTCGACTTTCGCGGCGGGGTCGGTACACTGTGCGGTCAGTCGCGCGCCGTCGACGCTGACCGTCGCGACGCCTTCGATGTCGCCCAGGCCGTCGACCGACGGCGGCGTCGCACACGCGAGTTCGATACTGCTGTGGCCGCCCGCGTTCTCGCGCAGGTTCTCGATGGTGTCCAGTGCCGTGAGTCGCCCCTCGTTCATCACGCCGACGCGGTCACAGACCGCTTCTACCTCGCTGAGGATGTGCGAGGAGAAGAAGACGGTCGTCCCGTCATCAGCGCGGTCGCGGACGAGCGAGCGCATCTGCTGGATGCCGTTGGGGTCTAATCCTGTGGAGGGTTCGTCCAGGATGAGGAGATCGGGGTCGTCGACCAGCGCCATCCCGAAGGCGAGGCGCTGTTGCATCCCCTTCGAGTAGCCCTTCGCTTTGCGGTCGGCATCGTCGCTGATCCCCACCATATCGAGGAGTTCGTCGGGGTCGTCGTCGGCACCCCTGCTCTCGATGGTCCACTCCATGTACTCCCGGCCCGTGAGGTAGTCGTCGAAGCCGTACCCCTCCGGGAGGACGCCGATGCGCTCGCGGATCGCCTCCGGTCGGCGCTGGGCGTCCATGCCGAAGAGTTCTGCCGACCCCTCGGTTGGTCGGATGAAATCCAGCAACATGTTGATCGTCGTCGACTTCCCGGCGCCGTTGGGCCCGAGAAAGCCGAAGATCTCCCCTTCTTCGATAGTGAGGTCGAGATCCTCGACGGCGACGACGTCGCCGAATCGTTTCGTGAGTCCGTTCGTCTCGATAGAGGGCATTCTCCCTCGTGGCCACAGACGCCCGCACAAAGTGTCTTGTCATCGGTGAAACGCCCGTTTCACTATCCGTGTCAGCCCTTGTCACGGCCGAACTACGGCCCATCCCGACCAGCATCCCCGTCCCGGGCGCGGTCTGGCCCGTCGGGAGATTCATACTGGACTCGCCCGTACGACCGGTGATGCACGCACCGACACCGGACGTCGACCCGGTTCTCGCGGACCTGGAGGGGCGGGGGTACGAGACGACGCGACTCGGCGGGCCGACCACACCGCCCGCAGTCGCAGCGGGCGGCGACCCGCCGAACGCGGTCACAGACCGGCCGCTCTCGGTCGAACCACTCGCCGAAGCGACGCCGCTATCGGTCGTCGCCCCGCTCGCCGACGCCGCCCGCCAGCAGCGAGGGACGCTGTTCGTCGCCGACCCAGACACCGCCGAGCGTGCCGTCGAACTCCTCTCGGAGCCGTTCCTCCTGCGATCAGATTCCGGTGACGGCGGCCGGTCGTTCTACGCGATCCCCGACCGGATCCACTGCACTGACGGGACGCTCGCGGCCGTCGCGGCCGAGACGCCGACCTGGCGCGAGGACGACGCGGCGACGGGCGTGACTGGCGAGGAGCGTGCGCTCTTGCTCGAATCGGACGGCGAGGTGCTGGCGGCACTGGAATCCGCCGACGCGCTCACCTGTCCCGGGCCCGACCCCGAGGCCTTCCCGTTCCGATACGCCCGCGGCGAGGACAAGCGCTTTCACGTCTTCGGCCGCGACCGCGAGGTCGGCACCTTCACCAGCCTGCGAGCGATGCGCTCGCGCGGGTTCCACCCCGTGGACCTGCCGCTCATCCCCGAACACCACCTCCCGGAGAACGCTCATCTCGCGCGCCGCTGGACGGTCGCCGCCGTCTCGAGCGACGAGGTCAGCTACACGACGGCCTGACCAGTCAGAACGGCACATTCTCGGCGACAACACACGGGAGGAGCGACAGCGGCGGTCGAGTGCCGCTCAGATCCCGAAGACCGGGACGAACCGGAAGGTGAGATACGCGCCGGCGGTCGCGATCGCCGGCACCACGTTTTGCATCAGGACGACCCGGGCGGTCGTCGCAGGGTTGAACAGATCCGCCGCGCGAGGGATGTCTTCGGGGTCTTCCTCGCCGATTGGCGGTAACTCCTCGCCGGCTTCGTCGGCGGCCAGCGCGTCGACGGAGACAGGTGGCGCCTCGTCGGCGGTGACCACCTCCGGTGCAGTCATCGGTCGGGTCGCCCGCCCCCAGCCCAGGCCGACGATGCTCATCGTCGCGATGATGACGAAACTCGCGGGGATCCCGATCGCCGAGAGAAAGACGACGAGCGTGGAACTGACCGCAGCGACGACGATAGCGGCCGTCAGCGGCAGTTCGGTGATGTCGCTGCCCATCGTCTCCAGGGTCCGTCGGGCGATCGTGAACGCGCCGACGGTGACGGCGATGCCGCCGAGGATGATCGCCGGGTTCATCGCCAGTTCACCGCTGCCGACCAGCGGTGCGACGGCGTTGGCGATGTTCGAGGTGCCGGAGCTAAAGGCCATCAGACAGCCGATCACGACGACCGTTATCGTCCCGATCAGCTCCCGACGGTTCGTCGTCTGGTGGGCGCGCGGTATCGGGACCACACTGGAGCGGTCGACGACGATCAACGGGCCCGTGCTGCGTTCCATCGCGACCATGCGATTGAGCCGCGCGTAGAAGTACCGGCCGAGGACGAGCGACACCCAGAAGCCGATGATAGGTGAGACGACCCACCAGACGACGATCTCACCCATCACGGCGAGGTCGAGAACGTTACCGGCCAGACCCAGCCCCGCGATAGCCCCGACCGCGGTCATCGACGTCGAGGCCGGCACGCCGAAGAGGTTCCCCACGAGCAGCGCGATACCGATGAAAAAGAGGACCCCGATCGACGACTCGAGGGTGAACACGCTGGCGTCGACGACCAGTTCCGACCCGAGTTTCGTCACGACGTTCCGACCGATGGTCCAGGCCCCGACGAAGAAAAAGACGCCCATCAGCGCCGCAGCTGCCGTTTTCGAGATCGCGTCCGCGCCGACTGCCGGTCCGAACGCCGGCCCCGTTGTCGACCCGCCGATGTTGAACGCGACGAACATCGCGACGAGGACACCGACGACGAGCAGTACTTCGACCATCAGCTGCCCCCGCTCGCGGTGTCGTCGTCTTCGTTGCCGTTCGTGTCGTCGTCTTCCTTCTCCGTCTCTGTCGTCTCCAGCTGGCCCTCCAGTGTCTCCTCGACTGTCTCCTCGACCGTCTCACTAACCGTCTCTTCGACTTTCTCGTCTACGGTCTCTTCGACTTTCTCGTCTACGGTCTCTTCGACTGTCTCGTCCACTGTCTCTTCGACTGTCTCCTCGACCGTCTCCTCTACTTTCTCGTCTACGGTCTCTTCGACTGTCTCGTCCACTGTCTCGTCGACCGTCTCTTCGACTTTCTCTTCGACTGTCTCGTCCACTGTCTCCTCGACCGTCTCTTCGACTTTCTCTTCGACTGTCTCCTCGACCGTCTCGCTAACCGTCTCCTCGACGGTCTCACCGACTGTCTCCTCGACGGTCTCACCGACTGTCTCCTCGACGGTCTCACCGACTGTCTCTTCGACCGTTTCACCGACTGTCTCTTCGACCGTCTCGCCCACCGTCTCTTCGACTTTCTCACCGACGGTCTCCTCGACAGTCTTCTCGACCGTCTCTCCCACTGTCTCCTCGACCGTCTCCTCGACTTTCTCACCGACCGTCTTCTCGACCGTCTCCTCGACTTTCTCGTCGACCGTCTTCTCGACCGTTTCACCCACTGTCTCCTTGACTGTCTCGTCGACTGTCTCCTTGACCGTCTCGTCGACTGTCGCTTCGACTGTCTCGCCGACGGTTTCGTCGACCGTCTCTCCCACCGTCTCTTTGACCGTCTCGTCGACTGTCGCTTCGACTGTCTCGCCGACCGTCTCTTCGACTTTCTCCCCTACGGTCTCGTCGACAGTCTCGCTGACCGTCTCCTCGACGGTTTCCTCGACTGTCTCACCCACTTTCTCGTCGACCGTCTCACTCACCGTCTCCTCGACCGTCTCCCTGACCTCCCTGGTCATCCAGTCGGGGTCGAACCGGGCCATTTTCCAGACCACGTGGATGAGATACGAGATCAGGACCCCGAACCCGAACGCCAGTCCGACGGGCTGGTTGACGACCACGATCAGCGCCACCGAGATAGCGATGAGGAGCCCGTACGTGAGGTCGACGATAGAATCGACGCGGCTCGGATTCACAGGTCCCCTCGGCGATCCCCGGATCGGTCGGTCACCAGAGCGGCTCGCTGCCCAGAGAATGGGAGAGAATGCACGTGTATGTGTATACAGTGGGCCTCCGGGCAAATATCTTGGCAAGGAACGGGCAACCCCGATGGGAGTACGACGGTCCGCCAGCCCCGGTCGGTCGGGGCCACGGGACGTCCCGTCACCCGACACTGTCTCGAACGGAACGGTGAGACGCGCCAGGGCACACTCTCGGTGACGCGAGCGAGCCGTCGGTGAACGGGTCGACACGCGACCCTCCGATTTATCCTCGTGGTGACCGTATCTCGCACGTGATTGCTCGAATTCTCGTTCCGATGGACGATTCGGAGATGGCCGAGCGAGCGCTCGAGTACGCGCTCGAGAACCACCCGAACGCCGATATCACGGTCCTGCACGTCGTCGGAGAGCCCTCGCCGATGCTGGGCGCGGCGGCGGGGCTCGCCCTCGAAGACGACCTCGAAGACGCAGCCCAGGAGCGTGCGGCGGCGGTGTTCGACCGCGCACGCGACATCGCTGCCGAACACGGCGCCGAGGTCGACACCGAGGTCAAACTGGGGGACCCGATCAAAGGGATCCTCAACAGCGCCGATGACGTCGACGCGGTCGTACTCGGGAGCCACGGCGGGACGCTGGTCGACCGACTGTTCGTCGGCGACGTCGCACAGAAAGTGTTCCGCCAGTCGCCCGTCCCCGTCACTGTCGTTCGGTGAGTGGGCTACCGCTCTTCGGAGTCGAGCACGCGGATCTGGTCGCCACGCACCGTAACCGGAATCGGCACTGTCGCCTCGTAGAGTTCGACCGTCACCTGGTCCTTGCCCTCGTCGATGCGCTGGACCTGGGCCTTCTCGCCTTTGAACGGGCCGGCGATGAGTTCGACGATGTCGCCCTCGGCGATCCCCTCGAC
>ENA-ORDC01000716-ORDC01000716.1-marine-metagenome-genome-assembly--contig:-NODE-716-length-29588-cov-9.365999_pt1 | contig 29588 bp, 27 predicted proteins | sample MGYA00237783_ERZ508515 | MGnify/ENA primary metagenome ERZ508515 (study PRJEB26186, sample SAMN06268792) | marine metagenome | isolation source: Eden Landing Ponds, San Francisco, CA, USA | place... | reverse complement strand
CGTCGGGTGCGCCTACGGCGCACCGCTCCTCGCAAAAAGCTGGACCAAAAACAGCTCGGCGCTCACTCCGTTCGCGCGTATGCTCAGTCAAAACTGATTCAGTCATCAACGCCCTCATTGGGGGCGATACCCTTCACAACCCGAGCCTAGGGGATCAAAGCGTTCCCCTCCGAGAAATCGATCGCGTCTTCCTCGTCATCGGAGAGTCCGACCTGTCCAGTCGACGTCTCCCGTTCGACGCGTGAGTCCATCGCGTCGCGTTCGGCCTGATCGAGCAGCCATTCGGGGACATCGTCGGTGAACGTGATCGTCTTCAGCCGGGCGTTATCGTCAGGACAGATGTGGTCGGGGTGGTCCTCGCGATACGTGTCAGCGACAGCTTTGCTTCCAAATTCAACCTGTTGTATTTACGGACCATACTTCAATTAGTTTGGTATATAAGTATAAGAAATAAATTAGTTAGTTAATTATTAGTCACAGTTTCCCCATATAATCATATCTCGTCTGGTCGAAAAGGGATCGATGATAGAATGATTATTGACCGATATATTAAGAACTTTTTCGAGAAGACCGGTCTATCACAAGACATCAAGGATTTCAGAGAAAGAATACGCAATATTATGATTGATTCGGGGAAAATACCCTCACTAAATAAGCCAACAACTGAACTCAAAAGAGAAATCAAACAATCACGAGAGGACGCAATGGCTTCTTGGCAGACGGAGATTGGAATTGCACTTTCTGTAGCCACACTCTTTCTTGGATATCAATTATCGATTCTTCTCACAATCTTGGGTATTCTTCTAACGGTATTTTCCCTTATTAGATCTACGTCTATAGGTGTTCTCTCATATAAGTGTCCAGAATCGAGGTATACTTCACGTGACCTCACATTCATGCTTGCATGGAATCGAGGGGTGGCGAAAAATCCCGTCACACCCTACTTGATGCCTTTACTGATGGGAATTATGAGACTCCATCCAAGAGGATTCGATGCTGGTATGTATATTATTCATCAAGAGGCCCAACACAACGAGAATCTAAGTCCCACTGACTTTCTACCGCCCTATAATTGAGTGATCACTTACCGAGTATCTCTTCTAATTGTCCGGTTCTCAGCCCCGAGTCGAATTTATAGACGGCAAAAGAGCAAAATAATAGGGGTAAGATGTTATCCTGTGCCAAGTACAGGTATAGCAACTGGGTTTATTGGAGTCATTGCTGCCGTATTTGCGGCCAGTTCAATTCTGTTAAATAATCTATTGAAGCGCACAGAGGACCTCTATGAAGAAGAGATTGTCAAGAAACACCAGAAAACTGCGTTCTTTTCAATAGCTGCCGCATTTACTCTTCTTCCGGTCGGGTTTGGGCTTCTAAGTAGCCACATCTTGAGTGATGTGGTTCACATGTCTTTGCTTAGTATCGATTTCCAGGTGTCCCTTTATATTGGTGCTCTCTGTATGGTGGCCGCAGTGTCCTTCCCGACTTATGCTGCTTCCTATGTTTCATGGGAGATATTTCACAGTATCCGTGAGTGATTGATTCTCTGGGCCCGATCCTATTCTCAGCACAGACTCAGACAGATCGAGTCCGATCGGAGTTGGTTCCAATGTGATCCAGGCCAAACATCCCCTCAGTCGAGACGGTTTTGGCCGACTTGCCGAGTATTGCGGTGAATCTCCCACAGTCACCGGTCCCGGAGTTCACTACCTGGAAGCGACAGTGGTGGTGCGTTTCCCGTCGACGAGAACGTCGACCACCAGGGATCGATTCGAGAAAGACCGTTACGACGCCGTCCACCTGACAATCCTCGACCGACCCCCAGGCAATACCAGCCCGTTCACCGACCTGTTACTTTTGTAATCACATCCCATACCACACGCCAATGACACCACCGTCAGCAGCCACACTGTTCGAATGTGAGAGCTGTGGCAACCTCGGGGTCGGGGAGGGTGAGATCGTCTGCTGTGACGGACCCATGCAGCCGGTCGAGGACGACGCGGCGAGCGTCGACGAGCCCTCTCTCGACGAGTTGATGCGGACCGTCTTCGACATGTCCGAAACGGAACTCGACATCTGTCTCTGTGTCATGGAGGAGGGGGAGCTGACCGTGCCGAAACTCGCCGAGGAAGTCGGGTACGACCGGAGCGTCGTCGCCCGGCACCTCGACCACCTCGTCGACCTGGGCGTGATCGAGAAGCGTCGACGCCTCCTCGAGGAAGGCGGGCAGATCTACGTCTACACGCCGAACGGCGCGGATCTGGTGGCTCGCCGACTCACCGGGGAGTTCGCGAGATGGGCGGCGGCGGCCACCGCGCTCGTCGAGTCGATCAGTCGCGAGAAGGTCGAGGCGATGGTCGAATCCGACACGGAACCCCCACAGTGGAAGATCTACCAGAAGTGATGCGCCGTGTCGGCGGGCGATTCAGTTCCCGTCCTCAGCCACCGCGTAGCCCACACCCAACACGAGTCCGTAAACAGCGTGCCAGAGCAGCGACGGCATCGCGAAGTTGGGGACGGGTGGCGAGGCAGGCGAGCCGACGACACTGAGCCAGACGGGCATGAGGAGCGCGGCAAGACCGACCCACGTCAGCACGCCCCAGGCAACGGCGAGGCCGACGACTCGGCCGTTCGAGTCGACCCCCAGAACATCGGTGATGACGGCGAAAGCCAGCCCCAGCATCGCTCCGTGGAAGACGTGGACTGCCATTCCCACGGGGACGCTCGGCGGCGGTGCAAGCGTGTACAGCGAGGGGATCGCCACAGCGATGACGCCCTCGTTCATCGCGATCATCAACGCGCCCATCACGATCGCACCGGCGATTCCGGCGAGGCCGCCGGCGATCACGTTCGTCGTCCGTACGCTTCCCGTCACGTCATGACTGGTTTCCGTCGCCATAGTCCAACATCTGCCCGTTGAACGATATATGAACGGAGACTGTGTGAAAGAGGGTCACATCCCCGAAACATTCATATGGGAGAGGAGATCTCAGTCACGAGATCGAGGGGAGACCGACCGCACGTTCGCGAACTCACGCGAACCCAAACGATAGGTGAGACGGGAACCGACACCACGGTATGAGGAGCGACGTGTACCGGTGGGATCGACCGAGCGAGGACAGCGACGACACCGATCCATGATCGTCGCCGACCTCCACGTCCACACGACGCGATCCGATGGCACCCTCCCACCCGACGCCGTCAGCGACGCGGCCCGAGAAGCCGCCCTCGCGGCGGTCGCCGTGACGGATCACGACCGCCTCCCGCCGTACGACGCGCCGGTCGTCGAGCGCGACGGCGTGACCGTGATCGCCGGGATCGAACTCCGGGTGACGACCGGTGATCAACGGCTGGACCTCCTCGGCTATGGTGTCGATCCGACGCCCGAGCTTCGCGCCGAGACCAAGCGCCTCCAGCGCGATCGCGTCGGGCGCGCCCGGAAGATCGTCGACTGCGTCGAGGATCGCCTCGGCGTCGACCTGAACCTCGATCTGCACGACGGGATCGGTCGGCCGCACATTGCGAGGGCGATCGCCGAAAGTTCCGCCCCCGACGACGCCCAGGACGCGTTCGATCACCTCATCGGGACGGACCGGCCCTGCTACGTCGCTCGCGACCTCCCCACCTTCGAGCGCGGGCGGGCACTCCTCGGGGACGCAGCGGCGCTGGTCGGCCTTGCCCACCCGCTCCGGTACGACGATCCGGAGCGTGCGCTGGCCCACGCTGGCGAACTCGATGCAGTCGAGCGCAACTATCCCTACGACGCCGCGGTCGACCTGACGCCGGTCGATGAGACGATCGCCACCCACGATCTCCTCGCGACTGGCGGAAGCGACGCCCACGGGGAGAGACTCGGAAAGGCGGGCCTGGGACGTGCCACGTACGAACGCGTCGGCACGGCGCTCGACGCGGCACTGGCCGGACGGTGAGTGGCCGTCCGTCCGAGAACAGGGCGAGGCAACGTCGACCGTCTGCCGTCTGTCGGACGACAACGGTGGCTTCAATGTCACTGGCTCCGTAGGGACTCGTATGCAGTGTCACTACTGCGAACGCGAGGCGGACGTCGCGGTCGAGAAAGGCGGCGTCACGGTCGGCCTCTGTGAGGACCACTTTCGCGAGCGGATGGCGGAACTGGCCGACGGCGAGTGGCTCGAATCCGTCGACGAGGATCTCGACATCGAAGGGATCGAGTGATCACCCCGGTCCGTTCGGCCTGGGTAGCTCCGGCCCTCGCCCGAGAGCCCGTCACCCCGGTGTCGACGTATCGCGTTCTCTGTCCTCCGTGTCCGCGTGTTCGTCGAGCCACGCGAGCAGTTCGTCCGAGACTGCCGCGCTCTCGCTGACGAAACAGAGGTGGCCGCCCTCGACGCGGCGATGCTCGCCGCGCGGGAGGCGATCGGCGAGGCGCGCGGTCGCGTCGGGATCGACCACGGCATCGTCAGTCCCGCTCAGCACGAGCGTCGGCGTCGTGATCTCGTAGAGCGCCTCGAGGTCGGCTCCGAGCCACGCCGCCTGCTGGTCACGGAAGCGCGCCGGTTCGGCGTCGTCTGTCGCCCGCCACTCGACGATCTGCGCTATCGCGTCGGGGTTGGCCTCCGGGACGCCGGGTGCGAACGCGGCGTCGAGTGAGTCCTCCAGCGCGTCGGGATCGTCCGTCGGGGCGGCCATGGACGACAGTGCGTCCCCGTCGACCGCCGTTCCGGGGGCTGTCCCGAAGACGGCGAGGCTCGCCACCCGGTCGTGACGGCGGGCGTACTCCAGGGCGATCACGCCGCCCAGGCCCGCGCCGACGAGATGGACCCGGCGTGGGTCGATCGCCGAGACGATCGCGTCGAGATCGGCCACGAGCGAGGGGAGTGCGTACGGGCCCACCGGAGCGTCAGACTCGCCACTCCCCCGCAGATCCCAAACGACGGCCTCGTAAGGGCCGGCGACGGCGGCGTGCTGGTAGCTCCAGAGCCACGCGCCGAACCCGACGTCGTTGACGAAGACGACGGTCGGGCCGGAGCCGGTGGTGTCGTACCGGAGACGGACGCCGTCGTTGTCGACTGTCGGCATGGTCGAGACGTGCGCCCGGTCGGAGAAAGAGGTGGCGGTGACGACCGCGTCGTTGTGGGGACCACCGAAGCTATATCCCCGGATGCCCAACCCGGGGTCGATGGGGATCTCCGCGTTCATCGACGCCGTCGAGGATCGACAGAAGACGGTGACCGTCCTCAACCGCGAATCGGTCGATCCGCTCTACCGGATGCTCGAAGGGATGTTCGACGACGACAGCGTCACCGTCACCGAGAGTCAGGACCCCGACGCACCGGGCGACGTCGTCCTCCTCCGTGACGAGCAGACGGGATCGCTGGCGATCTCACAGATGGGCGAGATCAGCGAGACCCTGTTGCTGGTCAACTCGGATCTATACGTGACCGGGACCGTCCCCTTAGAGGAGGTCGAGACGCCCGAAGTCGTCGCCCACCTCTCGGACGTGACGTTCACCGTCGCGGACAAACAGAAGTTCCTGTTGATTCACATCTCACGCCACATCGAGTCGCTGGCCTTGGAGACCGACGACGGCGTCCTCCACTCCTCGTTTCAGCGCCTTTCGCGAATCCACGACGAACGCGGGACCCTGCGGGCCTACGAGACGCTCGCCAATTCCGGCGTCGACGTCCACGTCTACGGGGTCGACGACTGGGAACCGCCAGGGTTTGTCGACGACCTGCACGTCCACGCCGGCGACACCCCGGAACTCCGGGACTCGTGGTTCGTCGTCCACGACGGCGGTGGCGACGAGCGTCGGATGGCCGCCCTCGTCGCCGAGGAGATCGGCCGGAACGAGTATCGGGGCTACTGGACGTTCGAACCACGACTGGTACACGAAATTCTCGACCACCTCAGAGCCCAGTATTGAGCGTGGTCACGGGATCCTGAAGACGCCGTTCGTCAGCCACGACGCCGCTGTGAGCGGTCAAGAAAGGAATTTGGGGGGAGAAGACACCGTCTGCGTACTGGAACTCCGGGGGAGGAGTTCGTGGTGCCTCTGACAGTTCCGATGGCGGTGTCGAGGGCCGGCGTCCCGACCCAGTCGCTGATAGTGGGCCAGTACTTGTAAAGGGGTGAGACAATTTACTCAGCGTGAATAAACCCCCTTTTTGACGACGATCGCCGGACGTCACCGATCGGAGGGGCTCATGACATGTCGCAACACGTCCGGGGCGGCCTCGAGTGCGGCGTCGAGCGCCTCGGCGTCCGGGCCGCCGCCCTGTGCGAAGTCCGGCGGGCCGCCACCACCGCCGCCGACGCGATCGGCGAGTTCACTCACGACTGAGCCGGCGTCGACGCCGCTGCCGTCGGGTGCAGCCACGACGAACTGCGCGCCCTCGACGCCCGAGCCGACGACTGCGACCGACCCCGATTCGGCGATCGCGTTGGCCGTCGCGCGTAGTTCGTCCATCCCGCCGTCGACGCGCTGAATCACGGCCGTCGTCCCATCGAGGTCGACCTTCTCGCCCTCGTTTCCGCCCGACGCGCGTGCCTCGGCGAGTTCCTCCTGGAGCGCTTCGATCTCCTTGCCCCGTTCCTTCCACTCGGCGAAGAACCGCTCTGCGGTCTCCGGGACGTCCCACGGATCGACGTCGAACGCCTCGGCCGCCGCGTAGAGGGCGTCCTCGGTCTCCTGGGTCGCCGCGATGGCGGCCTCGCCTGCGGAGAACGTCAGCCTGACGACGCCGTCCTGAATGCGTTCCGTCGAGCGGATCTTGATCGCACCGACCTCGCCCGTCCGCGAGACGTGGGTCCCACCACAGGCCTGGACGTCGTCTTCGACGTGGATCAGCCGGATCTGCTCGCCGGCCGGGATCCCGCCCTGGTAGAGGTCGAAGCCGTACTCGGCCTCGGCCTCGTGGCGGTCGGGCCACTCCTGGGTGACCTGGGCGTTGTCGGTGACGATGCCGTTTGCCACCCGCTCGATCTCCTTGACCTCCTCGCGGGAGACCGGTTCGTAGTGGCGGACGTCGATCCGTGCGGAATCGGTCCCCTTCTGTGCGCCGGCCTGTCGGATGTGCTCACCGAGAACCTGCCGGGCGGCGTGGACGACGATGTGGGTGGCCGTGTGGTGGGCCATCAGCCGCCGTCGCCGCCGGCCGTCGACCTGTCCGCGAACGAAGTCGCCCGTGCCCGGATCGGCGTCAGTTCGGTGGAGGACGACACCATCCCGGATCTGGACGTCGGTCACGTCGACGGTCTCGTCGTCCGTGGCGAGCGTGCCGTGATCCGCCGGTTGGCCCCCACCTTCCGGGTAGAACATCGTCTGATCGAGGACCACGTCGTAGCCCTCATCGCGCTCGATGACGTCGAGGACGACAGCTTCGAATTCCGTCCGGGTCTGATCGTCGTAGTAGAGCTTCTCGGTGTCCGGGAGGTCGGCGAGACGGTCGTCCGCGTCGGTCTCCTCGGTCGACCCGGGGGCCTCGGCGTCCTCGTGGCGCTCGGCAACCAGCGAGTAGAAGTCCTCCGGCGTCTCGACCTCGACGCCGCGGTCGGCGGCGATCTCCTCGACCGTCTCGGCCTGGATGCCGTGGCTGTCGTAGAGTTCGACGAGTTCCTCGGCCGGGATCGCCTCGCCGGAGTCGGCGTACTCCTCGGCGAGTTGCTCGACGCGTCGATGACCGCGTTCGAGGGTCTCGCGGTACTTCTCGACCTCGGTGCGGACGATGTCCCGGATCGTGTCGCGGTTCTCGTAGCCCAGGCGCTCGGCCTGCATGTCGACGAGTTCGTCCATCGGGGCGTCGACGCCGACGTCGTCGACCAGGCGCTTCGTGCGCCGCAGGACCATCCGCGCGAGATAGCCCGTCCCGACGTTGCTCGGGACGATGCCGTCCCCGAGCATGTACGAAAGTGTCCGGCAGTGATCGGCGATCGCGTAGATGGATTCGAGGGGTTCGACCAGTTCGCGGAGTCGGTCGGTCGCGACGCCGATCTCCGCGGCGATGTCGTCGCGGGCGGCCTCGACATCCTCGGCCTCGTCGATATCCATCCGGCCGGCGAGTTTCGCCGCTCTGTGGACGATCTCCTCCTCCTCGGTGGTGTGATCGATCCCCGCGTTGTCCGTCAAGAACGCGATCATCTCGGGATAGACGGCCTCGTAGACGGTCGGGGTCCCCTGGGAGACCCACGTCCAGCGCTCGAGCCCGTAGCCCGTGTCGACGATGTAGGTATCCATCGGGCTGTAACGGTTGCCGTCCTTCATCTCGTAGTCGCCCTCGGGATCCTGTTCGAACTGCATGAACACCAGCGTCGCCAGCTCGGCCCCGCGGTAGATTACCTCGAAGGCCGGCCCGGCGTTGCCGCCGCCGACCCAGGGGTCCTCGATCAACGTGACTTCCTCGGGGTCGGCACCGAGTTCCTCGAACAGTTCCATCGCGTAGGCGACGGTCTCATCCTTCCAGTAGACCTCGCCCTCGTAGGCGTACTCGCCGTCGACGTCCGCACGGGCGTTGAAGGCGTGATGGGCCATCATCTCGAAGGCCATGGTGTGTCGCCCGGTGACGCCGACGTTGTCGATGTCCTGCATCCGGATGCACGGCTGGCTGATCGTCAACGGATTGGCCGGCGGCGGGGTCTCGCCGCTGGTCACCAGCGGCTGGAAGTCGTAGATCGACGCCTGGGTGAGCAGGACGTCCTCACGCCAGCGGTTGGCGGCGACGGGATACGGGTCGATGCGCTCGTGATCGCGCTCCTCGAAGAACGAGAGGAACGCCTCGCGCATCTCGCCGAGGTCGAATGCCTCGTCGAACCCTGGATCGTCGATGAAGCTGTACTCGTCACAGGGCGGTTCGCCGCAGGTCTCCCGTTCCTCGTCGAGCGTCCAGAAGTGATCCCCACACTCCATACACTCCTTGCGATGGAACCCGTGCTCCTCGAAATATTCGAGCCGGTATTCCTCCTCGAGATCACTCATTCGTTGGCTGTATTGTGGCCCGTCCGGCCGTAAATCAGTTCCGAAGGGACAGTTCGAGCCGCTTAGGCATTCATGGTGGCGAAAACGGGCTTTCGGGCCGCGTCACTGTCTCGCTCAGCGCCGATTCGAGACCGTCGTGATCGAGAGGTTTGAGACACACGCAGACGCCCGGTCCGACTATTCGACAGGCGTCAACAATCGGCACGTGAACCGGGCCATGACAGTGCCGAGCAGGTCGAAAACGTGCAACGAGAACGCCCAGAGCAACACGCCGACCGGAACCGCAAGCAGCGCTTCCGAGAGCGAGTTCAGGTGCCACCACGGCCCGAAGTGCAGGATTCGGACGCCGTCGTAATGCAGCGGCGCAGTCACCAGGGCCACCGACAGCGCAGTGAGCGTGACGGCGACCGTGAACTGGATAATACCGACGGGAAAACGGGCCAGTACGAAGACGCACGAGCGCCACGTCTGCTCGTCACTACAGGCGGTTCGAACGTGTTGGATCGGCTCACTCGAGGGGCGGGCGTCTGGCTCCGGCGGGGACTGGATCGTGACGTCCAGAAAGGCCATGGCCAGGCGTCGCTCGACGCTCGCGACACCACGGACGAACATGATCGTTCCGGCGAGTATCGCGATGCCGACGAGCAAAATTGAAAGAGCGAGCCCGAGCGAGACGCCGATCACGACGCCGAGAAGGGAGACGACACCGAGCGGAAAGCCCAGGGCGTGATACGCGAGCCGTTTGTACGATCCGGGGTGGAGGACGATGCCGAGGCCGTCGTCGGAGATGGAGGGGGACCTGATATCGAGGACGGACATCGGAAGAGATGTCAACTCCAAATACTAAAAAACTACCGGAAGTCAGTCATCCGCACTGACACGCCCGGAAACACCGCCTATCCGACGAACGTTCCCGGACACGGGAGATCAGATTCCTGTCACTCCCGGCCATCGAGAGCGAGCGACGCGAGCAGCGCCTCGAGTTGGATCCGTTCGCTCGCGCCCTCGGTGATCCGATAGTCGGCCTCGCCGACACGATCGAGGACGCGGACCGCAGCCGCATCCGAGAGGTCGAACTCCCAGACAGTGCGGTGAAGCTGGTCGATGATGTCGCCGCCGGCGATCCCCTCTTCGGTCAGCAGGGTGTCCAGTCGCGATCGGGCAGCGGTGAAGTCGCCGTCGAGGGCGAGGTCGACCATCTCGCGGATGTCCTCGGGTCGAGCGGTCGACGTGATCTCGAAGACAGCCTCCTCGTCGACCGTATCGCCCGACATCGAGGCGGCCTGGAGGCCATTGATCGCCTTTCGCATGTCGCCGCCGGCGACGTAGACCAGCGCCTCGATCCCGTCCTCGGTGACGTCGATGACCTCCTCGCTGGCGATCTGGCGGACCTGCGCTTCGACGGCCTCGTCGGAAAGCGGCGAGAACCGGAAGACGGCACATCGGGACTGGATCGGGTCGATGATCTGGCTGGAGTAGTTACACGAAAGGATGAACCGGACGTTGTTCGAGAACTGCTCCATCGTCCGGCGGAGTGCAGATTGAGCGTCTGCGGTGAGTGCGTCTGCCTCGTCGAGAAATATAATTCGGTAGTCGTAGCCGCCAAAAGAAGTACGCGCGAAGGACTTCACGCGGTCGCGGACGACGTCGATCCCGCGCTCGTCACTCGCGTTGAGTTCGAGGAAGTTCTCCTCCCAGTCGTCGCCGTAGAGTTCCCGCGCGATGGCGGTGGCGGCGGTCGTCTTGCCGACGCCGGCCGGCCCGGCGAACAGCATGTGGCTGAGGTCGTTGCGTGAGACGTAGCTGCCCAGTCGCTCGACGATGGCCTCGTGGCCCGCGATGTCTTCGAGGGTTTGTGGGCGGTACTTCTCGATCCAGACTTCCTGTCGACCCGCCCGGGTTGACTCGGCCTCGCTCATGGAGGAAGGGAGGGAGTGTGTTGGCATAAAGGCGGGGATAGCGAGGCCGAAGAAAGTGAGGCCTCGGAATTGCGAGCGGGGAACGGAGTGACCCGCGAGCAGCAAGAGCGAGGCCGAGTGAGCGAGGCGAACGAGACCTCGAAAAACGCGAACGGTGAGTACAAGGAACCGCGAGTTTCGAGAGCTCGAAAAGAGCGAGCGGCGAGCGCATGCGAGACCTCGGTTGTTCGAACGGGGAGCGAAGCGACCCGTGAGGACGACGTGACTCGAGAGTGTAGCAAGCCGTGAGAGCTGCAGGCCGTGAGCCGCGTTGCCGACCGACGGGAGGCAGCGAATAGCATGACAGTCGATGCCGGCAGCATGGATCGTCTCGAAGGCAACCGGTTCAGGCAGGTTCGCAGTGACAGTCTCGTCTTCAGTCACCTCAACCCGGTAGTGAAAATCACACGCTTTCCGGACAACAGACTCGTGACTTCCCATCCATTTCAGAAGGCTCGCTGCCAGAGGAACACGAAACTGGCAACCACGAGGTAGCCGACCATTCCATACAGGAATGAGGAAAGAATAGTGTGAGTCACATGGACGAAAGTCCCGCTAACGCCACCATAGATCAGTGCGTGCGCACCGATATAGCCCCATGAGTCCTCTTCGAAGAAAGAAAGCGGTTGCAGACGATCGATAGCGAAAATCGCGACTGCCCACCCCATTCCGATAATGAATGCAATGGCTGTGTTCGGCAATTGGGAGAGGTGAAACATACCAAGGGGTTGAATTCCAAAATTTATATGTCCGACTATTATCCAGATATATGGACTTGTTTAGATGCTTGATCTCACTGCGCTCACGGTCGCTATTGAGAAGCGGTAGAAAGCCCACACCCGCTCGCGTGTCGTCACTTCGTTCCTCCCGCTCGCTAGACGCCGGACTCCGTTGCCTCCCTTCGGTCGGCAACGCGGCTCGCGGCCGCTGAGTGACATACGCTCGCTTCGCTCGAATAGGGGCCGGGTGGCGGCAGGGAGACGGCGTACGCCGTCTCCATTCGAGGCCGGTGCACCGGCCTCGCGGCCGCCACGGTATGAAGCAGTCGGTAAAACCGACCGCCCACGCAGCGACGCGCGAGGGGGATTCGCCCTTTCGATCCACCAGGACGCACTCGGCGAAGACCGGCTATGCAACCGAATGCCTGGTGGACCGAGAGAGGTTCTACTGAATCCGAAGAGCGATTCTACCGCCAGGAATTCGCGGGTAAACAAGACCGATTGGACAGAACCCCGAAGCGCTCATGGTCACGCACGCGAACGAACGGATATGGAGGTCACGGTGGAGCTGGTCGACGAGGCCACGCGCGAGTTCGACATCGAGCCGGGGACGACCTACGGCGAGTTGCTCGCGGACTTCGACGTGAGTCCACACGAGGTGTCGGTGCTCGTCGACGGACGGCCGGTCCCGGAGGACCAGCCAGTCGACGCCGAACACGTCCGCATCGTCCGGCTGATCAAAGGTGGCTGATGCCGATTCGTACCGCCCAGGGGGGCGATCTCGTCGGTGTCTTGAACGTCCTCGACGGGGCCGACCTGGCGACCGACCACGACCAGGTACAGACAGCCATCGAGCGTGGGGATGTCTTCGTCGCTGTATCGGACGAGGATCGGGACGGTTCGCCAGTCGTCGGTGCGCTGGTACTCGACGGCGAGGAGATCGCGAACGTGGCCGTACGTCGGCGACGCCGGGATCAGGGGATCGGGAGCGCGCTTGTTAAGCGGGCAATGCAGGAGCGGGATCGACTCGTCGCCGAATACGATACCGAGGTACGCCCGTTTTACGAGTCGCTGGGGTTCGACATCGCGGCGGCGGGTGACGGGCGGTGTCGAGGCGTGTGGCGGTTGGGCGACGGCGGGTAGTTGGAGTGGCGTCGCGGCAATCGGAGACGGTACAGTTTAGTTCGCGGAATGGAAAATCGGGAGTGAGGGCCCGTATCTCAGTCTGGTTAGAGAGAGCGGCTCATAACCGCTTCGTCCTTGGTTCAAATCCGAGCGGGCCCATCCAGTAATAGACTGTTTCAACGGTGGATGTGCCGAGGGATCGACCGCATGATCACGGTGCGAGCGGACAGAAAATCGATACAGGAGTCCGCCGTCAGGCAGGGGCGGTGATCGTGTCCGTCGCGACGACGTTCCACTTCCAGGTGAAGTACACAAGCGTGTAGGCCTCTCCCGATTCGTGGGCCGCGTTCGGGATCGTCGCAATGCCGGTGTGGCCACATTGCTCATTCGGGCACGTCCAGTTCCAGTTGATGTAATTACCCAGGTCAGCGTCGTCGGGCACTTCGTTGCCGCGGTAGACCGCGATCCAGTCCCAGTCGCCGTACGGTTCGTGCCGGTCCGGCGTTTCGTAGTGGACCGCGAAGCCGTCGTCGGTCGTGTGTCCAGTGATCGAGTAGCCCGAACCGGTCTTGTGCTGGACGGTTGTATCGGACAGTTCATCGATGTCGGGTTCTGCGGGTCGGTTCTGTGACATTGTAGAGCTCCGTGTTGGTGCCTCCACTTGTCTCAATGGTTGAGGCAGTCCTAATTACATATATTAGATATATAAATGCCAGGGTTATTTGTACCCGTTGTCGCTTTCGCATGCAATGTCGAACGCAAGACGGCGGCAGAATCGAACTGTTGCCAGTCAGATTTCTGTGGATTTCACGTCGCGGTACGCTGCGATTCGTCGTAACGCTGCTGAGCGGGCTAAGCCAATGTCGCCCCCGAAAAAGAGTGGAATATTGATGAAGATTATCAAAAGAACCGACAAATAGATTGATAAAGTACTATATTCCAGGGGATTGAATTGTTTGGAGATGCCCGAAGTAGAATACCTCAATTTCGATGTCGTGGACGAGAACGAATGGAGTATCGAGGACGAAGACATTTTCGAGAAGGCTGCCGCCGCCGACCTCGAGGACGAAGATTACGGCGTCCTGGAGGTCGAAGAGGGAGAGTTCATTCTCGATGCGGCCGAAGACGAGGGATTTAATTGGCCGTTTTATTGCCGTGAGGGAAAATGTGCGGTCTGTGGTGCAGAGGTTCTCGAAGGCGAGATCGAAATGCCCGATCAGGAAATCATCACAGAAAAGGAGAAAGAAGAGGACAACGTTCGACTGACCTGTGGGGGGACGCCAGTCGAAGACGACACCAAGATCATCTACAACGCCAAACATCTGAATCTGGATTGGTACAGCTACGTGTAATTTTCCGGTAATATTTGAGAACGAGCCCGTCTCGATTGACAGTGTTCAACTGAGCAGCGAGGAGGCTGAATTTTGGTCCGCTAACCCGCCTATACAGTACTGAACGCCCAAGCGAAGGCACTGTGCTGAGACCGTTACGATGTCGCTTCCGCCCGTTCCTCACCGCGCTGGATCGCGTCGGCGAGCAGTGGGCGCATCATCCCGACGAGTGGCGCGGTATCGCCGTCGGTCCAGACCGCGCGGTGCTTGCGGACGCCGGGCAGCGACGTCTGGATGTCGGCACTGACGAGCAACTGAGCGCCGTCGACCATGAGGATCGCGCTGACGGCACCGGGTTGGATCGGGTGGGAGTCCCACCACGTCCAGGTTTCCAGCACACGGGCATCGGGCAGCGCCGTTCGCAGTCGCTCCCGGACGGACTCGGCCGGCGAGCCGATGACGATCTCGACGCCGCGATCGCTGGCCGCCCGCAACGCCGTGAGTAACTCGTCGGTCAGCAACTCCTCGACCGCGATGGCAAGCAAGACCTCGTCGGTCGCGTCGTCGAGCAGGCCTTCCATGCGCTCGCTGACCTCGGCGTCGCCCTCCATGACCCAGACGTCGCCGTCCTCCGTCTCTGCGGCCGGCGGCTGAAGTCGTGGGAGGAGCGTGCCGATCCGATCGAGCACCGTCGAGAGGCGGCGATCGAGCATCGACACCGCCTCGTCGGGATCGACGGCCCGGAACTCCCGGGGCGTTCCCTGCTGGACGTCGACCAGCCCACGTTCCTTGAGGCCATCCATACAATCGTAGACACGGGCACGTGGGACGTCGGCGACCTCGCTGACCTCCTTTGCCGTCCCCTGGCAGATCCGCTCGAGCCCGACGAAACACCGGGCCTCGTATTCGGTAAAATCCAGCGTCTCGAGTAACCCGACAACCTCCTCGACGACGGATCGATCCTCCGCAGTCGACTCAGATTGTTCCCCTGTCATTGTCGTGTACACACGCCATCGATTAGGAGCAATTGGCCCTCCGTCTGAATAATCCTTTGGACGTTTCTACGCATATCGTAACAGACGGAGGAGATGGGCCGGCCAGTCGAGCCCTGAAACGATCGATATCCCGGTCCAGACGGCGGAATTCGGTTACACATAGTACGATCGGAGTCCTGACTCTGTTTTTACTAGGATAAAAAATAGACGTAACACCTAAATGCTCGCATCGACTATGGATGGATACAGGAAGCGAGCGCCAGGACGATCATGTCACGAACCAATTCGGTACGAACGGTATCCAAGCACCAGGCGAGCGAACGGGACCTCGAGAGCGAACAGTCCGGTCGCGTCGACACGTGTCCGGAGTGTGGCGGCACAGTCACAACCGACGATGGGCGCGGCGAGCGCGTCTGTGAGCAGTGTGGAATCGTCGTCGAGAGTGACGCCATCGATCACGGGCCGGAGTGGCGGGCGTTCACGCCCTCGGAAAAGGACGAGCGCAGCCGGGTCGGGTCGCCGACGACGAAGCTCCTCCACGACGAGGGGCTCTCGACGAGCATCGGCTGGGCGGACAAGGACGCCAGCGGCCGCACGCTCTCGTCGTCCCAGCGCGAGAAGATGAGTCGCCTCCGGGTCTGGGACGAGCGCTTTCGCGCCACGGACTCCAGGGATCGCAACCTCAAACAAGCGCTGGGTGAGATCGACCGCATGGCGAGTGCGCTGGGGCTGCCGGAAAACGTCCGCGAGACCGCGTCCGTGATCTATCGGCGCGCGCTCGACGAGGATCTCCTGCCCGGCCGCTCGATCGAGGGGATGGCGACAGCCTCGCTGTACGCGGCCGCTCGCCAGGCCGGAACGCCCCGGAGTCTCGACGAGTTCGAACCGATCAGTCGCGTCCGCCGCCAGAAGTACGCTCGCGCCTACCGGTATCTCGCCCGCCAGCTCGAACTCGGGATCGCCCCGGCCGATCCAGCGGAGTACCTGCCACGGTTCACGTCCGACCTCGACCTCGACGACGACCTCGAACGACAGGCACGGGACCTCCTGTCGGAACTCAAAAAGACGGGCGAACACAGCGGGAAGAACCCGACCGGCCTCGCCGCCGGCGCGATCTACGCCGCCGGGCTGCTGACCGGCGACCGCATCACCCAGGGGGAAGTCGCCGAGACGGCCGACGTCAGCGAGGTCACGATCCGGGATCGGTACTCCGAGTTGCTCGAAGCACTCGAAGGCAAGCAGATCGACGCCCGCAGCGAGCGTGGCGGCAACTGATTCAGCAACGCCGGGCGGGCCCGGCCGACCCTGATTCTGGGTTACTGTTGTCTTGAGCGGCCAAACAGCGTGAGCGAGCGCCATCACCGGCCGGATCTGAACGGTCGAGACGCGGCCCGGTGTGGGCGGTCGAGTCGCCGGCCGGCGTGACGACAGGTATAATCGGATCGGGGCCCGTGGCTCCGAACGTCCGGAGTCATGACGGGAACCGATCGAGGGGGACGGCGATGAACGAGGAGGTCGACCACGCCGCCCGTGCCCGTGACGTCCTCGGGTTCTCGCGGTGGTGGCTGGTGCTCGCGGCCGCGGCCATGATGGCCGTCGTCGGCCCCTACCAGTACGTCTGGAGCAGTCTCCGGGATCCAGTCGCGACCAACCTGGGGATCGACAGCGCCGCACTGTCGACGGTGTTCACGCTGTTCGTCGTCGTCCAGGCCGGGAGCCAGTTCCCGGTCGGGTGGTGGCGTGATCGACACGGTCCCCGCGCGGTGAGTGTCGCCGCGGCTATCCTCGCCGGCGGCGGCTACCTCGGCCTCTCAGTGGCCGAGACGACCTGGGAGATCTATCTCGCCTATTCGCTGGGAGCCCTGGGCGTCGGCATCGTCTACACCGTCGCCGTCAACACCGCGTTGAAGTGGTTCCCTGACCGGCGTGGACTCACCGCGGGGGTCGGTACGATGGCCTTCGCGGGGGGGAGCGCCGCCTTGGTCCCCTACGTTCGGGCGAATACCGGCGCGGGTGCGCCCGTGACGGCATACGTCGGCGTCCTCCAGCAGGTCGGCGTCGTGATCTTCGCGGTCGTGCTCGTCGGTGCGCTGGTCCTCCGGGACCCACCCGAGGGATGGCTGTCCGACGGCAGCGTCACCGACACGGGCCCACAGTTCACCTGGCGGGAAATGGTCCGAACCCGGCAGTTCTGGCTCATGTACGCCATGTTCGTCGCCGTCTCTGGGGCCGGCCTCATGCTGACCGAGAAGATCGTCTCCTACGCCGACCACCTGGGACTCGCGGGCGTGATCGCCACGGCAGCCGCGACGCTCCTTCCGCTGGCCGGCGGCATCGGCCGACTCGTGCTGGGTGAGGTCAGCGACCGGGTCGACCGGACCAACGCGATGGCCGGGGCGTTCACGCTCTGTGGCCTCGGCCTGTTCGCCGTCGCGTACTTCGGCGTCAGCGGGATGGGGAGTGCCTTCGTGGTGGCAGTCGTCGTCGCCACCTTCTTCTGGAGCCCGCAGTTCACGCTGTTCCCCAGCGTCGTCGGTGACTACTACGGCGAGAAACACTCGAGTGCGAACTACGCCCTGCTTTACTCCGGGAAGATCTGGGGCGGCGTCTTCGGCGGGACCGTCACGGGTGCCGCCGTCGTCGCCGTCGGCTGGACGGAAACGTTTCTGCTCGGAGGGACACTGGCCGTCCTGGCAGGTGTGGCTGCCCTCGGACTCGACGCGCCGTCGCCACCTGACGCCGACAAACGCTGAGTGGACGTGACTTTTTGATCCCTGAAGCCCACGATGGGGGTATGCCATCCCCCGATCTCGATCGGTTCTCCTCGCGTCGGTCGACCGTCTACGGCCAGCGGGGCGTCGTCGCGACCAGCCAGCCCCTGGCCGCCCAGACCGGCCTGTCAATGCTCGAAGACGGTGGCAACGCCTTCGACGCCGCTGTCGCCACCGCCGCGGCGCTGAACGTCGTCGAACCCACCTCGACGGGCCTGGGTGGCGACGTCTTCGCGGCCTACCGGACCGCCGACGGCGAAGTCGGCGCGATGCGGTCTTCTGGCCCGGCCCCGCAAGAGGCCACGATCGATGCCGTCCGCGAGGCCGTCGCCGGTGCGGACGACACCGCCCCGGAAGACGTCGAAATGCCGTTCACCGGCCCCCACACCGTCACCGTGCCCGGAACTGCGCGGGGCTGGGAGGCCACCGTCGAGCGCTTCGGCCAGTGTACCCTCGGCGACGTGCTCCGGCCGGCGATCCGGTACGCCACCGAGGGGTATCCGGTCTCCGAACGGATCGCGTCGGCCTGGGAACACGGCGAGGACCTGTTCGAGGACGACAACGCCCGGGGGGCCTACCTCTTCGACGGCGAGGCACCGAGCGTGGGCCAGACGGTCCGGCTTCCGGCACTCGGGGAGTCACTGCGACGCGTCGCCGAGGCGGGGGCCGACGTCGTCTACGAGGGGGAGATCGGCGAAGCCATCGCCAGGGAAGTCCAGGCGCACGGCGGGTTCCTCACGACCGAGGATCTCGCCGCGTTCGAACCCGAGTTCGTCGATCCCGTCTCGACCACCTACGGCGACGTCGAGGTGTTCGAACTCCCGCCGAACAACCAGGGGCTGATCGCGCTGGAGGCGCTGAACATCGCCGCGGACGTCGGTGCCGGCGACCACCCGGTCGACTCGCCGGAGTCCGTCCATTACCTCGTTGAGGCGACCAAGCACGCCTTCCACGACGGCCACCGCTACATCACCGACCCGGAATTCGAGGATTACCCGCCGCTGGCTTCCCAATCCTGGGCGGAGAAACGCGCAGCCGACATCGACGAAACGGCAAGCGACGACGTGACCTTCGGCGTCCCGGGCGCGAACGCCGAGGACGCCGACACGGTGTTGCTCTGTGTCGCCGACGACGCGGGCAACGTCGTCTCGTTCATCAACTCCCGGTTCGCCGGGTTCGGCTCCGGGCTGGTCGCCGGCGACACCGGGATCGCGCTCCAGAACCGCGGGGCGTCGTTCTCGCTGGATCCGGCCCACCCCAATTCGCTCGCACCCGGCAAGCGACCGTTCCACACCCTGATCCCGGCGCTCGCCCGCCTGGGCGCGGACGACTGGGCGGCCTTCGGCGTGATGGGCGGATACATGCAGCCCCAGGGGCACGTCCAGGTGCTCTCGAACCTCGTCGATCACGACCTCCCCCTCCAGGCCGCGCTGGATCGCCCGCGCTGGCGCTACCGCGAGGACGGCACGCTCGCGGTCGAACCCCACTTCGATTCACAGACGGCGGCGAAACTCGTCCGGAAGGGCCACGACGTCCGGGTGCTCACGGGCGAGTACTTCGGCGGCGCACAGCTCGTCAGGAACGACGGCGGGACACTCTCGGCCGCGACCGAACCGCGCAAGGACGGCAACGCAGTCGGCTACTGAGACGGATTACGTAACTGTTTACCGGGACGACCGCACGCCGAGTACTTCGTACAAGAGCTGAATACTTGAAAGTGGGAAGCCCACGCCCGCTCGGCTCGGGGGACTCGCTCACGGGTCGCTTCGCTCCCCGTTCGCGTTTTCGTGGCCTCGCCCTGCTCGGCCACGCACTCGCTGCGCTCCTCGGGCTTCGCCCTGCGGTGTCTGCTCACGGGCGCGAAGCGCCCGTTCGCACGGGCCGAGGCGCTACGCGCCTCGCGGCTTCCTTCGTCCGCCGTCCCCGAGCGGGCGTCCCCTTCCATTCCCGCCCGTATCGGCCGCTCAGTGGGGCGGTTCGGGTGGGGCTGAAAGGGGCGGCTGGCTCCGGGAAGACGGGCGACGCAAGGACCGCAACGGAGTGAGGACCGCAGCGAGCCCCTCGACTGGAGCCAGCCGGGGCTTTCAATTTCTCAATTCAATTTAATTGTTCTCTGTTTTATAATTCGTGCGGTCGATCCGGAAATGACATACAGTAATCCGTATGAGGCTGCCGACTCGCGGACGGAGTGCCCGCCACCCCGACGGCTGCGGACGGAAACGACGAACCCAAACCCGGCGACGCACAACGACGATCCGAATGAAGCTCCGGTTTCTGGGTGGCGCTGGCGAGGTGGGTCGCAGTGCGATCCTCGTCAACGAGTCGCTGCTGCTGGATTACGGGATGAAGACCGAAACGCCGCCGCAGTTTCCGGTCGGCACCGTCGAGCCCGAGGCCGTCGTCGCCTCCCACGGCCATCTCGATCACGTCGGGTCGATCCCGTCGCTGCTCTCGGGGAGCCGACGCCCGCCGATCCACTGGACGCCGCCGACCCGGGAACTCGCGCTGACGCTCGCCCGGGACACCCTGAAGCTCCACGGCGGCACCTACGACTGTCCCTTCACGGAGGTCGACGTCAGGCGCGTCACCCAGGTCAGCGAGACCCACGGCTATCGCGAGCCCTTCGAGGCAGCCGGTCACGAGGTCACCTTTTTCAACGCCGGCCACATCCCCGGCAGCGCCCACGTCCTCGTCGACGACGGCGAGACGCGCCTGCTGTACACCGCTGACTTCCATACCGACGACCACCGCGGGAGCGACGCTCCCGCGAGCCGCACGGACCGGCGTGGCGAGCCGATCCGTGGACAGCGCCTCGTCGCAGGAACCACGGCCCGCCCCGACGCGGACGTGGTCCTCACCGAGAGCACCTATTCGGACGTCTCCCACGAGGACCGCGCGACCCTCGAGGAGCGCTTCGCCGAGAGCGTCAAGACGACGCTGTGGGAGGGCGGCACCGTCGTGATCCCCGCCTTCGCCATCGGTCGCACCCAGGAGATGCTCATGATCTGTGAAGCCCACGACATCCCCTGCTATGTCGACGGGATGGGAAAGCAGGTGACAAAGATGCTCCGCCGGCATCCGGAGTTCGTCCGGGATTCCGACGCTCTCCAGCGCGCCAAATCACACGCCCGGTTCGTCGACGGTCGCGACGGCCAGCGCAAGCGCATCGCGGCACAGAACACGGCGATCGTCACCACCAGCGGGATGCTCAGCGGTGGCCCCGCGATGACCTACATCCCCGAAATTCGGGATCGGCCGGTCAACAAGATCGCGCTGACTGGGTATCAAGTCGAGGGGACGCCCGGCCGGGACCTGCTGGAGACGGGCAGCGCCGAGATCGACGGTCAGCGGATGCCAGTCGCCGCGCAGGTCGAGTCCTACGACTTCTCCGCCCACGCCGACCGGGACGGCCTGCGCGCGTTTCTCGAATCCTACCATGACACCCCGCTCCTTGTCAACCATGGGGACAAATGCGAGCAGTACGCGACCGAACTCGCCGGCGACGGTTTCGACGCGACGGCCCCCGCGATCGGCGAGACGATCGAAGTCCGATAGTCCACCGACCAACGGGACGTGACCGGCGAGACTGACGGGCGACGAATGGCCGTCCTGGGGCGGCACCTTAAGTAAATACGCGCTGTTGTCCCGGAACGAGAGACATACATGGTGAGTCGTTCCGAAACGATCCGGGTGCTCCACGTCGACGACGAGCCGGATCTCACCGAGCTGGCCGCGACGTTTCTCGAACGGGAGGACGACCGGTTCGTGGTCGAAACCGCGTCGAGCGCCGCGGACGGTCTGGACGTTCTGGACGACTTCGCGGCCGACTGTATCGTTTCGGATTACGACATGCCCGGGCGAAACGGTATCGAATTTCTCAAAGCCGTCCGTGAGCGCCACCCGGAGTTACCCGTCATCCTCTATACTGGCAAAGGATCAGAAGAAGTCGCCAGTGAGGCGATCTCCGCCGGTGTGACCGAGTACATGCAAAAGGAAGCCGGGACTGACCAGTACACCGTGCTGGCGAATCGTATCACCAATAGCGTCGAACAATATCGTGCCCGTCAGGCGGCCGAACGGACGCGCGAGCGACTGACGGAGCTCTCCGAAAGCACGACGGACTGTCTGTGGATGTTCGACCGCGAGTGGGAGGAACTCGTCTTCATCTCCGGCTACGAGGACGTCTGGAACCGGTCGGAATCCGCTATCCGGGACGACCCACGGGACTTCCTGTACGGCGTCCATCCGGACGATCGAGCGCTCGTCGAAGACGCTATGGCCCGCCTCTCGAACGGCGAGACGATCGACGTCGAGTTCCGGATCCTGCGTGGCGACGACGATCCGGGCGCGGTGTGGATGAAGGGTGAACCCGTCCGCGACGACGAAGGGGCCGTCGTCCGGGTCGTCGGGTTCACTCGCGACATCACCGAGCGGCGAGAGCAGCGCCGGCGGCTGGAAACGCTGATCAGCAACCTCCCCGGCATCGCCTATCGGTGTCGCAACGAACCCGGCTGGCCGATGGAGTTTGTCCGTGGGGAATGCGAAACTCTCACCGGATATACTGCCGACGCCATCGAGCGCGGCGACGTCGACTGGAGCGAGGACGTTCTGCATCCGGAAGACAGCGAGGACATGTGGAACCGCGTCCAGGACGCTGTCGACGCCGACCGACCGTTCGAGGTCACGTATCGCATTCGAACGAAAGACGGTGATACCAGATGGATGTGGGAGCGGGGGCAGATGGTCGACGCCACCGGACAGGATACCGAGATACTGGAGGGGTTTATCACCGACATCACCGAGCGAAGGCGACGGGAGCGCGAACTCGAACGGTACGAGGCGTATCTTCAGGAGTCGACGGACATCATCACCGTGCTCGATGCGGACGGGACGGTCAAGTACCAGAGTCCCGCAGTCACGCGAATCCTGGGGTACGAGCCGGGAGAACTACTGGGAAAGAGCGGATTCGACTACGTCCACCCCGAGGACGTGGATACGGTCAGGGCCGCGTTCGCCGAACTCGCCGGCGAGCCCGAGGGAACCATCACCGTCGAGTGTCGGTTTCGCACGGCCGACGGCGGGTGGCGCTGGCTCGAGGTCAACGGCTCGAACCAGCTCGACACGGAGCCGATCAACGGGATCGTCACGAACAACCGCGACATCACCGACCGGAAGAAACGCGAGCAGGAACTCGAATCCATCCTCCACGAGATGGACGACGCCATCTTCGTTCACCCCGATGGCGGGCCGTTTACGTTCGTCAATCAGGCTGCCGTCGAACGGTACGGCTACACGGAAGCGGAACTCCACACGATGACCCCCGCGGACCTCAATGTGCCATCGGAACCGGGCGAGGTAGCTGAGCGCGTCCAGGCAGTCATGGCGTCCGGCCAGGCGGTGTTCGAAACCGAGCACCGAACCCGATCCGGGGAGACGATTCCCGTCGAGATCAACGCGACGACAGTCACGTTCCACGGGGACCGGTCGATCCTGTCGATAGTCCGGGACATCAGTGAGCGGAAATCGACCGAGCACGAGTCCCAGAGGCCAAACCGGGATTAGATCCGGCGGTCGGGAGACAGCTCCATCCCGTCGAACGCCGACAGCGTCGCGTCCCGCTCGCCGGCGAGTGCGTCCCGGACGTCCGCGTCCGTCCAGTCCAGCGGGCCGAGGACGCCGACCGCGGCCCTGATCGCCGCCTCGCGGTAGTAGCCCGCGTCGTAGTCGCTCTCGTCATCGATCTCCGACGCCAGCCGGACTCGGTCCATCCCCTCTCTGTCGTCGTCGCGGACGACGTAGACCACGTCTTGACCCGGCGCGTAGTCGAGCCCGATCGAATCCGCCCGCTCCAGCGCGGCGACGGTGCGGGTCCGGTGCGTGTAGGCGTCGACATCCTTCGAAGCGCGATTCCGGACGAGCAACTCCGTCGTCGGGACATCGCCGGCCGCAAGAGTTGCGAGGTGGGCCGCGAGCGTGTCGATCACCGCCGCCGGGTCGCGCGTCTCGTCGAACGTCTCGATGAGCGAGCGCTGGAGCCCCGCGACCCACGCCGGCGTCGATCGCTGCCGGCAGGCGAGGCCGCGCACTTTGTAGGGGTCGTCCTCGCCAGCGTTGCGCCGCCGGCCGACGTACTTCGTCAGCGCCCCGCCCGCACCGTCGCGTCGGGGGCAGAACGCCACCCAGTCGAAGGCCCCCTCGTGCTCCAGGGCGATCCCGACGTCGTCGGTGATCTTTGCGGCGATCTCCTCGAGTGGCTCCTGGGTCGCCCCCTCGCGGGGCGTCACCCAGATCGAGTCGACGATGCCATGCAGGACGCGCCAGCCGCCGGCTTCCAGGCGCTCTTTCGCCGTGAGGAGGACATCCCGGGCGTGGGCGTTGATCGCCTCGTGGACCTCGATCCGGCCGAACTTGGCGTTGCTGAACCCCTGGTACCCGAAACACGAGACGAGGATCCACTTCAGGGCGTCCACCTGCCCTTCGATCGCGCGTCGCTCGGCGACCGAGAGGTCGTCCTCGGCCAGCCGGCGCTTCATCTCCGCCCGGTCGTCGATGATCGGCTGGAGGACGTCGGGGAGATAGCCCTCGCGATCACAGACCGAGTAGCCCAGCTCGGGCACGTCCTCGCCATCGTGACACCCACACCGGACCGTCTCGGGCGAGAGGTTGTGCTCACAGATGATGTTGGGGTACATCGACGCGAAGTCGAGTTCGTGGACGGTGTCGTGAACGCCGACGATCGGTGAGAGCGTGGTTCCGCCCCGATCGGCGTCGTGGAGCGCCCGGGCGGTCTTGAAGCGCTCCGGTCGCCAGGCCCGCCACTGGACGAGGACATCCCGCTTTCGGACGGCCCGGATCTGGATCGCCGTAAGCACGTTCCCGATCGACGCCCAGGACAGTTCCTGCAGCGGCTTGCCCGACCGGGCGACGAGATCGAGCGCCCCCGCGAGGTTCGTCTCGCCGAGGAAGAACGTGTTCGAGCGATCGATCACGACCCGTCCCGGAACGTTGTACCGCGCCGGAGAGTGCATCCGTCGCCCGTAGGACTCGAACGTCGACGCCCCCGCGAGTTGCTGGACGGCCGGGATTTCGTCCCGCGACGAACCATCGGGGACGCGCTGGAGTCCGAGATCGACGCCGTGCTCGGTGGCCGCCTTATCGAGCAGCGGGAGGATATCGCTCCGTTCGACCTGCAGCACGTCCGGATCCTCGACCGCCAGCCGCCGCCGGAGCGTCGAAAGCGTCTCCTCGACGGTGTCGCCGGCCGGTCGCATCGCCGCCGAATCGGGCGAAATGGTAGCCGTCGAGGTCGCGTCCGTGGCCGACGAAGCTGTCGGGGCCGTCGTTCGCGCGCCGATCGCCAGTTCGGAGAGATCGCCCGCAGCCGCCGCCGTCCGGGGCAGGTCCAGCCGAAGCACGCGCGGGGGCCGCCCAGGCATCGGGTCGGTACCGGTTTCGAGACAGTACCGGAACTCCGGCGAGAAATCCATATCGAACGCCCGGAAGGGAACGCGACCGGGTGGGCCGCGATCCTCGACGAAGCGGGCGACCGCCCGGACTGTATCGACCCGGTCGACGTCGATCCGGAGGACGGGCTGGTCGGCAAAGCGAAACCCTGGCGACTTCCACTCGAAGCCAAGGTCTGCAACCGCCGGATGCATCCCGAGATCCGTCCGGAGATCGGCCAGATCGGCGATGCAGGCCTCGCGGTCGGGGTCGCGTTCGGTCATCCCACGCGCCGCGACCGCGTACACCGTCGGGCGATACGCGGCCGCGCGCGACGCCGACCACGCCGGTTGATCGACGGTACCGTCGAGCGACCACACGAGCGGGTCGCCGTCGCCGAGGAAGTCGATCGTGAAGACCATCCCCCGAAATTTCACCCTGTTCTTTCGTGTGGAGATGTCCCATTCCCCGCCGAGATTTCGTCGGATTGGTGCCCGAAATCGTCGATCTGGGCTTCGAGGGCGTCGACGCGATCCGCCTGCTCGCCGATCTCCCCTTCGAGTTCGTCGAGTCGCGCTTCGAGGTCGTCGATCCGCCGTTCCTGGGCGAGTGCGATCGCGAGCAGGACCGGTACGATCGGGGAATGGTGGTTCAAATTGCCCGCCGCGTCGGCGTGCGTTCGGGCGTCCCCGAGAAGCCGATCGAAGCGCTGCTGGTCCTCGTAGCGCAGCGCCCGCCGGAAGGGGGCCCAGCGGTCCTCGACCGACCGGAGCACGTCCCGGAACGTGGGGTTGGTCCGTCCCATCGTGGTCACCTGATTGCCGCCGGCCCGATAGTGAGTGACTGTGCGGTCGATCCGGATCCACTCGCCCCGACGGAGCCGCCGGACGCTAGAGAGGGATGCCGAGCCCGGAGGATCTCCGCCCAGTAGGTGATCGTCGTCTGGTGGACGCCCTCCTCAACGCGATAGACCAGCGTCTCGAAGTCGAGGTCGTCACACTCGAATCGGGGGCCGAACTGGGTTTCTTCGAGGGCGATCGTCGTGGCAGCCGCCTCGATCGGAGCCGCGTCGCCGGGGTCCCTGGACCGCGTCAGCACGACCGGGATGTCGTGCTCGCGGGCGATCGCGGCGAGGGTCGCCAGCGAGCGCGTGAGGAATCGTCGGGCGTCGCCATCCCGGAGTTCCCCCTTGCGGTAGAGCGCGTCGAGTGCCGGGGCGACGACGATCGCGGGGCGGTCCGTCGCCGGCGCGCCGAAGGGCAAATCGCCGTCGTCCCGGAGCCACCGGCCGAGTTGCTCGACCAGGGTGTAGTGCTGGTGGGTCGTGAACGCCCGAGCGACGTGGACGCGATCGAGCGCACGCTCGGCCGGGGCGACGCGGGCGAAGGCGTGCGTCGTGGCGTGGCCCCCCGCGTCGATCCAGACGACGTCGCCGCCCGCCGAGAGCGCGGTATCGAGTGCGAGCGCGTGGAGCGGACCGACGACGGCATCGCGTCGCGATCGCGCGGTTCCCGCGTCGGGTTCCAGCAGATAGAGGTCGTCTTCGAGCGTGGGGAGTTCCGGGAGTGCGAGGCCGTCGTCAACGTCCACGGCGGTCGCCGGGTCGTCGACTGCGCCGCCGGATCGCTGCCGGGCACGCTGGCCCGGGAGGCCCTCGCGACTCGAAGCCGGCCATCGCGGGTCCCCGATCGACGAGCCGCCTCGCCGGCTGTCCGCTCCCATCCGTCCGGTGATCGCGTCGTGTTCCATACGACAACGATCCGCCGGGACCGTCAAACCGGCTGGTGTGTCGTTTCATGGTTTCCGGATCGGCCGAAAACAGGGTGAAACCGGGGGACTGCACCGCTATCGGCGTCGTTTCCGGGTCGGTTCCGGATGCCGGGTCGCCATGCGGGTTTCCGGAAGCGTCACATGGGACTCACTCCCAGAGGTCCTCGATCCCGACCCGGATCGTGACCGGCCCGTCGGGCAATTCGAGGATCACGGGCGAGCGATCCGCGATGTCTCCCGCTATACTGACCTCGTACGTCGGGGTTTCGAGGCGCACGGTCCCGACGCCGGGCTCGAGCAGGCCGATGGCGTTCCGGAGCCCCGTCGCGTAATCGACGGTCATGATCTGTTCCGGGAGGACTCGCTCGTCGGTCTCGGCCTCTGGGGCGCGCTCGACGGTGAGCCGGTGGTTCCGCCGGCTGGTGTCGACCTCGGGATGGACCGCCTCGATGGTGTCACCGCCGCGTTCGATGGACAGATCCGTGGCCGGCGTCACCACGACCGGGTCGCCGTCGAGTTCGAGTAGCGCCGCGTAGCAGTGGTACGTGTCCTCGAACATGAGGTCACGCGCGTAGGCGTACAGCCCCGGCCCGAGGTGCGGAACCGTCCGCCGGTAGCTGTCGTCCGTGACTGTGGGACCAGGCGGATCGCCGAGCCGATGGCCGTTGAACAATGTATGTGTTTTCCGAGCGATGCTCCCGGGCTGGAGCGATCCCCCTGGCAGCGGAATGTTCTGGGGTGCGATATGATACCACGTGTCATCGTGCAATTTGTACAGTCCCCAGTTGTACGGGTTGAGCCCGAACGCCTGCTCGACGGTGTGATTGACGAGCGTGAAGTCAACCCGTAGCGGGAGGGTTCCCGCCTCCGTCTCCGGGTGGAGGAAAACCGGCGTCTCGGGACCGGCCTCGTGATACCAGACCCTCTTAGTCACGTCTTCGCGGGTGGGAGGCGGCGGCGGGACGTCCCGGCCCGCGTGGATGGATTCCTCGCTCGGCCCGGGCGCTGTCCGGTCCCAGACGGCGATCGACAGGGCGACTTCGGCGCCGGTGGTGCTGTATCGCCCGGGAACAGGCACGCGGATGGCGTCCTCGACGGTAGAGGCGACGAGTGCCCACTGCCCGTAGATGGTCTGGCCCGGGGCAAGGCGCAGGTAGTCCGGAATATCATGATCGGCGTGCTCCTGGACCCGCCAGACGCCTTCCCCGTCGCGGTGGAACGACGGTTCCCCGTCGACGAAGTCGTGTGCTGCGGTCGGTTCCAGCAGTTGCACGAGGTTGCGGTCCCTGCCCGGGATCGACACGTCCAGATAGCCGTCCGGCCGGAACCAGCCGTTCCCACCGAACGGCGAGAGCTTCTCGAAGGCGATTACGTGCTCGAAGTCGCCATTATTGGTGAGTGTCCCCTCGACGAGCGCGGGGCCGTCGGCGTCCGGTTCCGGGACGAACTGGAAGCTGTCCCACAACCACTCCTCGTCACCGCCCCCACCGCCCGCGCCCAGCGCGTAGACCCGGTCGGTGGCCGCGGCCGTCACGAGCTGCGAGCCCTCCGCCTGGAACGGTTCGCGCTCCGGGTCAGGCTCGGGCGGGGTCACCACCGTCGGCCCCGCGACGGTCGTCGTTGCCCCGGGCGTCTCCTCGCTCGCGGGGGCCGTACACCCGGCCAGCCCGGCGGCGACGACCGTCCCGAGGAAGGTGCGCCGGCGCATGACCCGGGAGTTCGTTCGATGCCTGCATAAGTTTTCATCCGACTATCAGTTCCGTGACGTGGGTTCGACCCTGTCTGTCGGGTCGTCACCGCTCGGCGATGGGTCCCATCGCTCCGCGACACTGGACGAACGCGCGGCTACTCTTCGGCGATGACGCGATACGTCCGGGTCGGGCCACTTCCGTCGGCCTCGACCAGGTTGTACTGTTCGAGTTTCTGGAGCCACGACCGGACCGTCCGCTTCGTCCGGGGATCCTCGACCGCCGCGACGTAGCGATCGTAGACCTCCCGCGGCGGGAGACCGTCGCTCTCCCGGAGGATCTCGAATACTTTCCGTTGCTCCTTGTGCAGTGCGTCGAGGGCCCGCGACCGGACTTCCCGGCGGGCTTCGGGGATCGCGGCTTCGATGTGGGACGCGGCGATAGCATCGGCACCGTCGCGGTCGGCCCGCCGGGCGGCGCTCCGGAGGATACTCAACCCGACGCGTGCGTCGCCGGCGGCGGCGTCGGCGATCCACCGGAGTTGGTCGAAATCGACGGCCCCCGAAGCCAGCCCGTGGTCGACGCGGTCGGCCATGATGTCGGTCAGCTCGTCGACGTCGTAGCGGTCGAAGTGGATCGTCTCGGCGGTGTGAAGCCGCGACCGGACGCGTTCGTCGAGACCGGCCAGCAGCTCTTCCTCGTCGTTGGTGATCGACACGACGGCGAACGCGGGGAGGCGATAGAGGTCGTAGATCAGATGGCCGTCTTCGAGCTGGTCGACCTCGTCGAGCGTGACGATCACCGGCGGGCCGTCGTAGGCTTCGAGCCGATCGAG
>ENA-ORDC01000715-ORDC01000715.1-marine-metagenome-genome-assembly--contig:-NODE-715-length-29609-cov-3.431329_pt1 | contig 29609 bp, 22 predicted proteins | sample MGYA00237783_ERZ508515 | MGnify/ENA primary metagenome ERZ508515 (study PRJEB26186, sample SAMN06268792) | marine metagenome | isolation source: Eden Landing Ponds, San Francisco, CA, USA | place... | reverse complement strand
ACAGACGGACTAGAGGTCGATAAACAGGAACGGATGTGGATCCCCGAGTCCATCCAACTCCAGACCGTGCCTGATCTCACCGGAGATTCGGCGCAGAATATCGTTCGGTACTGCCCTGATTGTCTCCAGATTATGGATGATAGAGAGAGCTGCCTCTACCACGGGGACAGCGCGGTTGGCAAGATCCACGGCAACGCTCGGGTGAAGACCGTCACGCGGGAGCGAGAGGTAGACGAGAGTTCCGGGGACCTTAGCCTCTGTGATGTAGTGGGTGATGTCACTCTCGAAGGTGTCTCGTTGTCTATTACACCGGCTAAGTGGAGCGGATCGGACCTCGGCTATATATGGGCGGATGAGCCGCGGAAAGAACGTGAAATAGAGAGTCCAGATCCACCGCTTGGGTTCACGCTTGACACCAGAGGCCTCGTCTTCGACATCTCCGGATTCGTGGAATCGCTCGGGGACGAGACCCGTGACAAAGTATCCCGGTACAAAGATATGGAAGAGATTGATCTCGAATACATCGCTCACCACACAGCTGCGCATTTCCTTATGCAGATTGTCTCCGACGTGAGTGGCGTCAATACGACGATGCTTTTCTACGGGATGGACCCATCGAGTCACGAGGTGTTCATATTCGAGCGAACAGAGGGCGGGCAAGGAATCGTTGATCTTGTTTTCGATGAGGTGACCAGCGATCCCGGGTCGGTTCTGGAAGCAATGAACCGTACCGGGTACAACTCACAGGTAATCAACGAACGACTTTGGGCCGATCGTGACGTAATCGATTCGCTCCCAACCGATCGCCAGCTAACCGAGGACCAAGCTCGTGAGATAGTTGAGGACTTTGGAGAGAACATTCCATACGGGGATGTTCGAGACCGGATTTCCGAGGAGTTCATTTCCACAGCGGACCGCGCCGCACAGCTCAGGAGTAGCGTCGAACGAGTAGACCTGGAAGACGCATATAAACTCAAAAACCTCATCGCTAACGCTCAGATCAAGGGGGCCGACGGGTTCCCCGAAAACGAAATACGATCAGCAGATATTGAACTGAGAGACGCCACAGTTCAGACCGCGAAATCCCTGTTCTACTCTCCGGATATCGATGGGTGCGTGGAAAATCTCCACCTGAGCGGCTGTATCTCGGGCCACGATCAGAGCGGCTCACTAAGCTATGTCGTTCTGGAAGAACTCAGAGAATTCCTAGTCACGGAGACTCACGAAACCGACGCAACGAAGCATATGTTTGATACAGAACGACTCCCGGCTGCAACAATAGATGACACGCACGTTTTCCTTGACTTCTGACGGGCTCAGCACGTACATCGGATACGCACTGTACAGCAGCGATGAGGTTGCCCTCGTCTCACCGTGGATAAGTGATATCACGATCAAATTTCCAGTGAACAACGAGTTTGGGGACCGCCGGATGCTCCTGTCAGAGGCTATCCGTAAGCTGGAAGGGGAGACACGAGTGAATGTGTTAATCAGGTCTGGAGAGGAACACAATAACTACATTCGAGCAGAATTGGCCAAGACAGTTCAGGTACATTCCATCGACGATCTTCACGCGAAGTGCGTCGTCGCTCCGGAACATGTCTATACCGGCTCAGCGAATATCACCCGCGGCGGGCTCCATATCAATAGGGAACTCTGTCAGATTAACGAGAATCCGTACGACTCTGTATTGGAGTACGTTCGAGAGGAGTTGGCTCTATATTACTGAGTCTCAATTATAATTTGTGATGGCATCTGATTTCGGTTAGACAGTATTTCTTAACGTCCAATAATCCGACTTTGGAGATAGCTTATCGGTCGAGTGAGCCGTCACGCCAGGGTGGAGTATGCCACTATGACGAAGTAGCATTTTGTATTGATAAACTGTCGTACTTTGGTAAATCCCAGTCGTGGTGAGAGCCTCAGTCGAAAGTGAATCGTCGTCTTTGAAAACGCGCTCACGGGGGTTGCTTTCCTGTCGAACGAATAGCTCCACCGTATATGCTGGTCGTTTTTTATAGAGGCTCTGTACGAGTTCCGGTAATGTGGGACCAACAGTTGGATCATCTGGGTTCCCGGACGGCTGTGTCTCTTCCTCAATCGTCTCGATTATAAAAGGAGTTGCGGGGTACTGAAATAGAATCTGTCTCATAAGTTCTCCCCATCCCTTATGCCGGTCTATTAGGTCCGTTCGGCTTCCCCTACCACCCCACGTCTCCATCTCCGTCAGCGCATTATGAACTGACCCGTGAGTTCGAATAGCAAACCGGACTACTTCCTTTCCAAGAGATGTGAGTGTAAGTTCACCGGCTGGATCCGTCCGAATGAGACTGAGAAATCGAGCACCGTGTTTTCCGGAGCAAAACCCCTTGGAAGCTATTTTTGATTCGAAGACCGACCTAGTCTCTCCGGCCGACGCGAGTGCGAGGACTATTCCGAGATACGTCTTTGGATGATTGTAATGAAATGACTGATTAGCAATCCGTTGGGCGCTCGCCTGCCACCGTACTGCGGACGCTGTCTCGTCGGTTGCGACACCCTTCGGCACAGGCGGTTCTACCACCGTCACTCCGGATTCAGATACTGACAGTACACCAATATCTAATTCTCGCCCGAGTTGACGAGTCTTTCCAGTCAGTGCATTAGACGGCACTGCTACAAGAGACGCATTACACTCCGACAGTCGGTCGTGCGCCTGCAGAAGCGCTGTCTCAACTGGAACCTCGGTACCTCTTCGGTCTCGTGTCTCACCTTTTGCTTCCACTGCAATCACGGGAAGAGTATCCTCTCGGATCTGTAGTGGTTCCAGAAACTCTGGTGGCGGTCCAGCTATGACCATATCTGGATATCCAGAGCCGAGTGAGACGTGGTTGAACGGAGAGAGAGTCTCTCGAATTTCGTGGCCAATCGGGCCAGCGTTCGGCCAAACATCTTTCCGAAACTGCGTATCGACGGTGGCGTAACGAATCGTATCTCCCGATGACTCCGAATTCGGAAGTATAAATTCCTTGGTCTGTGCCAAAACCGTCGGTTCACTCAACATAGCGGACTTATTACCGTACGTGGGTTGTAAACCGTATTAATCACGGGGTTGTGAGAGTGTGTCGAACTTGAAATAATCACAGTCGCGTATACGCCGGTTGATTCCCGGAACAGGCCACGAAGGTGTCTCTGTCTCATTACTTATTTTGTTTGAACCACCATCAGCCAGACTCTATAATATCACAGATCCTTCCCACAGGTCGCTGTTATAGGAACAAAGAGACTATCACCACTAATCAAGTATCAGGGTATATTCGATGGCATCGTTCCGCGTAAAGGATGTCGGTGACGATGGGTACGGTCGTCTCGGGGAATTGAAGATCCCTCACGGACCTGTAGATACGCCGGCTCTCTTTCCGGTAGTCAACCTTATCGGTGGAACTACAGTTGAGTCGGGGGGTGTATGGCGACGGATGCGAGACAAACTCATCTCCAAAGATCATCTCCAAGGGGTGATGTTCCAAGCGATGAGTTTCACAGACTATGGGGTATCTCCCGACAACCTCAACAATTTCTGGAGAACACAGACGTTTCACGAACGGTTTGATGATTTGAACGCCCCGGTTTTCATCGATTCGGGTGGATTCAAACTTATGAACTCGAACACCTTCGGCAACGCCCCGGAGAAAGGGGGGCACCCGAACGAATGGGGGTTATACACTGATCCCAAGAGCATTCTTGGTTTGCAACTCGATTTTGGTGCAGATATCGTAGCCACGCTTGATTACCCGATTCCGCCAAAACTCAACGAAGATGAGAAAGTAGAACGGATGAACAAGAGCATCGACAGTGCAGTCGAGTGTCTACGGATACTCAACGATCCAAGTCGGTTAGAGGAAAACTTCGATATAAACAGTCGTGCCGCAGACCGACTCAGGGAGCAGAAAGCAGCAGGCGAGGAACCAGGTGTCTATGTCGCGCTCCACGGACACGATTACGAGACAATCAACTGGTATGTGGGAAGTTTCTTAGACCATATCGAAGAGCTCGATATTGACAGTTCGTTTGAAGGATTTGCGATCGGTTCATTAGTTCCATTGCGGAGTAGTATGGATATCTTGGTGGATATCGTCCAGGGTGCCAAAGACGCAATCCCGGAGAGCCGCGCTGATGAAACTGGACTCCACGTTTTCGGTGTCGGTGGAAAACAGGTCGGCTTACTTTCGTTGCTGGGAGTCGATTCGTTCGACTGCTCAACTCATATGCAGACAGCACAGTACAAGAAGTACACACATCCAGAAACGTGGTCACATTACACGCTTGAGGAACTTGAAGAGCATCTGGGACCGGATGGTGAGTTCCCTTGTAATCTCCCAGAATGCACGTTGTGTGGCGACGATGGGATTGGCTACCAGACACTAGTAGAGGAACTGAACACCGACCTCAGCTATGACGAGCGGCAAGAGCGGAAAGCCAACAACGAACCTATCAAGAGTGACTACTATGCGTTATTAGCCCGTCACAATTTTGAGCTGTATAATGAGGAACTTCGCCAGGTCAGAGGGGCGATTCGAGAGGGAAGATTGCTCGAATACGTTGTCGAGTTTGCTCGGGAACATAGCGACATCAAAAAGGGCCTGAAGGAAGCGCAACTGCGTGATAAACAACTCCGGAATGATGTCGAGTCACTCGGTGCATATGACCTTTTGCCGGGTTCGACTCTCAAGAGTGATCAGGCCAAACTATCTGAGTGGAACGCAGGTGTTGATGGGACCGACGACCGTCGTCGTATCTCGCTAAAATACAGTCCTAATGACTTCGACATTCGGACACGGTCGTACGAACCGTCGGCCGACAAAGACATACTTTTGCTGATTCCGTGTAGTCAAAAGAAGCCGTATTCCGAATCCCGTACTCACTCAGTGCTCTGGGATAAACTAGGAGACCGGACTGATAACATTCACAAGGTTACTATCTCTGGGATGTACGGTCCCGTCCCTGAAGAGTGTGAGCGACAGCAACCAGTGTTGGAGTACGATTATGTTCTTGCTAAGGAAGACGAGAGTCAAATCAGGTTAGTAACCAAACGTGTCCAGGACTATTTAGAAGAGTATGGTGGTGAATACGATCTGATCCTCGGCTACGTAACGAGCAAAACGTACCGTCAAGTGATCGAAAATGCGTTTGAAACGTATGGGCGGGGAACTGTGCTCCCTCGGAACCCGCGTGCACTCCAACTCACAGAATTCTTCAGGAATAAGAATATTGACCAACTGATTAATCTATTGGATAAAAACTCGACTTAGTCACGGCAAGTATAATCCAGCCTGTAGAGCAAGTGTGTGGTATCGAGACTGAATCCCCACAAGTCAGTTAGCGTTGCCGGGAGCAGAAATGACTGTGGTAATTAAATCTAATCAGTCATATCCGAGTGGACTATTTGACCATTAGCCATTTTCCTCGGATTGGAATCCATCAACGGTTTCACTTCGATGACATCGATGAATGTGCTTTCACTATTTTCGTACTGTATCTCCCCTTGTTCAAGACGAAGACTGACCTCTCCCCCGAAATAACCATTTCGCTCATACTCCCGAAGTTCTGCACGGTCCCCATACTCCCAACATACCGCCAATTCTGTATTTTCGAGAGGTGTTTCCTCTTCGAAGAGGCCCGTCAAATGGGTGTGGACGGCCGTATTTCGGAGTCTTCCGTCCTGCCGTACGATTGCGTGAACGTCCGATTCGGGATCAAAATCCTCGACTGATAGTGAGAGAGAGTCATTCCGGTTAACCGCCCGTTCAAGCCCTAAAAGTACCTCTGTTTGGTTTGTCGCGCTGAATCCGTCTGATTCGACTCGTTGGCGTCTGTCAGCAAGTGAGGACTGCTGGCTTGCGGATCGTCGTCGGTGTTTCCCTTCCTTCCGTATCTGGAGATACGACTTGAACCACGGGTCCCGTGTTACTTTAGAAATATAATATCCTATCTCTTCCTTAAGTGCCTGGTAGACTGAACTGGACTTATTCCGGATAGTTTCTCTGTTTGCGGACAGTTCGATATCCTGGCAGTTGGCAACAAAGAAGAAGTGGATAAACTCGTTGTCGTGTGAAATAGCTTCATTCAGTCGTTCGACCTTAATATGATCTTTTGCAAGCCAAATCCCAAATTGTGCTGAATGGCGACCGTATGTGGGTAGTTCGTTTCTAGTCGCCTTCCCACCTACCATCCCGACTATTTGAAGGGTCGTAGTCCCCCCCTCGTATTCTATATCGATTTCACGTGCAGGATAATGCTTACACATCCGTTCTGCCGGATAATCCCCTTCATCAGGTTCTAGCTGTTCTTCAGGGAATTTGAACCGGTTCGTTGTAACAAGTTTCTCGCGGGTCTCATCAATTTCCGTATCTAGATCAACGGTGATCTCCATCTCTTGTTGCTGATCACCGAAATAGTGGGACGTTGAACCCGCGATGGTCTTCCATTTAAGATAGTGGTGAATCTTGTTGTACGTCAATTCTTCCGCATCAAATCCCTGTCCCGAGCGGAAGTTGGTGATCTTGATTTTGGTTCCAGGATTCCCTTTCCTGACCGAATTTTTAGTTAGTTCATATTCTGGGAGTGTTTTGTTGTTGAGTTTCTCCCAGGGTTCGCTCATAACTGCCCGATAGCTGGTCCCCTCGTGAACTGTGGTTACCTCAATGTGGTCGCTTTTGTAGAAGATTTTTGTGCCGTGTCCTTTATACCCGATTGAGTCCGTCTTTCGAGAATTCCCTAAGTCGAAAAAGGATTCCAGGTCGCGTTCATTCATCCCGTGACCGTTGTCTTCGATAATGATGTCTGAGCCGTCTGGCCGACTTCGTATGGTAATATCCACCGAATCTGCCTCTGCATCGTAGGAATTCGACAGGGACTCACGGATGACTTCGAGCGGGTCCTCGAAGTCGCTGGCGATCTCCAAGAATTCATTTACCTCGTTGACTTTGGGTGCTTTTTTCATTAGAAGTACCCCCCGAGCGACTGATTGACAACATCGTGAGCAAAACGGCGCATTGTCTTGTCTCTACTAAATGTCTCTTCAAAATATTCGACTAGAGCATCAGTACCATCTTCATAGATCCGCTGACGGATTTCTGCGACCTCGCGTTTCTGTATAATCAGGTTGTGCATTGCGATAGGACCCAGGATATCCTTCTGGTACTCGGCATTGCCTTTCATCCTTTCTACAAGCAAATCAGACTGACAGACAGGGCAGTCACATTTGCTGAAGTCAACCTCATCTTTCGGTGCTTGCTCCATCAACGAGAGGCTGTACTTTCCGTTTATAGCGTTGTGAAGGTGAGTACTAGAGTCGAACGTATCCGCACCTAACCCAATCAGAAGCGGGATTGCTCGACTGGAGATTCCCAGAACGTGAAGCGGCCAATCAGACATCCCCCAATCGTCCATAAGTTCACGGCAGTCTGTCACCGCCTTGATTAGTGCTCCACGGTCGTCTTTTTTGGGTACGAGACTCCCAAGAGCGATTCCATCGAACCCCTCACGAAGAACACCTTCCGGAACTTCATCTGTTACAGCACTGAGGAACTCATCCATCATAGAGTAGTTGTAGCCGTGGAGCGTGAGGTACTTTGCTCCCTCAAAATCTCGACTCACGCTGAGGAATTTATGAATATTCGCGGCGGTCTGCTTCGCTTTCCTGATTCGGTCACTGTGCGTATCGTTGGGGGCAATTGGATGATCTAAATTGACTATAATGTCGCTGCCTAAAGCTTCTTGAATGCCATAGACTGTCTCCTGATCCATTTCAACCTCAAAATCACTTCCATCAAATTCAGCGTCATTTAGGAATTTGAACCCCCCTGAATCTGTAAACAGCAACCCAGAGAATGGGTCGAATAGCTCACGTTCTTTGATTGGAACAGCCAAGTAGTCTTCGTAGCGTTCTCGACTGAGATGGTAATCTGTGAGTGAAGAAACAGACATCATAGCAGCATCGAAATACTGAGTGAGAGGGTCAACACCAACTCTGTCAGCACCAATCATAAACTCCTTGATAGTTCGGTGGATTCCCCCACCGTAAACACTTCGTTCCATACCCCCGGCGTAGAAATTCAGGACCGGAAAGAGATTTGGAGTTTCTAAACTCGTTTCGTTGACAGTGAGTTTGCCTGCACGGGCATCGCCTGCTTGTGCGTGGATATTGAAACTAAAGCTTTGTTTGTTTCGTGCCTGGGACATTATTCTCCCGCCGCGATCGGGTTAGGTTTAACAGCCTGTAGATCGCCCCGAATTACCTTTTTGAGAGTGTGTCCTTTTCGGCCGATCCCATCACCTTCGACGTGATAGACTTCAGGCCGTATGTTTGACTCTAACCCTTCGAGTGCAAGCTGGTAAGTGCTCCCCAAGTTGACGATGATCATCCGATAAGTATCGTCGACTTTACTTCGAAGTTCCCGTTGCACCGCGGGCGCGAGTTCCTTTGCCCGTTCGGAGTCCATTCTTCGATCATACCATTCAATCTCAGTCTCAGCGTCAATGAGTCCATATTCTGCCGAAAGAATGCTGATATCAATACGTTCGTCAAATACGTTCTCTCTCATCGCTTTTTTGATAATTTTGAAGAAATACCCAGAGTACAAATCGAGGGCAGAAACGGGTCCATCAAGATGATTTTTCGACTTTGAACAGCTCTGTATAAGGAGCACAGACATACACCGGAGTTGAGACCACTCCTGCATTAAACTTGTCCCCATAGCCTTCGCGTACTATTAGGATATATTTGCTCCTTGCTGAGGGGATTCTTCGTTACCAACAGCGGAAAATAAGTACTCAACGAACCAGTCGCCTTCATATAAAGAGAAGAAATAGTGGACTGAAGACAACCACTGGACACAACAGGTATATTTGCTCCGGTGGTAGTCCATCCAACTCTATATCAAAATGACCCGCATACGGCCACCAGATTGGATTGAACCCCGTTCATATCAACAAGATGCCATTCGCAGTTGGATGAACGCTGAAGGCCGGGGAATTCTCCATATGGCAACTGGAACAGGTAAAACCATCACAGCATTATTAGCTGCTTCGAAGGTTGCCCAGTCCCTGGATGAGAAATTGGTTCTTGTTGTCGCAGTTCCGTACCAGCACTTAGTTGATCAGTGGTCTAATGATTTAATCGAATTCGGAGCTGACCCCATTCTTGGATATCAATCCCGCCGGAATTGGCAACCTCGTCTCGAGCGTGAAATTCTTGAATTCAACAACGGAGTCCGTGATGTTTGCGTCATAGTCACAACCCATCGGACGCTTTCGATGGAATCTGCACGACGGACGCTCAGTCGAGCTAAGGGGCGGATGATGCTTATTGCCGACGAAGTCCATCACCTCGGTGCGAACCATACGCAAAACGCTCTTATGGAAGAATTTGCGCTCCGACTTGGACTCTCAGCAACACCAGAACGCTGGTACGATGAAGAGGGGACTAAAAAGCTGAATTCGTACTTTGGCGGAACAGTCTTCGATTACGGACTAGAGGAAGCCATCGAATCCGGAGCCCTCTGTGAGTATTATTATATTCCGCATATCGTGGAACTCCAAGACGATGAAATGGAAGAGTATATGCAGTTAACCGGGAAAATTGGGCGACTTCTCGCCAGACAAAACGTCTCTGGTGACTTCGAATTAGAGGATAACCAGTCCCTACAGACAGTGTTATTCAAACGTGCTCGATTAGTCGGAACAGCGCGTGAGAAGCTGGATGTCCTCGTGGATTTATTTGAACGCGGATCGGATCCACACCACTCCTTAGTATACTGTAGTGATGGGTCCGTCGGACTTGACGATAAGGGGGAGCGGCATATCGATGCGACGACGGAACGTCTTCGAAGTGACTGTGGATTGACGGTTGAGCAGTTTACCGCACGCGAAGATCAGGCCGAGCGGGAGCGACTCCTTTCTGCTTTCGAAGCTGGAGAAATTCCTGTTTTGACCTCTATCCGATGCCTCGATGAGGGCGTGGACGTACCGGCGACTAGAACAGCGTATCTTCTCGCCAGTACATCGAATCCCCGGCAGTATGTACAGCGGCGCGGACGGATTCTACGCAAACACGCAGACAAAAAATTTGCTGTCATTCACGACTTCATCACGATTCCAGATACTACTCGTCATCCGGAAGTCCTCTCGGATAAACAATACGATGCTGAGCGAACCCTCATTCGGAAAGAACTCGAACGCGTCACCACATTCGCTGAGTCTGCAAGAAACCACCCCGATGCAGACGTTGAGGGTGTCCCGACAACCGAACGCTCATTGCAAGCGGTAAAGCGTCGATACAATCTCCTCACCGCTTAGTTAGCTGCGAACGACTGGCGATTAACTCTTAAGTAAGGAGAAATCCCTGATAAGGTAATGAGTGAAATGTCGGATGAGCAAGTTTCCGTCGACAAAGAAGACATTGAATTTGATCAAAGCGAACTGCGGCAGATCCGGGAGCGGGTGCTAGAAGCCGAAAAGGAAAAACTCAATCTGGATAACCCTATGGGGGTTGTAAACGATATTGAAGACATTATTCGAGAAGAGGTGACCTGATGCAGTTAGATCAACTTCAGTTGCAGAATTTTCGACAGTTCAAGGATGAGAGCATTCGATTTTCTCGTGGGTCTGGGCAAGGGGTTACTGTCATCCACGGGTCGAACGGTTCTGGGAAAACGACACTACTGAATGCATTCACGTGGCTTTTCTACGAGGAAGTCGATTTTGATACGCGCCCTGAACGACTTGTAAACGAGGGGGCTATTTCTGAAGCCTCGGTAGGAGATCGTCTTACAGTTTCGGTTCAGCTCAAATTCGACCACGAAGACGTGGAGTATGTCGCCCAACGTCAGGCCGTCTATGAGAAGCGGTCGTCGAATGATTTTGACGGAGAGTTGGTCGATATGGATCTGAGCGTCAAGCAGCGGAGTGGTGGGTCGTGGACCGAGCGAGGTAATCCCGGGAATACATTAGATCAAATCATCCCGGAACGTCTGAGTAGCCTCTTTTTCTTCGATGGGGAAGACATTGAGGAGCTAGCAGGAATCGACAATCAGGGGCGCATCCAGGAATCCATCGAGAATATAATGGGGCTCACTATTCTCGAGCGCGCTACGCGCCACTTGGATGATGTTGCAGGACGGTTCGAAGATGAAGTCGAAGAGAACGCCAGTGAAGAGCTATCTAACCTCATCGAAAAAAAGCGCAGTATCGAGGAACAGGTCGACGATCTCGAACGGAAGAAGCAGGACACTCAGCGCGCTAAAGACCAAGTCGCTCAGGAAATCCAGGATATCGAACAGAAAATTGAGCGATTTGACGAGAGTGCAGCCCTGCAGGAACGACGTACAGAATATCGTGAGAAGAGAGACGAACTAGAAGCACAGGTTGAGCGGCTCAACGAAGAAATCCGAGACGAGATTCAGGAGAAAGGCTTCGTCCCGTTGGGAATACCACTAATACAGGAAACTGCCGAAGAGCTCGATGAAATGCGCGAACAAGGCGTTATTCCATCTGAGCTGAACGACTCATACATCGACTCTCTGCTTGAAGCTGAAGAGTGCATCTGTGGTCGCCCGCTTGAACCTGGCACTGAACATTATCAGCAAATAGAGGCGATGAAGGGAGATAGCGTGGCTGAGGGGGTCGAACAGAGTGCACTCAGGATAATCAGCCACCTCAATCAGTTCTCCGAAATGCAATCCTCTTTCTTTGAGAAGATTGATGAGATTATCGAGGAACGCAAATCTCTGTATGACGATATTGACGACTTGGATGAGAAAATTGACGAGGTGAGTTCGGAGTTACAGGGGATGGATCAGACGACTGAGTCCGGTGAGTCAGTCAAAGACCTGGAAGCCAAAAGAGCGAAAAAAGAAGAAGAAAAAGAGGATCTCATATCAGAGCAGGGACGGATTGAACAGCGTATCGAGGATAAGAAAGAGGAGATTAGTAATCTGGAAGAGGAAATCGATGACCAACGTGACGAACGAGAAGAAGCTCTCCTTGCAAAACGACGACAAAGGGCTGCTGAACTAGTTGGGGCTGAACTCGACGAAGCATTCCAGGACCTCAAAGATAAGGTTCGGAAGCTCTCGAACAAAAAAATTAGAGAGACCTTCGGATCTATTGCAAGCAAAGACTTGACAGCGGAGATAACAACCAATTTTGAACTGAAAATCTGGCAGAACGTAGGTGGCAAAAAAGTTGAGGTAGACAAGTCGACCGGTGAACGGCAGATTGCCAGCTTAGCATTTATTGGGAGTCTTGTCGCCATCGCCCGACAGCGATACGAGGCTGACTCTGATTCCGAATATTTCACTGGTGGAATCTACCCACTGGTTATGGACTCTCCATTCGGTGCGCTGGATATGGATCACAGGAGAGAGGTCAGCCGAGTCATTCCCGAACTCGCAAACCAGGTCGTCGTCTTTGCGACTGATTCTCAGTGGGAAGGCCCCGTCGAAGAAGAGATGACGCCCGTCGTCGGCAAACAGTACTGGCTTGATTTTGATGATGGAGAGGGCGATTCGGAATACCCACGGACTCGAATCCGAACAGAAAAGGCGGCTATGAGGAGTGATTAGCGATGGGAAAAACAGTCAAATACAAAAAATCAGATCTGTATGATAGGGTTGTGGATGAGTATGGGATATTCGACTACGGCTATGAGTTTATGGTGTTCCTTGCGGTCATAGGTTACCGCGAAGAAGAACCCGATAGAGAGGATTACAGAGGAGAGGGGGAAATTGGTCTTGAGAACCTGTTGAATAAAGAGCTGTATCGGATCATTATGGCGAGCCTCGCGTATCAGGACACTGGTAACCCTGAGACGCTCGTAAACGTCGACCGGCAAGAAAAGATACTTGCCCAGTATTCTGCAGGGGGCTTGCAAGTCGCGGAACGAGAGTTTGGCCATACTGCGGGGGATCCCACGAACGCAATAGTGAGTTATATCAAGAAATTCGAAACTGAGGATACGTATCAAGGAACGTTAGGCGAAATCGTTGACGCATTCGACGATCAAATGCTGGGGATCAGCCAGGAGTAAGAGACGTTCAAAATGATCCACTGAGATGACTTCTTCCGAGGATGCTACAGCAGGATTGGACGATATAATCGAGACGCCCATCGATTTAACATTAGTAGACAAATCCCAGTTACTGTTCTATCTGGCTACTAACACACCACTCTCGATATCCGATCTCGCGGACGATTGCACAAGTGGAGCATCCAGAACGAAATCGATACTCCGTGACCGGTTCAGTACGGAGATAAACATTGATATGACGGAGACGGTACGACTCTCCGGCGACGCACGTCGCGCCGTTATCAGAGGTAGCAAGCCACTCATCAAATCTGGTCAGAAGCGACTCAGGCGCGGAAAATCTCACTCAAGTAGAGATAATTATACCGAGGCTGCGGATTGCTTCGCACAAGCGGTGTCGGTTTTCCAGAAGATCAAGGAATGCTATGATGCTGTCAACCACGAGTCACCAAAGCTTGAGAAACTCATAGCCACCACGAAAGATCGACACGATTCAGCGGCAAACGAAGCGGCGAAAGACTCAATCAACTACTATGTCCTTCACGCCACGCAGCACGAATCTGAAGGGGACAAGTATATTGAAAAGAAACCCTCGCGCGCAGCAGAAAACTATCAGAAAGCAGCGAACCAGCTCTCACAAGCGCTGGACACTGCAGAGGAATACAATCAATCAATGTGGCAGGACAGCTCGAAACTCTCGTTACAACCGATAAAAGAGAAGCTTAGTGCAGTTTCAGAAAAGCTCGATTCCATCGGCGACATCTCTTCTAATTCATCTAATGAGCGTTCGGATGGCAGAGATGATTCCGTCGGAAAAGAGAAGACATCAGGAGAGTACGACAATCGGAACCTCAAGAACGCTCTTCAGCAATTGGCGATGAAACTCGGCGAATCGCCGCGTCCGGAGTTTGTCAACAAGTATGGAGAATACCCGGCAGACGTGTATATTGAGTCCTTTGGGTCGTGGGAAGATGCACTCGCGGCCGCAAATCTTGATCCAATCGACGAGGTCGAAAGAAGTCGGGGTATGTATTCACGGCTTGAGGTACTCGATGCAGTTTTTGACCTCACCGAAGAATTAGGCCGCTTTCCATCGAGAACAGAAATGAACTCGAAGGGTACGGTATCCTCGACCACTGTAGAAACTCGGTTTGAGGACTGGGAGACTGCTCTCAGCCTTGTGAAAACTAGAATTGGAGCAGACACCGCAGAACAACAAAATGAGGCTGAAAAGCAGAAACAGCACGAAAATCCAGAGGCGCTAACGGAAGATGTCGCTGAAACCCAGGAAGTAATCGAGGATCAGGGGGAACGTGACAAGACGGACCTCTACGATAATCAAACAGATGACGGTTCGAGCGTATCTCCCCAATCTTCAGCTTCCGACAGCGATAGGGAAGCGATGATTGAGGTCATTAGAACTCTGCACAAGCGACTTGGACGCGTCCCGAAAACGACTGAAGTCGCTGAAGAGTGCGAGTACGTGCCAAACGACTTCTATAGGGAGTTTGGGAGCTGGAGCCAAGCGCTGGAAGCCGCCGGAATCGATAAAGATCAGGCGCTACTGAAGGATATACGTCAGGTTGCAGAGAAACTCGGGCACGTGCCGACCACTACTGAGATTAACAAATATGGAATTTACTCCAGCAGTTATTATTTGTCGAACTTTGAGTCGTGGGATGGAGCATTGGAACAGGCAGGCGTAGAGCAAAACTTTGGAAAAAAGTCGGAGCGGGAGAAGATGCTCAAGACGGTCAAGTCACTCCACGAGCGTTTAGGCCGAGCTCCGAAGGCAACCGAGCTTCCTGAAGACTGCGAGTACTCCCGGCACGACTTTTATAATGAGTTCGGGAGTTGGGATGGGGCGCTGGAAACGGCTGGAATAGATAGAGAGCAGTCGATGCTGGACGAAATCGGACGAGTGGCAGAGAAGCTCGGTCGCGTTCCTAAGTCCGCCGATATAACCGAACACGGAGCTTACTCCAGTGGGGGATATTCGAAGTACTTCGATTCTTGGAGTGAGGCACTGGAACAGGCTGGCGTAGAGCAAAGCCGCGACTCCAGTTCCAGTAGCAACGACAGAGAGGCGATGCTCGAAGTCGTCAGTGACTTGAATGAACGACTTGGGCGTGCCCCGAAAACAACAGAACTTCCTGAGGAATGTCGGTTTTCTCCTAACGATTTCTATGATGAGTTCGGGAATTGGAATGAGGCACTAGAAGCTGCAGGAGTCGACTTAGAAGAGTCGATGCTGGATGAAATAGAACGGGTTGCAAAAAAAATTGGACGGGTGCCGAATAGCAGTGATATGAGCGAATATGGAGTTTATTCATCATATTCGACGTATTTCGATTCCTGGAGCGAGGCACTAAAACTGGCTAACGTAGAGCAGAAACACACCCCCGGTTCCAGCAGCGACGATAGAGAGGCGATGCTCGAAGTCGTTAGAGATCTGAATAAGCGACTCGGGCGTGCCCCAAAAACGACGGAACTCCCTGAAGAGTGTGAGTACTCTCGAAATGACTTCTACAAAGTGTTCGGAAGTTGGGACGAGACCCTGGAAGCTGCTGGAATAAATAAAAAGGACTCGATGCTGGCTGAAATAGAACGAGTGGCAGAGAAGCTTGGACGCGTTCCGAATAGTAGTGATATGAGCGAATATGGTGCATATTCATCGTATTCGACGTATTTCGGATCGTGGGATGCAGCACTAACGGCAGCTGACCTCTCTATCGATACGACGACGAGAAAAGAACAAAATAGGGCTGAGACAGCTGATGGTACTGCAAAATTAGCCCCATCGACACCAATCGAGAATATTATGTCTCACGTCGACAGCGTGGGACTCAGGAATATCTCACGGCTGGAAAACGCGGGATTCACAACACTGGGCGAGTTGTGTGATATGGATCCAAGAGCGGCTGCGGACCAGAGTGGTATCGAGCGAACATTGGCAATTGAATTAGTTCGCTTCGCTACTGAAAACGTCTCTAAACCGCAGACTGATTTAGCTGACCGCCGGAAAAGCGAGCAAACTGATACCCCCAGCTCGGAAGGCAAGAACTCACCAGGCGTGAAACCGGATGGCAGTGCGACGCTGGATGCGACCACTGGAGTCGATATAGTAGAGGATTACGTGGACGGTGTCGGGCCTATTATGATTCATCTCCTGAAAAAGGCAGACTATACTACTTTAGGCGAACTGTCCAACGCCAATCCGAAAGAAATCACCGTATTTGACGGAATCACCCGGACAACAGCGTTGAACTTAATCGGGTTCGCCAAGGAGAACGTTTCGGATAAGGAGCTGTCCTCAGGTCAGTCTTCTGACGGCCGCTCGAGTACGGATCAGTCCTCGTCGCCGACTCAAGGATCAAATTCAAATCAGATTCAACCCAGCGCACTTGAGACTTCGTGGGAGACGATTCCCGCAAACGAACGAATAAATGAACAGTTCTTGATCCAGGTGACGGATGTCGATCAGCAAAACGGTGGTCGGAAAACCGCCCGGTTGGGTGTCCAAGACCAGAATGGGCGGAAGTTTAAGATGAATATCTGGTCAAAGCACGGTATCGACCTGAATTGGAGAGAAGGACAGTGGTATGCTCTTGAGGATGCACGCGGGAAGGTGTGGGAACCCAGTCATGGAACGACACAGAAACAACTCAGCAGTACCAAGGATCTCAAAGTCACCGAACTGGGTGAGGATTTCGACCCGAACGTCGGCTCGAAGAAGGGCATATCAGAACCTGTATCCCAACCGCAGCAGCCGGGAGCGACCACCAACGAGGATGTCCCCGAAAGTACATCTGACGCAAGGGTCTCCGACCGAGATGCCGCTACTACCGCCAATCAAGGGGAGTCAAGTGACGATACCAGTCCAGAAACCGATAACGATGGGATACTTGACGATATTATGTCTGACTTCGATGAGATTTAGTCGGTGTCGATTTTTGTGAACATCTCCCTGTCAGGACTCGTTGCCAGTTTGTCGGTGATTCTCAACCCCCCAGACTAATCATCTACCGTTTTCACCGTCGTAGCGTGCTTCGTGCTGAAGATTACATATGTTAGCGCACGTTTGTCCTCACTCCCGACTTCTCTTCGGCAATCACAGGCGACAAAATCAAACTGAATCTAATCTTAACATCCCACAGTATGGAACAAAGTAGCTATTTTAAGTACGGTATTGAGTACGTGTAATTGAAACCATATGGCACATCAAGGTAATCTCCCTACTTCTAAATCACTACACGTCGTGGATAGTGAAGATATTTATCGGAATACAGACTGGTGGAAAGCCGTCGTACGCTACCAATTCGACGTAAACAAAGAATACGACGAGGTTGCAGTATACCTCTGGCATAACGACGATGGGTGGACACGAAAAAATAAGTACGTAGTCAAGACGCCTGAAGCGTGGGAGACCGACAAAACGGTAGTTAACCGACTCTTCTCTGACTCCGTAACTGAGGTATCAGACGAAGATTTCCCTGTGAGCGATTATTATGAGGTTGCCGCTGGAGAGACACTGTTCCAATCAGATGATTGGTGGAAAGCTATCCTGAAAATATCTAAGAAGGGGTCGTACGAGACGGAAGAAGTGATGATTTATCTCTGGCAAAATGTGGATGGCGACTGGCGACGGCGTCAAAAATACACTATAAAAAGCCTCGACAGTTGGAAAGAGGAATCCGAAGTAATCGAATCAATTGTTGATGCTCCCACAACATCTGGCACAAGTGGTGAGAGTGGCTCATCCGAAGATAGCTCATGCACACAGCCAGATGAATTCAAACAGCTCAGTCGTGAAATAGAAAAACACCTGAGCGAGAGCCCCACCAAATAACAAAAACAATTTGGCCTTGAGCGATATGGGCGTTCCCAAGCTACGGATAATTAATTCAGTATCATCTTCAACTATGTCGCTCTTCCAGTACTGTGGTGTGTACTTTTTGAACCCCGCCAATACCGAGGATTTCATCTTGAATAATCTCGCTTAGTTCTCCAAACCCGTTGGCACGGATCTCGGCCAATACAGTTGCTGCCTCTTGAAGTGAAAATAAGGAATAGACTGTTTCCATAGCAGCAAGCGCTTGTATCGTCTCCTCAACGAGTGCTTCATCGATTTCTATCCGTACCAAAGAGATCGTCAAATGGTGAAACTTTCCAGGATTAAGATCTACAGAATATCCGGTAATGATTCCTCTTTCTTCTAGTTGGTCCGTGTACTTTCGAACAGTCGGTTCCGACACACCAACTTGATCAGCAATCTCACTAATCGACAATCGGGCGTCAGCACGCAGGACATCTAGAATCTGTTCTGCAGTCGAATTGGCCGAAGACTCACGTTTCAGATTTTCTTCGGAAGCACCTGAAGACGAGTTTTCTGTTCCCTTCGATGGTTCTGCTTCGATATCTGCGAGGAGTGCATCAATACTTTCCGAGATCTCGCTGGCATCCAAGTCATCATCAGTCATATTATCGATGAGGGAGTGAAAACAGGTGGTTGAGATTTTTAATTCATATGCTCACGGCGGAACTTTTGTAGTTCAATCTGGCTGAGGACAGATCGGAGTTTTCGAGCTCGTGTTGAAATTTCCTGCGAACCCTCGTCCGTGTACTGAGATAACGTTTTGAGTGGGATATGTCCGTCTGTCAGCTGACCCGCCCGGCAAAGCGCAGCCAACCCCCACAGTTTAGCATCTTTGTCAACAGGATAGTCCGTTGTCCGTGCGTTACGAATCAGTAACTTAGCCAGCTCCTGAGTTGATGATCGAATGTCGATAGCATCTGCCACATAGTCAACCACCTCAATAGGGTTGGATGGCAGCGACTCCAGCTCACGGAGAGCCGCACGTTGTTCTTGGTACCGGTTTCTGATAGTCACTTCACTAACGTTCGCCACATCACTCAGTTCCTTCTGTGTGCGTTTTTCTCCAACGTCCAGACAGGCATTGTATACTGCTGCGGCAGCCCATCCAGACGGACTCTTTCCGCTGGAAAGACCACTGTTTTCCGTGATATCTATTATTCTATGAGCCCGTGTGTTCACTGCATCAGACACATCAAGCGCATCACAGTACCGGTCAACGTACTGTTCTGATTCAAAGAAGGCGGACGGATCAATTCCAACAGTACTAGCTATATCTTTTGACCGTCGAAGCAAGCCTTTACGAGAGACAATCGTATCGTCAACTTCCACAAAATCAGTAGGGTCAAGTGGAACTTCGGTCACTTTGACTGCACAGTAGAGACAGGACGCAGCGACTAATTCCAGAGCCGTTCCAACGAGATCGCCTCGTTGATCTCTGTACTGGTCACATAGCGATTTTGCAAGGTTTATTGTGGCATCTGGAATTTCGAGTTCGCCTGCATACCAGTCGATACGATCGTTGATTATGCTTGTCTGCCGTTCCCCGGAAACAGATTGGGCGAATGTGACGCTCTCCTCAACGTCTTCAGCAGTATCGGATTCGATGTTCCCAAGAACTTCTGAAAGGATGTCATCTATTTCATCTTCTAGTTCATTGCTCATAATTTCGGAACGTAATGTCAGTTTAAACTATTCGCAAATAAACATTATTGGACTGTGGTGTAAATAACTAACAGCTATATGATTAATAGAATCACAAGAGACTCCAATCATATGCTGTGTTGAATAGCGGTGCTGGTCAGGACAGTCGGAATTTGAGTTGGGTTGTCAGGGGCCGATGCCGCTGGTCTCAAAGCTGTGTCACTTCGTTATGGCTCAGAGGACGCTATTCAACACAGCACAATCATACAGTCATTAACACGATTAGTCTATGATCTCCCATACTAGTGTGTTGCCGACTTTCCGCGAGACTACTGAACCTTCGTCTTCCATTTGCTGAAGTCGCTTATATGCAGTGTCGTGAGCACAACCAACCCGTTCTGCTATTTCGCCCGTACCAGCCAGCCCATCTTCAGCACTAATAGCACTGAGAAAATCCTCAGTCGGATATTTGCCGGTGTACCGGCCGGTATTTTCATTACGGTCGGGCATTGGTCCACCGTACATTCCAATTCTGATTAGTCCTAACGGTCCATCTTGAACCATTATGAGAACTCCGAAAGGTATTTACCTTTATGGACTCTCATAATGGTTGTAGAGCTCGGCCCACTGAGCACTGATGCCGACTGAAAGTGCCAGGGTGGTGAAGACACCCGGGCCGGGTTCCAACCGCGAGGCGAGAACCCAATGAATACTAAAGGACTCACCGGACAAGACTCCGACGATCGGTTGACTGAAGAGGCAATACAGATAGATGCGGCTCAACCCTGGGAACAGGTGGTGGCTTGTCAGTTCCCCAGTTCAGAGGTGTGGGGCAACACATCCACTGAGGAGAATGCCTTCCGGCCCGCTGGAATCCCTGAGTTCAACCTCGGGCCCCAGAAGTACGTCGACGGCTGTTATTCGCGGTCAGAGTGTTTCACACCCGACCTGTACGAATCAGTGAGTGGGGGTGAACGAAGATGGTAGCGGGCGATGCGTCGGCGTTTGACGGGACCCATTTAGAGACTGAAATTGAGCTGCCGAATGTTTCTGACGAGACGACGTTGCCGGATCTGTACGTCAGGCTAGAAACCGACCTGCTCGCGCCTGGTGATGGGACCGACACCGACAGACACTACGCAGCGCTGAACCCACCCCAGAGAGATGGTCCGCAGAACGAGACAGGAGACCAGACCTCGCCGTTCACACCGGTAGCCTGGCTGCGGCACGGCTGTAAACAGGTGTTGAAGATTTCTGGGGTGTCGGCGTATCATCCCGACGAGTCAGGTGCGGATCATAGATTACAGGACCTGTACGAGCAGGTTCCCAGCGTGCAAGGAGAAGCACAGTACCGCCAATTGAACATACAGGTCTCACCTCGGGACGCTGAGAAAGAACCACTCAGCCAGGCGTCACGGGAAGTAATCGGGAATCTTGAGGGAACGTGGCGGTTGAGGCTGCAGGAGCCGAAGCCGGAGTACGTCGGATTACTCGTTGAAGCTGTGGACCATATGAGTGCGTACAGTGACGAGTACACGAGGCAGTTCGGTGAAACGCAGAATCTCGGTGCTAAGCTCGTTGACGCGCAAGTGGTCAATCCGCTGTTCACAGACGACGAAATTCGTCGTGTGACAGACCCGAAACGGGATGCGACCGCAGGGATGCAAACGAAAGACGACATATGGCGAGAACACGGTCGTCAGCAGTTCGTACAGGCACTACAGGAACGAATAACTGTTGCAGACGCCTACGGGGGTGATGCGTGATGGCGAAAGCAAGCGGCCGTGAGAAGACGCCTACAGCGGTAAGAAACGAAATTTTGGAGCGCGACGAATATATGTGCCGAGGGTGCGGTGCAAAGGGACCGAGTGCGGGCGGGACAGCGACGCTACACGTCCACCACTCGGATCCGGATCCAGACCATGGCGATCGGCACGATCCGGGGAACCTCGTGACGCTGTGTACGGACTGCCACGCGTGGTTGCACAAACGGCCGGACAGTGACGCGGTCCCGTTCAGGATTTCCGACGCGGATCGGGACGTGCTACGGCCCCACGACTACGAGATCTTGCAGGTATTGGCTGATGACGGCCCACTGTCGACCGGTGAAATCCAAGAGAAGTTGACTGTCGAGGTGTCTTCGCTGACGGTGCGGGAACGACTGTGGCTCTTGATGGGACTCGATTACGAGGTCGAAGACCGGGATTCACCGCTCGTCGATCAGTCTGCGAAGACCGGTGAATGGGGACTCGTAGATCAGATTGAGGAGTCCGAACGCGGGCGTATCCCTGACGATACCCAGTCGTTGATCCGTCGTGTCCACGACGAGCGGGTTCGGCGGGCACTGGCACGAGGCTGTGACCGTGACGTAGTCACTAATCTGTTCGACATCGCAGAGCGAACATCGTGGCACAAGCAACGCCGTGCGCAAGCGTACGACTTCCCGTTACACGCCTTAGAACGTGGTGGATCGGCCGAATCCACACGTGACCGGAGTGACGTGGCGGGCGACGATAGTGAGAAGACGACGAAATCGGCTGTACCGGCAGACGCTCAGCAGCGACTCGACGCGATCGATGACGGTGAATCCGATAGTGACGATATGGCGACGAGTACGGTATCGGAAGATGAGAGTACAATTGAAACTGGCGGAGCTAGTGGATCGTCAGTTACCGCTGAAGAGTTAAACCAAGCAGTGGAGACGCTGCGTGCTGTCGTAGAACAGGTCAGTAGTAATTAGCTGACTGTAGACACGCTTTGTTTTCTCTTCAGTATTGGCGCTGTAGTAACTGATTGTATAGCCCGATACGCAGAGGGTGTGGCCTACCGACTGACTGATATTGTTATAGTGACCGGCATATCACGAATTATCGGAATTTGCGATCGTCCTGAAATGCTTCGATGTCGCTATCTGTTGGGCCTGTTTTTCCGGTCCCGTAACGTCCGTCATCCTTCTGGTGTCCAAACCCGTGTGAATTCTGCCCGATCTTATCCTCAGGTTCGTCGTATGACTCTCGGTTACGGTCTCGTTGTATGATTTCGATTCCTGTAGCTTGTAGCCCATCAGCGGTTCGAATAACGCTGAATTCGAGTCGGTCACCTTGGTCTATCCAGGTGGTATCGGTATCGCTGATATGGAAAAATACGTCCTCAGTATAGTCACCAGCCTCTGTCTTGGACGTGACATCTGTTGTGGTGACAAAACCGAAACCGCGGTCATCGTTGAATTCACAGACCGTTCCGGTCGCAGTTTTTGCCACCTCGGTGTGGCGCTCCTGGTTCTCTGGTTCGGATTGAGATGGTTGAGACGTGTCCGCGGGGGATTCGTGTGCTCCGTCACAAGCGTCTAGTTTCTGGTGGAGCTCATAGTGATATTCAGAGTTGAACGTCTCTCCACAGTTTTTGCATCGTGGCCGCGCCATAGCGTAGCATCTGACCAATCAAACAAAAATTCTTCGTGAGTGAAACTTCGGATGATAGAATCTTCTGGATGGCCAACGTAGTATTGGGATCGTCATAGAAAGACTACGGAAACGCGGTTGATCGGTGCTGGGTAGTAGTACTGTCGAAAATCCCTACAGCCGTTATTCGGGGTTACAAAGAGGCTCATACAAGACTTCCCCCATCTACGCCGGAAGCGTTAGATTCTATCCAGAATGCTCTCTTGTGAAGTATAGCGAGAATCGATGCAGACGTGTTGATCCTTGTTATTCCTGTCTTTCAGAGAGTATATCATTTGAGAACTCTTCTGAGATGGGCTGTACGCTGCTTCGAGTATTCCAGACTATTTCTTTTTGCTCGTCATATTCACTGACCTTGAGATTAGAAAGGCGGTACCACTGGTTTTCCTCAAGCGTCGGTGGATTATCGCTTTTCCACGAGACGAATCGTGCGGATCCGCCGTATCGATCAGTCAGAATTCCTGCTTGGTGCTGTTTCGTGAACGAGTCAAATAATCTCTCGACTTTCGCTGTGACAGTCATTAATTCGCCAACTTCATCGAGCGGTTCAACGTGTCCTGCGTCAACCGTTTCAGTGTAGTCATCGATCTCATCGAGGAATCTCGATTGTTGGTTGCCTCGGGTGAGGATGTCGAGTGTTCGTTTGGTTCGCGTGATTGCGACGTAGAATGCACGGCGTTCTTCCTCAATGTCGCCGACAACCGGGGGTTGCACCGGAGCGAGGAGTTCTCCCTGACGACGATTAGACGGGAACCCGTAAGGGCCTTCTGCGGCGTGGACGAGAACGATGTGATCTGCTTCCCGCCCCTTTGCCTGGTACAGTGAGTAGACAGCTACCCCATCGTTTTTATTATCTGGACCGCAGTACTGGTCGGACTTTCCGACGTATGGGATTTGTTGTGCTTGTAGTCCCTCTTTGATTTCAGAGAGATACGGGACGGCATCGTCGTACCGGCACAGTATCATAATGTCACCTGGTGCTGCACCGTCTGTGATGTACTCGGTCACGAGGTCTATCGTATACTTGCGGACACGACGGACGTAATCGTAGAACCGGTAACCCCGCAGTACGTGGACACTGGGTGTCGTCTGCCGGTTAACTGCCGACTGGACCGTCTTTGAAAGCTGGTTTGAATTATTCTCGATTAACGTATTGCCTGCTTCGATAACTGTCGGCGGCGACCGGAAATTCGTGGTCAGGTCTGTACGGACCGGATCGTCGAAGTACTCGGCAAAGTCTGTGAAGTACTCGACAACGGCCCCTTGGAACGAATAGATGCTTTGCCAGTCGTCGCCGACGGCGAACAATTTCGCGCCGTCCGTTCCAGTTAATTCTTGGATCAGATCGAGTTTTCCCTTCCCAATGTCTTGGAATTCGTCGACGAGAAGATGCTTATACCGGTCGGTGTAAGAATCGGGATTTTGTTGAATGGTGTCGACGGCGTCGTGAACCATATCTTGGAAATCGACTAGTCCGTTCCGCGTGAGATAACGTACATACTCTCGTAAGAGGTAGATTCCACACTTGCCAAAATGGTACTGCCGGGGATGGGTATCGGAGAGCTGATCGTCGATGTCTGATGGTTTGAGTTCGAATCGTTTCGCGTTTTCAATAAAACTGACAAATCGGCTTTTGATCCATCCTTCGCGGTGGTTGTACTCGAATGCTGAATTGACGAGTTCCTCAAAGTCCATCCGGTCGAGGTCTACACCGTGGTGTTGGAGTCGGTGTCGGAGAACTTGTTTGAGTCGGTCGGCTTCGTGTTCAAATTCATAAGTACTGACCAGCGTGTACTCGGCATCGGCAAACTGGGTTCTAGCCCACTCGATTTTCTCGCGGTACTCCGCAGTGCTTTGGGAGAACCACGATGCCACTGACCCGGACTCGTCGATTCCCCAGTGTTCGATATACAGGTCGTACTGTGGCAGGTAGAAGTCAGGAGTGTACCCAGCCTTATGCGAGTCCGAGTTGGCCCATACCGCCCGATCTTCGTAGCGGTACTCGACTTGGTGAGTATAGAGGAAATCCGCGATCAACTTCTCGGCCCGTGACTTCACCTCAGTACCTCGCAGCGTTACGTACGTCTGCTCCCGCCGGGCTTCAACGTACTCTTCGCGGGTCTCGAAATCCGCCTCGTCGTAGTACACATCATCGAAGTGAACGAGAAACTCGTAGTAGTGGTCGAGGAACTCCGAATTGGCGTCTTGTTCACGAGCTTGGCGGATCTTCCGGTCGATGAAGTTCCGCTGTTCGTTTGGATCGATCGATTCGACAAACCCGGCCTGGGATTCTCGGATGAGCTCATAGCCGAACGATTGGATGGTCTGGACCGATACAGCAGTAATTCCGAACTGTTCCCGTAACCGCTGGCGCATCTCGTCGGCCGCTTTATTGGTATACGCTAACACGAGAATGTCTGCAGGATCGACATCCTGTTGTCGAATAAGATACGCAACTCGTGTCGTGAGTGTGAGTGTCTTCCCTGTACCAGCGGCAGCGATCACCTGATTATACGTTCCATTACGGATTACTGCCTGTTGCTGCTCCGGTGTCAGGTCGAGGTTGTCGGCACCGATGTCAGAGAACAGCGACGTACACCGGCGCCGTTCTCTTTCAACAAACTCCGGGTTATAGTCACAGGGGCGTAGTTCGGTCTGGATTTTCTCTATAGCCTGTTCCAGTTGCTCTGCGCGCTGTCGATCAGTATCTGCGAGGATAGAAAAATCAATCTGCTGATAGAGTTCGTTGACATCATCTTCGATCGTGGCACCCTCAGTACAGATACTGCTGTAAGCGAAACGAGTCAAGTACTGTCTATACTTGAGATAGGGTTTTATATCGGCTTTGAGAGTCTGGAATGCGGTGAAGCAGTCATCAAACAGGCTATCGAAAGCGGTTTTTTCATCGATGAACGTCTCGAACTCATCAAGCCGCGGTAAGTAGTCCGCCAAGGATTCCAATCGCTGTGTTTCGATATGGTCACAATATTTGGACTGTTGAACGTCTCTAATTGACTGTCGAAGCGTCGAAATCCGCTCGGTTAACTCTTGAGCATCTGTTAGTCTATATCCGTTTTTTCGAGCGGGAGCAAGTTGCTGTCGTAGTTCGGATACCCCGTTATCTACAGTTGTATAGGTTTCCTCGAACTGCTCGCGTGCATACGTGGTCCGGGTCTGTTTGAGATCCTGATAGAGATCAGATAGTGCAGTTTGCAGCTTCCGACCCCGCTCAATCACCGCGTGTGTATCATCGACCGTCAGTTGACGTTCGGCTGAGACCTCGTTGTGTAGACGAGCAATATCGCGGAGCAGGTTGTCATCAGCTAGGTACTGTTCAAGTTCAATATACGGCTTGCTCCGGTCTTTCAGTCGTTCGTATGTTTGCTCCCATACAGAGAGCTTGTCTTCAATTCGCGTTATCTTCTGTTGACGCCGGGTTCGCAATATTTGTAGTCGAGTCGCACCGGCTTCCACAGAGTGAGTTAATAACGCCTGGGCTGTAGTCAAAATTTCTCGCTCATCATGACAAAGAAAAGCCGTAGTTGGATTCGAAAGCAGACGCTCGATCATCGAGAGTGTCTGTTTCTCTCTGTTGAGTACTATCTCGATATTTGAGATCTGCTCAGAGAGTTTCTCTACACCAGTCTGTGACCCCGCAGACGCCGGATAGCAAGATCGGTTGAGCTCATCGAGACAATCCTGCGAAAGTATAGCCTCTTCATCGATCTTTGCTGAGCTGCTCTTATTTGCTAACCGCGATCTGGCCTTACTGTATGTTGTAACGACTAACTCGTAGCGGTTTACGACACGGCTTCGATACTCGGCTAACTGTCCGGGATCAACGTTCGTGGGAACGAATAACTGCTTCCAGATCGTGTTTGGAAGTAGAATTCGTTTCAGTAGGGATCGGGAACCGGATACGTAGGTCTTGATGTCCTCAAACGTCTCCCAGTCGGGGTCTTCGACGACTGGATCAGAGAGCGGCTTCGAAGAGGGCCTTTCCATTAGCACTATTGACATTTCTGTTTGTATGACTGGGCATATAATTTGTCCCCAATCACCGCTGGCCACTGTCTGCAAATAATAATATCAGTACCCGGAGCTACGAGCTTTCGTCATCATAGTCACTCATATTGCCTATCGCGTAATATCTAATTGGCACAGCGAGGTTCTCGTTGTAGCTTACTGACGATCGCCCAGACCTCGTGGTCGGTGTCGTGCGCCCAGTATCGCACCCAATCTAACGGCACCGCATCGTGCCGCGGATGCGGATTCACGTCGACGATCCAGTCCCGGTCGAACGCCAACACGTACATCACGCCACTGCTACCAGTCGTTCTGCAAGTGTTTCGAGTTCCTCACGCTCATCGATTACGTTGAGCCACGCCGACGGAAGGCTCTCCGGCCCGTGTCGCGCGCCGGCGATTGCACCGGTGATCGCACCGATCGTATCTGCGTCCCCACCTAGATTCACAGCGTCGATGATCGCTCTCCGCGTACTGTCAGCGGTTAATCCGTGGTACAGCGCGGTTTGCAGTGTCGACACAACATACCCGCTCGTCTGCAGATCGGGTGTCGATCCCGCATCTGGAAGTGCTGCGAGTGCGGTCACCAACTCGTCTGGGGAATCTGCCTCAACACGTGTAAGCGCCGACTGGAGCGGGTCAGACCGGTCGCCTAGTAGGTTAGCGATAGTGAGATTGAGGATCGCGCATCCGAACTGACACCGCGGATCGTAGTGTGTGATTGCAGATGAGTCTCGACTCACAGAAATGAGGGTGGCTGGATCGTCGTGGTAGGCGAGGGCATACGGGGCGCACCGCATCACGCTACCGTTGCCGGCGTTCTGCCCTTCCCGACGATGTTCCCAAACAGTCTGCCCCGCCTCGTCCCACGATGCACCAGCGTTGAGCTGGTGGATCGCGTCGGCGGTCATCATCCCGATGTCGAACGGCCCGCTCTGATACCACGAGACGAACCGATCTGCAACGTCCTCGGGAACGAATTCGCCGTGATCCGCGAGGCTTCGAGCGATACACAGTGCCATCTCCGTGTCGTCGGTGATCGTCCCGGCCGGCTGTCTGTGGGTGCCGTGTCCGAGCATCTCCGTGACGGTGCCGCGTTCCGCGGCGATCTGATCGGCCGATTTGAATTCGACCGGTCGACCCAGTGCGTCCCCACACGCTAACCCGAGCAGCACGCCGCGAGCACGTTCCTGGAGCGACATACTCGAACGATTTCCCGCCTAACAGTTAGTGATACCCCTGGCGCTATTTCCAGATATACTCGTCTATCCTGGCTGGTCCGCTCCAAGGTCACCAATCGAATGGTGAAATGACTTGTTTCCGGAAACGTCTGAAGTACATCCCTGACGACAGTATATCGCAAGACTGCAGAAGGAATAGGTGCTGCCGTGGGTAACGACTGGTGGTTTCCGGAAACGTCCCAGTCATATTTTTGTGAGTGAGTTCGCATCGAGAATACGAAGATGATCCGCGATGCTCGCGTGCTCCGCGCCGGGTTCGTGCCGCGCGAGGTCGAGCATCGTGACGCGGAAGTCAATCACTTGTCGAGCGTGCTGGAATCCGTGATCGACCGGCTTGAGGACGCGATCCCCCGGCTCCCCGCCGGCCACGTCGACCCTGCCGAGCTCGTGGAGACGATTCGTGTTTCCAAACCACTCGATGCATACACGCATACGACACGCACGGTGGCCGCGCTTGAGCGTGCGGACGCACGCAACGTGTCGGTATATCCTGGACAAAGCATCAAGTACGTTGTTGTCGATGACACGAAATCGTCACAGGACCGTGTCGCACTCCCACACGAAGACCCCAAGTCCTACGACCCCTCATACTATGAGGCGCAACTCATCCGTGCCACCGAGAGTCTCCTCTCACCGCTTGGCTGGGACCGTTCTGACATCCGTCGCACGCTAGGCGGGTACAAAACTCCAAAATTATCTCGGTTCAGCAAGTGATTCTCTCAGGTATTGCTGATAAACACAGGGCGGGGAATCGGTAGGGTCAATCAATCACCGCCTGGTGGGCAGTAGCTGCCTTTACCGGGAAACTGGGATGGGTATGGTGAACTCACGTGGGAATGAGTGCGCCCGCTGATCTATCCTGGGATGATGCCTTTACGCTCGGCAATATATAGCCGTAACTCCGCGTCAGGGATTGGAAATTCGACAGTGAGCAAAAGATAGTGTGGTTTGATACGAAGTGCAATGATGCTGTTTGTGGGGAGAGTTGGGGTGAAGTCCCGAAGCACGTGAATCGGAATGGTGAGTTTCGTTGTTGATCCGTGAATAGCTTCGATGTTGTCGGGTTGGACAACGTACGTGAAGTCTTCTTCACCGTGTGAAGCGGTGAATGCGACGCGCTGGGCGTCTGGAGTGATCTGAATTTCTACTTCGCCACCACTGAGGAGACTGGCATCACCGACATGTCTCAAGAGAGCCTCGAGGGGAAGACCATCGCGACTGGCCCAGTCGGCGCGACTGGGACTTGGACGGCGCCACTTAAGTTGGCGGGCATCGATCTCGATAGCGTAGAACTGGTCAGCG
>ENA-ORDC01000713-ORDC01000713.1-marine-metagenome-genome-assembly--contig:-NODE-713-length-29640-cov-7.984711_pt1 | contig 29640 bp, 27 predicted proteins | sample MGYA00237783_ERZ508515 | MGnify/ENA primary metagenome ERZ508515 (study PRJEB26186, sample SAMN06268792) | marine metagenome | isolation source: Eden Landing Ponds, San Francisco, CA, USA | place... | reverse complement strand
ATGGTGACCCCGCGCTCGCGCTCCTCGGCGAGGTTGTCCATCACGTAGGCGAACTCGAAGCCGCCCTTGCCCTTCTCCTCGGCCTCCTCTCGGTACTGTTCGATGACGTGCTCGGGTACGCTCCCCGTCTCGAAGAGGAGTCGGCCCACGAGCGTGCTCTTGCCGTGGTCGACGTGGCCGATGATGGCCAGGTTCTGGTGCGGTTTGTCTGCCATGGTGGGATTCAGGCGCCTGAAGGCGCTACTGCTCGAATCCTTGACCGGTGGCAAGTAAAACGATTTCGATACGGCCTGCCCAGGGTCCGTCACGTATTGCGGTTTTCGTGCGAGCGCGTACCACGCCGCGCCCACCCGCGGTCCCAGGGCCGTCGCGTCGGTCGACCTGACCCACCCTGGGCCGCGGGCGGGCTACCGCGACAGCCGGCGGACGTCGGCCAGCACCGCGGTCGCCGTCTCCGGCCCACCCGCGCCCCGGCCGGAGAGGTTCATCCGGCCGCCGTGGCGCGTCTCGATCTGGACGATGTTTATGGTCCCCGACACCGCGAGCGTGCCGTGCTCGGGTACCAGCCGCGGCCCGACGCGGACCCCCTCACGGCTCGCCTCGCCGATGAGCCGGACGGTCCGCCCGTCCTCGGCCGCCAGCTCGAGGGCGCTCCCGGGGATGCCCTCGATGCCCGCCACCTCGGCGTCGTCGAGCGAGAAGCCGCCGCCAGACAGCAGGTTCGACAGGATGACGCACTTCAGCCCGGCGTCCGTGCCCTGGACGTCGAAGGAGGGGTCGGCCTCGGCGACGCCGAGGTCCTGGGCCTCCGCGAGGACGTGGTCGTAGCCCAGGCCCTCGGCGGCCATCCGGGTGAGGATGAAGTTCGCCGTGCCGTTGAGGACGCCACGAACCGCGGGGACGTTCTCTGGGCCGCGGTCCTCGATGGTGGCGATGGCGGGGATGGCGCCAGCGACGGTCGCCTCGAAGCGGACCTCGCCCGCGCTGTCGGCGGCGAGCGCCATCAGGTTGTCGTAGCGCTCCGCCACCGGCCCCTTGTTCGCCAGCACGACGTGGCGGTCGCGCTTCAGGGCGCGCTCGACGTGGCCGAAGCCGGGCTCGGCGTCGCCGAGGGTCGTCGGCGTCGCCTCGACGAGGGCGTCGTAGTCGGCCTCCAGGACGTCGGCCGGGTCGCCGTCGCCGACGGTCCCGGTCTCGTCCTTGGTCGAGAGCGCCGCCTCGACCGCTACCCCGCCGTCGTCGACCACCGCGCCCGAGGAGTCCGCGAGGCCGACGACCTCGTGGCCGAACTCGCCGGCGAGCTCCGCGACCGACCGGCCGACCGAGCCCGCGCCGAAGACGGCGAGCCTCACGCCGCCACCTCCGTCCCCGCCGGCTCGATGACCACCAGATCCTTCTCGGCCGCCACGGACCGGACCGCCCCGATGGCATCCTGCACGGTACCGCGCTCGGCGGCGACCCGGAGCCGGGCGCTGGCGTCGTCGCCGCCGCGGCCGCCCGCGGCGAAGGAAAAGTCGACCACGGTCGCGGTCGAGCAGGTCTCGATGCGCGAGAGCGTATCGGAGAGGTCCGACTCCACGAGGTCCCCGACGAGGAGCAGGACGACCTCCTCGCCGTAGCGTTCGGCGCCCGCCTGGACGACGTTCACGCCGGCGTCCTTCAGGGCGTCGACGATGACGGGGAAGCGGTCGGGGGGACACTCGAGGTCGACCTCGACGGGGATGTGGCCCCGGGGCGTGATGTTCCCGCGCTCGTGGAAGATGGAGAGGAGGTTCCCGCCGCTGTCGGCGATGGGCTCGAGGGCGGCGAGCAGCTCGCCGGGTCGGTCCTCGAGCTCGAGCCGGACCGTGTAGGCCCGGTAGTCGGCCTCGGCCTCGTCGCTCATTCGTCCACCCCCGATGGGAGGATGGGTCGTGGAATCGGGTCGGTCCGGGACTGTCGATGGTGGTGTGACATGGTGGCGTGGTGAGTCTTCTACCGTCGTTTTCGGGCGATACCGCGGGAGTCGAGAAGGTGTGATGGTGGCGCTAGCGAGCGCCCGCTGTCCCGGGTGTCGTGGCACGGGCCCCTGCGTGGGCCGTCGTGTCGGGGCCAGCCATTACCGTGGTGGTTCCCCCGTCCGGTAATAAGCCTTTATACCACACCGTGGGCCCGGAAACGGGCATGAACGTGAATCAGGGAGAAGTGGGGTCGTGTGGGAACGCTGCAGAGGGGCCGGTCTACTCGACGTCGATGCGGTGGCCGTGTTCCTCGCCGTCCTCGACGACGGGGAGGTGGACTTCGAGGACGCCGTTCCGGTAGGAGGCCTCGATCTCCTCGGCGACGATCTCCCGGGGCAGGGCGAAGCGCTCGGTCACCGTGCGGGTCCGGCGCGACGTGGTGGACTCGGATTCCTCGGCGACGCCGTGGCTCGCCGAGAGGTGGAGCACGCCGTCGTCGTACCGGAGGTCGATCTCCTCGGTCTCGAAGCCGGGGAGGTCGACGGTGAGCACGTACTCGTCGTCGTGCTCGGCCAGGTCGGTGTTCAGCCCGAAGCTGATGCCGAACCGGTCGTCGAAGCCCTGCTCGCGCCACTCGGTCATGTCCCGCACCATCTGGTCGAACATCCGCTCCATCGTCTCGAAGGGTGTGTATCGCATACTTAAGTCACCGCACAACTATAGGATTGCAGTCCACATAAACATAGCTGGACTGACAGTAGCACGCAGGGCGGGTGAACGGCAGACTCGACTACCGGGGTTCGGTGCAGCTCAGGCGTAGTGTTCCTCGACGTACTCGACGATGTCGTCGCTCTCGTAGCGCGTCTCCTCCCGGGCGGTGTCGACGAGGTATGGGATCTGGTCCTGGCCGCCCAGCTCCGTCATCTCCCGGAACGTCTGTTCGTTTGTCACGTCGCCGCCCTGGCCGCCGGGGAGCCGCGGGTTGTGGATGACGTACGAGACGCCGAGTTCGGAGAGCGCCTCGCGGACCTTCCCACAGTGCGGACAGCCCTCGGACTGATAGAGTTCGAGCATGGCGGTCGTCTAGAGGAGCCCACGCCCGAAAATACTGTGCGTCGGGTACGGGCTTGCCGATTCAGTCGTGTGAATCAGCCGCGGGCGTGCTGGGCGGTGGTATTCAGCACCCGAGCGCGAACAAACTGAGCGAGCGGCCGCAAGCGCGACCAACGGGAGCGCGAAGCGGTTTTTGGTCCAGGTTTTTGCAAGGCGGGCCGCAGGCCCGCCGTAGCAAAAGGTGGGTGCTTAGAAGTAATCGATGCTCGGCGGCAGCTCCAGCTTCATGCCCTTCCGCTCGCGGATCTCCATGATGGTCTCGGTCTGGAGGTTGTCGGCCATGACCTCGAAGCCGGCGTTCTCCGTGTTCCAGGAGGCGCGGCCCTCGGTCGCAGAGCGGATGTCCGAGGAGAAGCCGATCATCTCGTCGACCGGTGCGACGCCCTCGACGACCATCAGGTCGCCTTCCTGGTACATGTCGTCGACGCGGCCACGACGACCCTGAATCTCGCCCGAAGCCGAGCCCATGTACTCGTTGGGGACGTCGATGCGGACCTCCTGGATGGGTTCAAGGAGACGCACTTCGCCGTCGATGAGGGCGTTGTGGATGGCACGGCGAGTGGCCGGGATGACCTGTGCCGGGCCGCGGTGGATGGCGTCCTCGTGGAGGCGGGCGTCGTGGAGACGGATGAGCGAGCCCTGGACGGGTTCCGCGGCGAGTGGGCCGTCGTTGAGGGCCTCTTCCATACCCTCCAGCACCAGTTCCATCGTCTCGTTGAGGTGCTGGATACCCTTCGTGTCGTCGATGATGATGTTGGTGCCGTGGATGTGCTCGACGTTCTGGGAGGTGTCCTTGTCCATCCCCGCCTCCTGCAGCGCCTCACGGCGTTCGAGTTCGGGCATGTCCATCGAGGCCTCGCCCATCTGGACCGTCTCGACGAGGTCCTCCGAGAGCGGGTGGACCGTGATGTAGAAGCGGTTGTGCCGGTTCGGGGAGATACCCTCGACCTCGCGGGACTCCTGCTGGGGGGCCTCGCGGAAGACGACGATGGGTTCACCGGTGTTGATCGGGATGCCCTGGTTGCGCTCGATGCGCTGGCCGATCACTTCGAGGTGGAGCTCGCCCTGCCCGGAGATGAGGTGCTCGCCGGTGTCCTCGTTGATCTCGATCTGGATAGTGGGGTCTTCCTTGGCAACCTGCTGGAGCGTCTCGATGAGCTTGGGCAGGTCGTCCATGTTGCGAGCCTCGACGCTCTTGGTGATGACCGGCTCGGAGATGTGCTCGATGGACTCGAAGGGCGTCATCTCGATGGACGACACCGTGGAACCGGCGATGGCGTCGCGCAGACCCGTCACGGCGGCGATGTTCCCCGCGGGAACGCGGTCGACTTCCTCGCGCTCGCCGCCCATGTAGATGCCGACGCTCTGGACGCGGTTCGTGCCCGCGGTCCCGGAGACGTACAGCTCCTGTCCCTTCTCGATGGTGCCCGAGAAGACACGACCCGCAGCGATCTCGCCGGCGTGGGGGTCGATACCGATGTCGGTGACCATCATGACGACTTCGCCGTCCGGGTCGACGAGCTGCATCGACTCGGAGACGTCCGTCGTGTCGTCACCGCGCCAGATGCGCGGGATACGACGGGGCTGGGCGTCGACGGGGTTCGGGAAGTGCTCACAGACCATGTCGAGGACGACGTTCGACAGGGGGGTGCGCTCGTGGAGTTCCTGTCGGTTGTCGGCCCGTTCGAGGTCCATGATGTCCCCGAAGTCCATGCCGGTACGCTGCATCGAGGGCATCGAGACGCCCCACTTGTACAGCGCGGACCCGAAGCCGACGGTCCCCTCCTCGACGGAAACCGTCCAGTCGTCGTTGATGTCGTCCATCTCCTCGGTCATCCCGCGGATGAGTTCGTTCACCTCGTGGATGACGCCCAGGAGTCGCTCCTGCATCTCCTCGGGCCCCTCCTGGAGCTCGGAGATGAGGCGGTCGACCTTGTTGATGAACAGAGTCGGCTTGACGCCCTCGCGCAGGGCCTGCCGGAGGACCGTCTCCGTCTGGGGCATGGCACCCTCGACAGCGTCGACGACCACGAGCGCGCCGTCGACGGCACGCATCGCGCGGGTGACGTCCCCGCCGAAGTCGACGTGGCCGGGCGTGTCGATGAGGTTGATGAGGTGGTTGGTACCCTCGTACTCGTGGGTCATCGAGACGTTGGCGGCGTCGATGGTGATGCCGCGCTCTTGCTCGTCTTCCTCGGTGTCCATCGCGAGCTGTTCCCCGGCGGTCTCGTCGGAGATCATGCCCGCGCCAGCCAGCAGGTTGTCCGTCAGCGTCGTCTTCCCGTGGTCGACGTGTGCTGCGATGGCGATGTTCCGGATGTTCTCCGGCTCGTCCATCAGTGTCTCGCACTCCTGTACGATCTTCTTGCGTCGGCCCATTATACGGCGTTCTATCAATCGGGGCGTCAAAAGGGTAGTGTTTCGACGTGAGCGTGTCATCGACACGCGAAGCGTCCGGCAAAACCGCCCGCAAACGTCGCGTCCCCCGCAAGAGTAATAGTACGACAACCCTTGACACAGGATACATGGGGATACGAGTGCAGGGCCCGGGTCCAGCGGAACCGTTTCTCGGGGCGCGCGACCTCTTCGAGACCGAACACACCCTCGACCGGCCGGTGACCGTCCAGATCCGTGAAGACCCCGACGAGCGTACGCGGGTCAGTCACGACGACGAGAGCCACCTGCTGGTCATCTCACAGCAGGCGGCGACGAGCGCGATGGCCCGTGAGCTCGCCCTCCACGAGTTCGGCCACATGCTCCACTACGAGCGCGACCACCCATCGCACACGCAGTCGACCGACGAAGCCATCTTCCTCGCCCTCGCCGGGCGGTCGGTCGAGCGGCGCAAACTCGCCCACTGCTATCAGATCGCCAATCACATGAAAGACATCTACGCCGACGATCTGTGGCTGGACGTCGCGCCTGCGGACAAACTCGTCTCCTTCCTGGAGTCGAGTATCGCCGCGGCGGTCGCCGACCGACCCCGGGACCCGACGAGAGACCGCGACTCCGGCAGACACGACTCTGAGGGTGAGCGGACGACGCTCGACCGGCCGGGGACACCGACGGCCTGGAAGCGACTCACGCCCGCGGCCGACCCCGACATCACGGCCGTCAACGCCGCGTTCGCCCTCGGACTCGTCGAGCGCCACGACCTCGTCGACGAGGACCACCGGCTCTACGACCTCGCACACGCGGCCGCCCAGGACGCCCCGGGGATCGGCCTCAGCGAGTTCAAGCGACGGTTTCGCAGCCTCGCGGAAGATCCCGGGGAGAGCGAGTATCGCAAGACCCTCGTCGACGTGACGCGGGCGTACGCCGGCGCCGGCGACCAGGCCGCCGATTGACCGTCTGTATCGTATCGCACCGCATTGTATCGTATTTTCGACAGTCGCGGAAACGCGGGTAGTGGTTTCTTGGGGACGCCGTCGCAGTCACGGGTATGGAAACGGTCACCGTCCGCGATGCCGAGGTCCCCGTACTCGGGCTGGGGACGTGGCAGATCACCGGCGAGCAGTGCTACGAGACCGTCTCGACGGCCCTCGAACTTGGATATCGTCACATCGACACCGCCCAGATGTACGGCAACGAGCGCCAGGTCGGCCGGGCGGTCGCCGACAGCGACGTCGACCGCGACGACGTCTGGGTCACGACGAAAGTCACCCCCGGCAACGCCCGCTACGACGACGTCCTCGAATCGACCCGGGAGAGTCTCGACCGCCTCGACACCGACTACGTCGACCTCCTCTTGCTCCACTGGCCGAACCCGCTCGTCGACTTCCGTGATACGGCCCGGGCGATGGCACAACTGCGCGACGACGGGTTGATCGACCACGCTGGCGTGAGTAACTTCCGTCGGTGGCGCCTCCGCAAGGCCCGCGAGAAGTCCCCGATCCCGATACTCGCCGACCAGGTGCGCTGTCACCCCTACTACACGCGGGAGAAACTTCGGCACGAGTGCGAGCGGGAGGGACACGTGTTGACTGCGTACAGTCCGCTGGCCCACGGCGGGGTGATCGGTGACGACCGCCTCGCGGCGATCGGCGAGCCCCACGACAAGAGCGCCGTGCAGGTCGCGCTCCGCTGGCTCACCCGGCGGACGAACGTCGTCGCTATCCCCAAGGCGACGAGTCGTGAGCATCTCGCCGCCAACCTCGCCGCGCTGGACTTCGAGTTGCCTGACTCGGAACTGGCCACCGTTGCTGATCCGTCGCTTCTGCGGACGGCCTCTCTGATGCTCCGCAACGAATTCGCGCCCTGATAGTGCTTATTGTAGATTATTTCCGGATCGCGCCGACCCCGGGGTCGGCGTGTACCGGTAAATCACTACAATAATCAGTATGAAGCCGGTCGAACCCGTCGTGGCACTGTCGACAGGGGTCTGGTCCACCCTTCGTGAAGCCGAAACAGTCGATCAGTACAGGCCCTGTACCGAACGGTCACGGAGAGCGACGCTGGCGTTTCGAACCGTCGGTGACACCGAGGTCCGGGAGTGTTTTCACGGAGACGCCCCCACCGTGGATCGATGGTCGATATTCGCAGACTCGACGAGGCGACCGTCGAGCGCATCGCGGCGGGCGAGGTGGTCGAACGCCCCGCCTCGGTGGTGAAAGAACTCGTCGAGAACAGCCTCGACGCCGACGCTTCCCGCGTCGAGGTCGCCGTCGAATCCGGCGGCAAGGGGGGTGTCCGCGTCGCCGACGACGGTATCGGCATGACCGAGTCGGAGGTCCGCCGCGCCGTCGAGGAACACACTACCTCGAAGATCCGTGACATCGACGACCTCGAAGCGGGCGTCGGGACGCTGGGATTCCGCGGCGAGGCGCTGCACGCCGTCGGCGCCGTCTCGCGCGTCACGATACGAACTCGCCCGCGGAGTGACCGCGACGTCGAGGACCACCGTGGCACGGAACTCGTCGTCGAGGGCGGCGAGGTCACCAGCGTCGGCCCCGTGGGCTGTCCCGAGGGGACGACCATCGAGGTCGACGACCTCTTCTACAACGTTCCGGCTCGCCGGAAGTACCTCAAGCAGGACGGGACGGAGTTCGCCCACGTCAACACGGTCGTGACGGGCTACGCGCTGGCGAACCCGGACGTGGCAGTCTCGCTGACCCACGACGCCCGCGAGACGTTCGCGACCACCGGCGGCGGCGACCGCCGCGAGGCCGTCATGGCCGTCTACGGCCGCGACGTCGCGGAGGCGATGGTCGACGTGGACGCGGGCGCTGGGAGCACCGGCGTCGGTGATTCGACGGCGGACGACGCCGAGACCGCAGAGGCGGATGGTGATGACTTCCCCGACGGTCCGCTCGACGGCGTCTCGGGGCTGGTCAGTCACCCGGAGACGACGCGAGCCAGCCGCGAGTACCTCGCGACGTACGTCAACGGGCGATACGTCACCGCCAACACTGTCCGCGACGCCGTAGTCGAAGCCTACGACACCCAGCTGGCGCCGGACCGCTACCCCTTCGCTGTCCTCTTTCTCGACGTGCCCGCTGGCGACGTCGACGTCAACGTTCACCCCCGGAAATTAGATGTCAGGTTCGCCGACGACGAGGGCGTCCGCGAGCAGATCCGAACCGCCGTCGAACGTGCGCTCCTCGATGCCGGCCTGCTGCGCAGCGGCGCTCCCCGCGGGAAGTCCGCGCCCGAACAGACCGAAATCGCGCCCGACCGGGGCGGTGGGACGGCCGATATTGACCGAAGCGCGGGCGTGGATGCGGACGCCAGCACCACCTCCACTCGCGACGACAGTATCGATGCCGCCACAGACGGCGTCGGTGCCAGCGAGAACGAACGGACGAACGGGACAGACGACGCGAGCAGGACAGACGACCCGAGCGGGACCGCCGAGAGGACGGCTGACACAGCTGATCGTGCAGCGGAGTCGCACTCGTCCACCGGGGGGACGACCGACGTCTCGCAGTCGAGCACGGACCGACCGACGGGACAGACGACGGGGAACTCTCACCGCACTGGGGCGGGAAGCGAGCAGCGAGACCGGGGTCCAGTGATCGAGTCCGGAAGTCGACGCAACGGGGAAAACGCTGCCCGGAAGTTCAGCGGCGGTCACGACCAGACGCGACTCGGCGGTGAGGGCGGCGACAGCACGGCCGAGGACGCGACGAGTGGTCGGGCCGAGCCCTTCGACTCGCTCCCGTCGATGCGGGTGCTCGGACAGTTCCAGGACACGTACGTCGTCGCGGAGACGGCCGACGGACTCGTCCTCGTCGACCAGCACGCGGCCGACGAGCGCATCAACTACGAACGGCTGAGAGACCGATTCGCTGGCGACGTGACGACCCAGGCGCTGGCCAACCCGGTCACCGTGTCGCTGACCGCCCGCGAGGCCGAACTGTTCGAGGAGTTCGAGGATGCCCTGGCGACGATCGGGTTTCGTGCCGAACGAACCGGCGAGCGGAGCGTGGACGTACGGACCGTGCCGTCGCTGGTCGCCGACGTCGCCGACCCGGAGATGCTCCAGGACGTCCTCGGAGCGTTCGTCCGCGGCGACGGCGCGGCCGCAGATACCGTCGAGGCCGCCGCCGACGAGTTGCTCGCCGACCTGGCGTGTTACCCCTCGATCACGGGCAACACCTCGCTCACCGAGGGGTCGGTGCGGGAGTTGCTCGCGACGCTCGACGACTGCGAGAACCCGTGGGCCTGTCCCCACGGCCGCCCGGTCGTCGTCGAGTTCGACACCGACGAGATCGAAGCCCGATTCGAGCGGGACTACCCGGGCCACGCCGGCCGCCGTGAGTGAGGACAGGGACGCCGACCGACGCGAACGCGGGCAGTATTGATTTCGATATGGCGGGGTGATACGGTTCAAGCGTAGATTGAGGCCACACACGGGGACGCTGGAGCGGGCCACGGGGTCGAACCGCCGCAAGGGACGGTTGCACGGGAAACCGACCCAGCAAATTAAACCCCCGGACTGTGATCGGGGGGTATGACCGAGTTGGTCACGTTCGGGGAGACGGCCTTGCGACTGTCGCCGTCAGACGGGGAACGGTTCGAGACGACAGAGGACGTCCGGCTGCGGGTGTCGGGCACCGAGAGCAACGTCGCGGTCGCGGCGACGAGCGTCGGGGCCGAAGCGACGTGGTTGTCGAAGCTGCCCGACACGGCGCTTGGCCACCGCGTCGAGCGCGCGCTCCACCAGCACGGCATCGAGACCGAGATCGCCTGGGGTGAGGAGGGGCGCCAGAGTCTCGTCTTCGACGAGCGCGGCTCCGACCCTCGTGACGACCGGCGCTACGAGGACCGCAGTGCGTGTGCGGCGTCGACGGTCACGCCGGGGGAGTTGCCGATGGACCGCGTGCAGGGAGCCGACGCCACGTTCGTCGCCGGGAGCACGCTCGCGCTCTCGGGCGATATCGTCCAGACCGCGGAAGCGGTCATGCGTGCCGCGGGGGACAACCTGGTGGCGATGGATGTCGACTACCGGCCGGGACTGTGGTCGCCCGACGAGGCTCGGGAGACTCTGGAGCGAGTCTTCGACGCTGTGGACGTCCTCGTCGCCAACGAACGTGAGGCCGAAGTCCTGTTCGACCGGTCGGGTAACCCGCGACAGATCGCCCACGCTATCGCGTCTGCACACGACTTCGAGACGGTCGTCATCACGCGTAGCGGCCTGGGGGCACTCGCCTGGCACGACAGCGTCATCCACGAACAGGATGGCGTCGAGACCGAGACCGTCGACGAGTCGGGCCAGCACGCGGCGCTGGTCGGAGGCTTCCTCGGACGGGTCCTCGACGGCGCGGGAGTCGACGAGGCACTCAGATACGGTGTCGCGAGTGCCACCTTCTGCCGGACGCTCCCAGGGGCGATGACGACCGCGACACGTACGGAGATCGACGACCTGGTCGACGAACTCGGTACGGGTCGGTGACGGTCGGGGTCCGTGTCGAGTCCGGAACGGTCGACGACGGAGTCCGGAACGGTCGACGACGGAGTCCGGAACGGCCGGCCCAGGAGATCCGAGAGTGTACCTACGGTGTACCTGATGGCGATCCGACAGCCGAAAGACCGGCCGACAGCAGGTTGACAGCGGGTCGGGAGTCTGAACGGTCGACAGAGATATGACCCGGCCAGCCGACCACTCGCACATGCCGAGGACAGGAACGCGGGTCGTGACGTGTCTCTTTTCGATACTCGTCGTCGTCGCGGCCGTGGGGGTGCCCGTCGCGGCGAGTCTGACAGCCCAGTCCGCCACACAGGTCACGCTGACGGTCACCGTCGTCGACCAGAGCGGCAACCCGCTGGACGACGCCGAGCTGTCGGCGACCTGGGACGGCGGCGGACCGGTCAACGCCACCACCGCCGGCAACGGCAAGGCGTTCCTCGACGTCGCCGAGGGCGCCGACGTCACGATACGGGTGGACCGCTCTTTCTACGTCAGGAACGAACCCTACGTCGTCGAGAACGCCAGCGAAGGCGAAGTGACCATCGAGATGGCCCAGCGCGGTCGGACGACGGTCGTCGTCAGGGACGCCCAGGGACGCGTCTCCGACGCCATCGTCCGGATGTTCCAGGACGGGCGCCCGGTCGTCAACGCTCGCACGGGCTCGGACGGCACGTTCACGACGCCGGACATCGAGCGCGACGAGTACACGCTCATCACGTTCAAAGAGGGCTATCTCCGCAACCGGACGACGGTGACCGTCGACGGCCAGATCCGCCAGGAGATGACCATCGAGCAGTCGACCGTACTGGCGACGTTCCGCGTTCGCGACGACCACTTCGACCCCGCACAGTCGCTGACCGGTGCCAACGTCACGGTCCCGGGTGTCGCCGACGTGACGACCCAGAGTAACGGTCGGGTGACCGTCAGCGTCCCCGTCAACGACCGCTACGAGATCGGTATCACGAAACCCGGCTACGAAAGCGTCACCCGCGAACTCGACGTCGAGGAGTCGGCAGTCTCGCTCAACGCGACTATCCAGCGGATCCCCGCGATCAACATCACGACCGACAACCAGCGGATCGTCGTCGGTGAACCCGTCCGCGTGACCGTGACCGACGAGTACGACGACCCGGTCGCGAACGCCTCGGTGAGTCTCGACGGGTCGACCATCGGCGAGACCAACGCCAACGGCGTCGTGAGTGTCCCCATCGAGAGCGCCGGCAACCACACCATCGGCGCGAACGCCAGGGACCTCTCGGCCAGCGCCACCGTCGAGGGCGTCGAACCCGCGCCCGAGGAGACGCCCACGGCGACGGCGACGGCGACGCCGACCGCGATCCCCACCACGACCGAACCGAGCGGCGCACTCGGTCCAGGGTTCGGGGTCGTCGCCGCCGTCCTCGCGCTCCTGGCGGTCGCACTGCTGGGCCGCCGTCGGTAGTCCGCCTGCTGTCCGCCGCTCGTCCCGTTTCTTCCCCACCTGACCCACAGCAGCGAACTGCTCACCGTTCGCAGGGTAACTGCTCGCCCGTCGACACCCATTTACTCGCTCGTGTGGTATGATAACGTATGCCGACAGACGAACCGGCGGTGGGTGCGGAACTGACCGACGCCGAAATCGAGGCGCTCCACGAGGTCGAACTGGGCGTCGAGTGGCTCCACCGGGCTCACGGGAAACTGCTGGCGTTTCACCACAACACGGGCCACGCGATGGAACACCTGGCGGCGGCCGAGGCGCTGTTGCGCGAGAGCGGGTACGACGACATCGCCGACGACGTCCGCGACCGGTACCTGCCCCGTGGCGTCGTCGACGGCGACCGGTGGTCCTACGACCTCGTGGAGTCGTTCCAGCACGGGTTCATGGACGACGTCGCCGCGTTCGCCGAGCGAACTCGGCGGGAGGTCGGAGACGGCCGAAGTCACGTCGCCGAGCGCCGGCAAGAACGCGAGTGGAAGGCCCGCGCCGAGGAGTGACCGGCCAGGGATCAGTGGTTCTGAATCGCGTCGACGACCATCGCGGCGGCGACGACGGGCTCTTTCGGGACCGAACTCGCGTCGTCGATGGTGACGTCGTAGCGGTCTCGGATGGTGATCCGTGACTCGATGGTGCCGACGTGGCCGCCGTTGGCGTCGGTGATCTCGTATTTGTGTGGGATGAGTCCGCCGAAGGGGACGTAGTGACGGGCCAGCGTGTACACTGCGCCCCGGGAGTTCAACTCGGCGAGTTTCGCCCCGTCGTCGGCGTCGCGGATCCGCCAGGTGTCCTGGAATATCGAGAAGTCGTTGTCTAGCACGACGAGTTCTTCCCCCGTCCGTGCGTCCGAGAGCACGTAGTTGCCCGCGACATCGAGCATGCCCGTCGCGTCGACGGTGAACACGTCGTTGCCGTCGCCGTCGACGAACGGGAACTTCTCTTTGAGCTTGAACAGCTTCTGTTTCCCCCGGAGGACGACGTCGCCGGTCGCGTCCTTGGCGCGATACTTGTTCCTGATGAGCGACTGTTCGACGACGTAGTGGTCGTCCGAGAGGTCGATCCCCGAGATGTCGTAGGACTGAACCATCGTTCCCATCGGATCTCGCCCGGCTTCGACGTAAAAACCTAAGCACTGTTTCAGAGCGCGCGGAAGGGTCTTACCGCCGCGCCACCAAGTGGGGGTATGCCCACGAGCATCGAGGTCCCGGACGACCTTGCAGAGCGCCTGGAGAGCCACTGCGAAGAGGGCGAGACGACGGCGGAGTTCATCCAGGAACTCGTCTCGATGTACGAGACCGAGGGTGCGTTCCTCCAGGAAGGCTACTCGGAGTGACGGTGGGCGACCGACGCCCAGACGGCGTCTATCGCGTCGAGGAGTGGGTCGCGTCGACGAACGCCACCTTTGGCGGAATCGACAGTGTTTCCCTGTCCCGTTCCCTGGACGCGACTAGATGAGCAAGGACGTCATCGAGGTCCGCGGGGCCGAGGAGCACAACCTCAAGGACGTCGACGTCGAGATCCCGCGGGAGGAACTGACTGTCGTCACGGGCCTGTCGGGGTCGGGCAAGTCGTCGCTGGCCTTCGAGACGATCTACGCCGAGGGGCAACGGCGCTACATCGAGTCCCTCTCCGCGTACGCCCGCAACTTCCTGGGCCAGATGGACAAACCCCAGGTCGAGAACGTCGAGGGGCTCTCGCCCGCGATCAGTATCGACCAGAAGAACGCCGCGAACAACCCCCGGTCGACGGTGGGTACCGTAACCGAATTGCACGACTACCTCCGGCTACTGTATGCCCGTGTCGGCACGCCACACTGTCCGGAGTGCGGTCGCGAGGTCGGCGAGCAGTCCGCCCAGCACATGGTCCGACGGATACTCTCGCTGCCCGAAGGGACGCGCATCAAGATCTGTGCGCCGGTCGTGCGCGATCAGAAGGGGATGTTCGAGGACCTGTTCGACGACCTGCTGAGCGAGGGGTACGCCCGCGTCGAGGTCGACGGCGAACCCTACGACCTCTCGCTCGACGACCCCGACCTGGACGAGAACTACGACCACACCGTCGACGTGGTCGTCGACCGCGTGACCGTCTCCGAGGACGCCCGCTCGCGGATCACCGACTCCGTCGAGACTGCCCTCGAAGAAGCCGAGGGCCTTCTGAAGGTGATCGTCCCGGACCCGCCCGAGGAGACGGGCCTCGGTGGGTCGGTTTCCCGGTCTGTCGGCGACCTCTCCGGTGCGGGCGAGGCGGGCGAGGGCGCAGACAGCGAGGACACAGACGACGGCGAGAGCGACGACACCGACGACCGTCTCGTCGTCGAGTTCTCCGAGGAACTCGCCTGCACGCACTGTAACGTCGACATCAGCACCATCGAGACCCGTTCGTTCTCGTTCAACAGCCCCTACGGCGCCTGCCCGGAGTGTGAGGGTATCGGCTCGACGAAGGAGGTCAGTGAGGACCTCGTGATCCAGGACACCTCCAAACCCCTGAAACACGTCTTCGAGCCCTGGAGTTACAACCGCACGTACTACTCGCGACAACTCGACAACGTCGCCGAGCACTTCGGCGTCTCGCTCGATACGCCCTTCGAGGACCTCGACCCGGCGATCCGCCGGCAGTTCCTCTACGGCACCGACCGGCAGGTCCACTTCGAGTGGACCACGAAGAACGGCACCCGCGAGAAGACCGAGCGCTTCGAGGGTGTCATCCCCAACCTGGAACGGCGCTACGTCGAGACGGACTCGGACCGCGCTCGCGACCACATCGAGAACTACATGGCCACCACGACCTGCCCGGCGTGTGAGGGCACGCGCCTGAAAGCCGAGTCCCGCGCGGTGCTCGTCGATGGCGCGGCCATCTCCGAGGTGAGCGAACTGTCGATCGGCGACGCCCTCGCCCACTTCGAGGCGATGGAAGCCAACCTGAACGAGCGCGAGACGAAGATCGCCGAAGAGATCCTCAAGGAGATCCGCGCCCGCCTCGGGTTCATGTGCGAGGTCGGCCTCGACTACCTCACACTCGACAGGGAAGCCTCCACGCTCTCCGGTGGCGAGAGTCAGCGCATCCGCCTCGCCACCCAGATCGGGAGCGGGCTCGTGGGTGTGCTGTACGTCCTCGACGAGCCCTCCATCGGGCTCCACCAGCGCGACAACGACAAATTGCTCGACACGCTGGAGGAACTCCGGGACCTCGGGAACACACTCATCGTCGTCGAACACGACACGGAGACGATGCGCCGGGCCGACAACGTCATCGACATGGGGCCCGGCCCCGGCAAGCGCGGCGGCGAGATCGTCGTCAACGGCAGCGTCGACGACGTGAAAAACACCGACGACTCGGTCACCGGCGACTACCTCTCGGGCGAGCAGGCGATCCCGGTGCCCGCCGAGCGCCGCGAGTCCGACGGCCACCTCACCATCGTCGGTGCCCGCCAGCACAACCTCAAAGACTTGGAGGTCGACATCCCGCAGGGGTGCTTTACGACTATCACGGGCGTCTCCGGCTCTGGCAAGTCGACGCTGATGCACGACGTCCTCTACAAGGCGCTCGCCCGCGACATGCACGGCAACACCGACGTCGAGCCCGGCGAACACGACGCCATCGAGGGGCTGGAGGGCATCGAAACCGTCCGGCTCATCGACCAGTCCCCCATCGGGCGGACCCCCAGGTCGAACCCCGCAACCTACACGAACGTCTTCGACCACATCCGCGAGCTGTTCTCGGAGACGAGCCTCGCCAAGCAGCGAGGGTACGACCAGGGGCGGTTCTCGTTCAACGTCAAGGGGGGCCGCTGTGAGGAGTGTGGCGGGCAGGGCACGGTCACCATCGAGATGAACTTCCTCTCGAACGTCAAGGTGCCCTGCGAGGAGTGTCACGGCGCTCGCTACAACGACGAGACGCTCGACGTCACCTACAAGGACGCCACCATCGCCGACGTCCTCGACATGACTATCGAGGAGGCCTACGACTTCTTCGAGGGCCACTCCCAGATCCGCCGCCGGCTCAAACTCCTCAAGGACGTCGGGCTGGACTACATGCGACTCGGCCAGCCCTCGACGACGCTCTCTGGGGGCGAGGCCCAGCGCGTCAAACTCGCCGAAGAGTTGGGCAAGAAGGACTCGGGCGAGACGCTCTACCTGCTCGACGAGCCCACCACGGGACTGCACCCACACGACGAGCGCAAACTCATCGAGGTGCTCCACCGGCTGACCGACAACGGCAACACCGTCGTCGTCATCGAGCACGAACTCGACCTCGTCAAGAACGCCGACCACATCGTGGACCTGGGTCCCGAAGGCGGCGAAGCCGGCGGCCAGCTCGTCGCCAGCGGCACTCCCGAAGATGTCGCCCGTTCCGAGGACTCCTACACCGGGCAGTACCTGCGTGACCTCCTGCCCGCAGTCGACCTTGAAGGCCCGCGCGGCGACCGCGTCGTCACGGCCGGCGCCGACGGGGAACTCGAACCCGCCCCGCGAGCCGACGACGACTGACGCCCCACTTTTTACTGCGGGGGGTTTCCTCGCTCACTGCGTTCGCTGCGGGAACCCCCCGTTGCAAAAACTTGGGGAAAAACTGCCGGACGCTACGCTCACTGCGTTCGCTTGCGTCCGGTGAAACCACGCCTCGCGACGCTCGGCGCGGTACGTTTGTGACCTGTCCACCGTGGCGCGCGCTGTCGAGCGGTGCGAGGCGCTCCGCGCCTCGATGCGAACGGGGAGCGTAGCGACCCGTGAGCGCTTTTATGCGCGAGACGACACCGTGCGAGGTCTTCGTGAGCGGAGCGAACGAAGGCTCGTCAGAGCTTGCTCTGACGGTGGATGAGCATCGAGCGGGCGGTGCGGAGAGCGAGATGCGCAAGAGGTTGGGGAGGTGTGAGGCCGTTGCGGTTCGGTTCGGTTCGGTGCGGTTCGGTGCGGTGGAGAGCGGTTGCGGTCCCTGGTGGACTGAAAGGGCGAGGCACGCTCGCGGCGACCATCGGGAGCGGAGTCGCCTGTGTGGGCCACTATCCGCGCGAGTGCGGTGCGGTGTGACTGTTCGAGCGCGGATATCCCGCACAGCGCCCGCGAGCGGCCCGAGGGCTTTCAGCCATCAGCGTGAGTGGCGGTCGATCCGACAGTTAGCGAGCGTGCCGAGGGCTTTCAACGCACGTCGCCGAGTGCGGTCACGTCCACTCAACCGTCTGCGTCGTCGATCAGCCGCTCGGCACGTCTGACCAGACTCGCACTCAGCCGGGCCCCAACCTCGTCCATCGCGTAGAGCGTCTGAATCGCTTCGTCACCGTCCAAAATCCCCTGCTCGACAGCCCGAACCAGTACGCCGATAGACCCGGAAACGGGGATCGAGAGCGCTTTACACACTTTCCTGAGTGGCTTGTCGTCCGTGACTGCGACGACCCGACCGTCAGTATCGAGTGCGAGAGCGAGCACGCCAACGTCTCCAGCGTCGCCACCAGGTTCTCCGAGATGGGATCGAGCGTCATCGAGCCGGTCTTCCGCACGCACGACCCGGAATCCATCCCGTTCACGAACAGCTGCGAACGCGGCCTGTGACCGGTCGTCGACCAGTTCGTCGGCGACGCGCTCGGGGATCACGACCTTGCCGTCCAGTCCGTCGAGCAAGTCCACCGCATCGACGGCTGCCAGTGTGATGAAGACGCTCGCGTCGACAATCAGCATCCGGTGGGTGTCGTCGACAACGTCACCGTCACCGTCACCGTCGTCGTCTGTCGCGTCCCCACTCATCGCAACGCGTCGACGTCGTCGGCCAGGTCGGCCTCGTCGTAGTTCGAGAGGATCCCCCGGTCGTTGGCTTCGGCCATCATCTCCGCGATTGTCACCCCTGCAAGCTCGGCCGCACCGCGCATTCCCACCTCGCCGTCCTGGTACCGCTGGAGTGCGAGGCGGATCAGTTCCTCGCGCGCTCCACGACGGAGAGCCTGGCGGACCGCGTCACTCCGACTTTCCCCACGCGCCTCGGCGAGTCGCTCCACGAGGTCGAGTTCCTCCTCGCTCATGCGCGTCGTGACGTTCTCCATGCGCAATGCAACGCATTGCGACGTATTAAATTTCTCTGCACGGTCGCTGCTGGTCGCCCTCTCGCTGAAAAACGTTTGCCACACGGACGGATTCGAATCAACGAGCCAGTTCACAGCATCTCGGGTACGCCAATTACGACAGCCCTACGATTTCACCCGGCAACTCCTCTCGGCTGTGCGCCGCCTCGAAGTCCACTTCGGGTCCGACGGGCACGAACCCGGTCGGATTGATGTCCGTATGACTCCGGTAGTAGTGCGCTTTGATGTGGTCCAGATTCACCGTCTCCGCGACGCCCGGCACCCCGTAGACGTCCCGGACGAACCCCCAGAGGCTGGGGTAGTCGACCACACGCTTGCGATTCACCTTGAAGTGGGTGTGGTAGACCGAATCGAACCGTACGAGCGTCGCGAACAGGCGCAGGTCCGCGAGCGTCAGGTCGCCCAGCAGGAACCGCTGTTCCGAGAGGACGTCCTCCCAGTGGTCGAGCGCCTCGAAGACGTTCGCGACGGCGGCCTCGTAGTCGGCCTGGGTCTCGGCGAAGCCGGCACGGTACACGCCGCGGTTGAGCGGGCCGTACAGTTCGTCGATGGTCTCGTCGATCTCGTCGCGCCGACGCTCGGGATAGAGGTCGGTAGCACCAGCGTCGTCTCCGAAGTTCGCCGCCAGCGTCCGCATGATCTCGTCGGACTCCTCGTCGACGATCGTTCCCGCCTCGCGGTCCCAGAGGACCGGCACCGAGACACGTCCGGTGTAGTCGGGATCGGCGGTGGTGTAGACCTCGTGGAGGGAGTCGCTCCCGTGGATCCGGTCGGCCGTACACCCCTCTTTCCCAGGCGTGAACTCCCAGCCGTCGTCCCGTCGGTGGGGGTCGACGACGCTGATACCGATGCTGTCTTCGAGCCCGAGCAGCGCGCGGGTCAGCAACGTTCCGTGGGCCCACGGGCAGGCCCACGAGACGTAGAGGTGATACCGGTCGGGGTCGGCGGGGTGGGCGTCCGTGCCCAACTCGTCGCGGAAGGTCGTCTCCTCGTGGTCCAGGTCCGCCCAGACATCGTTCGATACGTCAGCGTGCCAGTCGCCGTCTATGAGTCGTCCCATCGGTGTCGTGTATGTACTGTCTCTCGTTTTTGTGACCTGTTCGTCCGTCGTCGGCTGATACTCCACGATCACAGCAGCGTCGGCCCGACAGCGTAGGGCCAGGACGTCGTCGCCAGCGCGAGAAAGACCACCGCGGTCCCCGCGAGGCCGACGTTCTTGAGGAAGTGGATCTGCTCGTTTTGCCGATCCATCCCCTCCTGGTTCCAGAAGTCGTGCATCACGGGCGTGACGCCGACGAGAAAGCCCAGCACCGCGAGCGCACCGACCGCAGGTGCGAACCCGAGCAGGATCGACCCCGCGCCGGCCACGAGCGCGACGCTCGCCAGCGGCACCGTCAACCGCGCCGCGGGGGCGCCCTTGCTTTCGGCGTAGGCCACCGTCTCGTCGAGTCCCTGCAGGTTCCCGAGCGCCAGAAAGCCCAGGACCGCCGCGAACAGCGCCCGTCCGACCAGCAGCGCCGCGCCGCCGAGTGCCGTCTCGACGGCCATCAGTCCCACACCCTCGAGCCCGGACCGGCGTCGCTGTTCTGTCCCACGATACTGTCGACCGCGCCGCGAGTGTGCGTTCCGTTCATCGCATCTCCGACTTCCGCCGAGATGGATATAACTCTCAGGCATACCGTGGTATACCGGGTTGGGTGTAGTAGACCGGGTATACCGAGGTACACCGGGCGGAGAGGCGGACGTCGAGACAGGCACGGGTGAGGGCAGCGTTGCACGGACAGTGACAGCGGAAGAGGATTTTTCAGGGCCCGGATCGGAGAGGTGGGCAAGATGAAGGCGAGCGATCCGGAGGACCCGTTCTCGCAGGTGGACCCGCAGGCCTGTCCCACGGCGGAGACGATGGACGTCATCGGGACGCAGTGGCGACTCCACGTCCTCCACGACCTGCAGGGCGGCGAGTTGCGGTTCAACGAACTCAAAGAAGAGATCGGCGCGAGTTCGCGGACGCTCTCCCAGGCGCTCGACGCACTGATGGACGCCGGTCTCGTCGACAAGCGCATGGAGGAGGCCGCGCCCGTGGCGACGTACTACTCGCTGAGCGAGAAGGGCGAGGCGCTCGCCCCCGTCTTCGACGAACTCGACGCCTGGGCCCGCGAGTACGTCGATCCCGAAGAGTACTCCGTCGAGTGAGGGTTCGTGGACCCGTTCGCGACTTCCGTGCCAGGCCCTCTCACGCTCACACAACGCTTATTTCCGACCCGCAAGCACGTGCTGACGCACCGATGACGACCGACACACTGGACCGCGGGACCGCGAAAGCGGCTCGCGGCTGGGTTCCGGCAGTATCGAACGCGTAACCACTGGTTTTCGACGACGACGCGAACCGATAGACAGCGACTGCTGTGTCGAACCGGGATACTTTCCTACGAAGGTAACGGCCACCGCAACGGAGGTGACGGCAGTGCGGCGTAGCGAAACGTTTCTCGCAACGAGCAAGGAAGCGCCCGACGCAGGGACCGAAACCGTCGCGCTCATGCGACGGGCAGGGCTGATACGCGAGTTCGGCAGCGGGCTCCACGGCTTTCTCCCCTCCGGCGAGCGCGTCCGGCGCACGGTCACCGAACGTATCGAACGAGCGATGGACGACTGTGGCGCCCAGCGAGTCAGCCTGCCCGCGCTGCAGTACAGCGACGTCTGGGAGCAAAGCGGTCGCTGGGCGAACTTCGAGGACGAGATGTTCACTCTCGACAATCGGCACGGCCAGGCGATGTGTCTCGCACCCTCTCACGAGGAGGGCGTCGTCCACCTGCTGGACGGACTGGTCCGGTCACACGACGATCTGCCTCTCCTGGCGTACCAGGTGACCGAGAAGTACCGCGACGACCACGCCCGCAACGGCCTGTTGCGCTGCAAGGCGTTCACGATGAAAGACGCCTACAGCGTCCACACGGACCGCGCGAGTCTCGACCGCACCTACGACCGGATCCGGACGGCGTATCTCGACGCTTTCGACGACCTGGGTCTCGACGTGGCGGTCGTGGCCGCCGACAACGAGGTGATGGGCGGCCACGCATCCGAGGAGTTCGTCGCACCCGTCGCCGAGGGCAGCGACGACCTCGTCTACTGCACGAGCGAGGACTGTCGCTTCGGTCGCACCGACGAGTCGGCGGCCTTCGACGCGCTCGCCGACGGCGACGACTGTCCCGACTGCGGGACCCGACTCGCCGCAACCGAGGGTATCGAAGTCGGCCACGTCTTCAAACTCGGGACTCGCTACACCGAGGCGCTCGGGCTCACCGTCGACGGGGCCGACGGCGGCCGGATACGTCCCACGATGGGCAGTTACGGCATCGGCGTGACGCGGACGCTCCAGACGGTCCTCCAGCAGGCGCGAGACCGATCCGATTCAGACGGCTGTCGCTGGCCCGTCACCGGCTGGGGCACGGTCGCACCCTACCGGGCGGCTATCGTCCCTCTCGACTACGCCGGCGACCACCGCGCGATCGCCGACGAACTCCACACGGCTTGTGGCCCCGAGGACACCCTGCTGTTCGACGACCCCGACCAGTCGATCGGCGAGCGCTTCGCCGAGTGCGACCTCCTCGGGGTTCCCGCCGTGGTGGTCCTCGGCAACCACTACACCGAGACCGGCGAGGTCGAGGTCGAGTACGCCGACGGGACGACCGAGTTCGTCGACCCCGGGAACGCGCCCGAGGCAATCCGCGAGTTCGAGGGCGGAACGAGCGGCTAATCCAGTCTCGACGCCGCCGAAGCGGTCCACCCTCTCACATCGCACTGGATTTTTGACCGTTCGCCGAGAGACGGGGGTATGGTCTCCCGCGATACGAAAGAAACCGCCCTCCTCGTTATCCTCGCGATGGTCGGGTTCCTCGTCGCGAGTGCGTTGAACGCTCCCGACGTCGTCGCGTTCGGGATCCTCGTTTGCGTCGGAGGCCTCGCACCCACCCTCCGCGACGAGTGGCGCCGCCGACAGCAGGCGTAGCTGAAACGAATTTCAGGGACCGTTTAACCCCTTCGGGCACCGAGTAACAGGTATGCCCACTGCGTTCTACGCCGCGCTCGACGACCGGCTGCTCGTCGTCGCCAGAGAGAGCGGCGATCCGACCGACGGTGATCCGGCCGGCACCGACTGGACGGCGACGGAACGCCTCGTCGGTACGGAGTTCCAGTCGGTCGCCGCGAGCCCGGACCGCCCCGAGCGGGCGTTCGCAGGCACCGTCGAGTCCGGCATCCAGCGCACGACCGACGGCGGCGACACCTGGACGCAGGTCTTCGGCACCGACGACCGTGTCACCTCACTGGCCGTCAGCCCGCACGACACCGACGTGGTGTGGGCCGGTACCGAACCCTCTGCAGTCTACCGCTCGACCGACGGCGGCGACTCCTGGGAGTCCCTGCCGCCGCTGACGGACCTGCCCTCTGCCTCGAAGTGGTCGTATCCGCCCCGCCCGCACACCCACCACGCCCACTGGCTCGAACCCGATCCACAGGATCCGGACCGCCTCTACGTCGCCATCGAGGCCGGCGGCTTCATCACAACCGAAGACGGCGGCGAGACGTGGATCGACACCCCTGAAGACGCCCGCTTCGACAACCACACGCTCGCGACCCATCCCGACGTTCCTGACCGGGTCTACACCGCCGCCGGCGACGGCTACGCCCAGTCCGAAGACGGCGGCGTCACGTGGTACTACCCACAGGAGGGACTCGACCACCGCTACGTCTGGGGGATGGCCGTCCCGCGCTCCGACCCGGGTACCGTGGTCGTCTCGGCGGCCAGCGGTGCGCGTAGCGCTCACACCGTCTCGGCGGCCGAGGCGTTCGTCTACCGGACGACGGACGCCGATGCCGTGAGACAGGGGGGTGAGAACCAGACGAACGTCGAGTGGACCCTCGCGATGGACGGCCTCCCCGACCCAGCGGGCACGGTCCGTTCGGTACTGGCCGCCGGAAGCGGCGCCACGCTGTTCGCGTTGAACAACCGCGGGCTCTATCGCTCGGACGACGCTGGCGAGCGCTGGCACCGACTCGACCTCGACTGGCCCGAGACCTACGAGTCACAGAGACCGAGCGGGCTCGCCGTCGTCAGTGGCTGAGAGATACGGACACCACTCTCGACCGTCGTCGCTCGACTGCTCGTCAGTCGTCGTCTGCAGCTCCGGACGTGGTGGCATCGCTCGGGTCCGTGTCGACACTCGCCGCCGACCTGCTCGGCTCGTCTGCACCGGGCTCGTCGCGAACGTCGAACTCGTCGACAGTCTCGGCCAGGTCCGTCGACTCCGATTCGAGTCGCTCGACGGTCGCCGTCACGTCCGAGACGGCCCGCTCCTGGTCTGTGACCGTGTCGGCGGCGGATTCGGCGCGCTCGACGGTCTCGCGGCTGACATCCCCCACGGATTCGACCATCGAGGCGACCTCCTCGGTGGAGGCGGCCTGGTCGTCGGTCGCGGCGCTGATCGACTGGACGCCGTCGTTGGCCTCCTCGACGGCCGCGACGATCGACTCCAGCGAGTCGACCGCGTCGTTGACCGTCTCTATCCCCACCGAGACGCGCTCGTTCATCTCCCGGATGTCCGCGACGGTCGTCTCCGTGCTCCCTTTGACGGTCTCGACCCGCCCTTCGATCTGCTCGGTGGCCTCGCGGGTCTCCTCGGCCAGTCCCTTGATCTCGTCGGCGACGACCGCGAACCCCTCACCCGCTTCACCGGCCCGGGCCGCCTCGATCGAGGCGTTCAGCGCCAGCATGTTCGTCTGGTCGGCGATGTCTGCGATGAGGTCCGTTATCTCCTCGATCTCGGCCATCTCGTCGTCGAGTCGCTCGACCTCGCTGACGGCGGTCTCGGCGGTCGTCTCGATCGCGTCCATCTCCTCGACGGCCGCGCCGGCCCGCTCGCGCCCGGTCTCGCCGAGGTCGGCGGCCTTCGCGGTGACTTCCGCCACCTCGTCGGCCGAGGCAGCGATCTCCTCGATCGTCGCGGACATATCGGTGAGTTCCCCCGAAGCCTCCCGGATCGTCTCGTCCTGGCGCTGGGCACCCTCAGCCATCTCGCCGACCGCGCGGTCGACTGTCCGGTTCGTCTCCGCGACCTCTCCGGCAGTGCTGGTCGCCTCACGACTCGATGCGACGACGTCTTCGGAGAAGGCCCGGACCGTCGCGACAGTTCGTTCCAGGTCGGCGGCCATCTCGTTGAACGCGGTCGCGATCTCGGCCATCGCCTCGTCGTCGACGTCTTCGTCGAGACGCCGGGTCAGGTCACCCGCGGCGACCCGTTCCATGACTGCGCTGTACTCGCGGGCCTGCCGTTCGAGACGGTCGGCCAGCGCTTCCGCCCGTTCGCGGGCCTGTTCGGCCTCGCTACTGGCCTCGCGAGCCTCGCGCTCTGCGACTTCGGCTTCCTCCCGGGCTCGCTCGGCCTCGTCGATACGCTCGTTCAGCGAGTCACGCATCGTCCGGAACGAGCCGAACAGCCGACCGATCTCGTCCACGCGGTCGGCCTCGGGAACAGTCACGTCGAGGTCACCGTCGGCGATGGCGGTCGCCGTCCCGTCCAGCCGTGAGAGGTCACGGCTCGTCCAGCGTCCGAGTGTCAACGCGATGGCGGCCAGCCCGAGGACCGCGGCACCGACCAGCGCGCCCAGACTCTTCGTGACCGTCCCGACCAGTGCGAACGCCGACGAGGCGGGTTCGTGAGTCATGACTACCCAGTCGGCACCCTGGACGGGCGCGTATCCCATCGCCATACTCCGCTCGTTCATCTCCATCTGCATGTACCCCGAACTGCCGTTCAGCCCGCGCCTGACCGCCATCGAGTCGACGCCGCTCTCGCCCCGGTTCTGTGCGAGAACCTCGTCGGTCCGGTGACTGATGACGGTCCGTCCGTCGCTATCGACGACCTTCGTGAACGCGTTTTCCCCCGGGCGGGGGAGTCGGTCGACGGCCTGGGTCAGGTTGACGACGACGACCAGCGCGTCGCCGTTCTTGCGCGGGATGGCCGTCGCGATCGCGATAGCCGGCGTGTCGAACGTCCGCGAGTGGAACGGCTCCGAGACGACGGTCTGCTGTGACGTGTTACTCGAATCGGCCGCCTGTGCGACCGCGACGGCTTCGCGTGCGGCCGACTCCCAGCCGAACGAGGCGTTCGCCAGGTCGGTGTCCGCGACCGACTCGTTGGACCCCCCCGGGACCGTCGACTTGTCCACGTCGACGTAGTGGATAGCCTCCGTCTCATGGGGCAGTCGACCGGCCTCGAACTCCTCCTGGAGGAACGATTCGGTTCTGAGTGCGGTCCCGGTCTGGACCGCCAGCGCGTTCGAGAGCAGCGACGTCTCCTGGCGCAACGAACCGAGCCAGTTACCGACCAGTCCGCTCTGCGTTCGCGCGCTCTGTTCTAACCTGTCCTCTGTCTCCGACCGGACGCTATCTGTCGTCTGCGCGTACGTGTACCCGCCGATCGCAGTGATGAGAACGATGACCGCGAGAAACCCGACGGCGAGTTTGACAGCGTAGCGGCGCCGGACTGCACCCGGAACGATTCTCCCAGCGATATCGACCATTCGTACGGACCGACTGCGATCCGGATACTAAGTTCTAGCTTCCCCGTATTCAACTGTGATAGCGAAAGCTCCTTCTACTGGGTGACCCGGTGGTCGGTTTCGGCGAGGGTGACCACTCGGGTCCTCATAGTGATTATTGTAGTGATTTACCGGTACACGCTGACCCCGGGGTCGGCGCGATCCGGAAATAATCTACAATAAGCACTATCAGACCGCGAGACCGATACCGTAGACGAGAGCCGTCGCCGCGAGCGCGGCGAGTGCCGAGTACGCGAGCACTTCGACTGCCCGGCGGCGGTCCCTGCGCACGGCCTCGGCGTCGCCGACAGCCCCGGCGCCACCGCCCGACCCCGAGAGGTCGTAGCGAGCGAGCGCGCCGAAGCCGACACAGAAGCCCAGTCTGTCCTGGACGAAGCCGACGAACCCGCCGAACCAGAGCGGGAACGTCCAGAGGACCGTCGTCTCCGGGCGACCGGTGGCGAACACGAACAGCGTGGCACCGACGGCGGCCGCCGTCGTGAGGGCACCGACGGTTCGGCGTTTCCGGCGCTCGTCGCGCCCGATGTTGCAGACACCTGGCTGGTACTCTGACATGATCGGCAGTACGAGGGATTCCGACTTAACGACAGCATCAAACTGCGTGGGTATGTCGAACGGTACCGAACGACTTTCCGGACAATCCCGACCGTCAACGAGGCGACGGGACTGAAAGGTATTTACCGCCGAGCGGCCCAATCACGGGTATGCGCGACTTCGTCGTCGTCGGCTGTGGCCCGGCCGGTTCGCGGTTCGCCCGCCGCGCTGCCGAACTGGGTTACGACGTCCTGGCCTTCGAACAGGGCGAGGTCGGCGAGCCCCTGGCCTGTTCGGGCCACGTCTCGACCGACATCTGGGAGTTTACCCCCGACGGCGCCCGTGAGCGACTCCTCCAGAACGTCGTCTACGGCGCTCGTTTCCATCTCGAGGACCCGACCGACGCACCCGACGTGGTGACCGCGTCTGACCCGGATCGTGAGCCGAACGAGACGGACCGAACGCCGGCGAGCGACGGCGGCACTGCCACGGTCGGTGGTGATGGCGGTGCCGGCGACGACCCTGGGACTCCGCGGACGGACTCTCCGGCGGACGGTCCGGGGTACCCCTTCTACAAGGACGAGCAGGTATCGAACGTCATCGATCGTGTCGGTCTCGACCGGGAACTCGCCGACGCCGCCCGCGACGCGGGCGCGGACCTGCGCGAACACCACACTGTCCTCGACGTCGCAGAGCACGCCGACCACGTCGAGGTCGACGTCCGCGGTCCGGACGGCGTCGAGACCCACCGTGCCCGGATGGTCGCCGGCTGTGACGGCCCCAAGTCCCGCGTCCGTCGCGACCTCGACCTGCCCGAACCCGGCGAGTTGCTCCACGGCGTACTCGGCTTTACCGACGAGGCCGACGCCGGGGATTTCGTCGACGTCCACCTCACGGTCCCTCGCTTTTTCGCCTGGCGCATCCCCCGGGGCGAGGCGGGCGTCGAGTACGGTCTCGCCGTGCCACCGGGCGGCGACGTCCGGGAGCGCTTCGAGGCGTTCACCGAGTCCTACGGCGTCGAACTCGACCGCCGATGCTCGGGTCTCATTCCTATCGGCCCGCCCGACACCGTCACGAGCGAGCGAGCGTTCCTGATCGGCGACGCCGCAGCCCAGACGAAACCGTTCACCGGCGGCGGTATTCGGTACGGCATGACCGCCGCGGACCACGCCGCTCGAACGATCGACCCCGACGATCCAGCGACGCTGGCCGACTACGAGTCCGCCTGGCGCGGGGACCTCTCGCGGGAGATCGAACTGGGTCACTGGGTCCGATGGGCGTACTCGCTGCCCGAACCCGTCCAGAAACTGGGTCTGCGGGCGGTCTCGGGGAAGATCGGCGTCCACATGGACCGCCCCTCGACGGTCTTCTCGCGCGAGCAACTGCGGTCGCTGTTGCGGTAGCCCCGCCGGCGAGCGAGACGGGGACTCCTGGATAGTTTCCGGTATCTTCCCGACGCTCGTCGAAGCCAGTCACCGCCCGTCGGTAGAGAGTTCGACCGGCGAGGCGGTAGCAAAGCTCGTGCTGGGCCTTCTCGGATGCAAGGGAACGTGGGTGTCGGGTGCTTGTCACGACCGACCGTGAGGAAAACGAGGCGCGAATCGGTCACCGACGTCGGCGACCGAGTCGGACCGCTACGGACTGGCGTGGTACTCGCCGTGTTTCATTCCGAGGAAGAACACGACGATCGAAAAGACGATCATCGAGGGCAGGACCATCATGAAGACCGTCGAGGGTTCCATCACGGACGTGAGTGCGACGCTCGCGATGGCGACGATCACGACGAGCGGGCCGACCGAACGCGCGAAGTCGAATTCCATACAATTACTCGTGGCCGGACAGACAAAGTAGTTTAGATGTGGATCCACTCGGTATCCGACAGACGAGTGAAACCAGTGACACTCCTGCGGTGACCGACTCCCTGCCGAGGGATACTTCCGCGGTCGTGATCGCTGTCGAGAGGACGACGAAGGAGACGACGACGGTCAGTCGCGGCCGTGCGCGAAACCGCTCGTCGACCGCCCGAACGGACGGCGCGACACTTGACTGTGTGCTTACATGTTGCCTCGTCGCGCGGCCCAGTTGAACATTGGGGAGGCCCGCGACGATACTGTCGCGATAGTGGTGACTCGCGACGACCGCTCCCGAAAGACGTACCACGCCGACGGCCCCACGTCGGGGTAATGACTGTCATCGAGGGGATCCACGCGGACCACGGGGCGACCTTCGAGGAGCTGGGCGGCCGTCGCGTCGTCGGCGACTACGGCCGACCCGAGCGGACACACCGGGCGGTCCGCAACGTCGTCGGCGTCACCGAACACGTCTTCGGCGTCCTCGTCGTCGAAGGGGAAGACAGGGTAGAGTTCGTCGACAACGCCGTCTCGAACCGCGTGCCCGAGGCCGACGGCGAGGGCTGTTACGCCCTCTTGCTCGACCCCAGTGGGCAGATCCAGACCGACATGTACGTCTTCAACGCCGCCGAGGGCGAGCGTCTGCTGGTCTTTCTCCCGCCCGCCGAAGTCGATGCCGTCGCCGAAGACTGGGCCGGCAAGACGTTCATCCAGGACGTCACCATCACGGAAGCGACCGACGACTTCGGCGTCTTCGGCGTCTACGGTCCACAGGCCACCGAGAAAATCGCGAGTGTGCTCACGAACGCGAGCACGCCCGACGCTCCCCTGTCGTTCGTCCGCGGGACGATGGGCGAAATCGGCGTCACCGTCGTCCGCGACGACGGCCTCACCGCCGAGGAGGGCTATCTGGTGGTCTGTAGCGCCGACGCGGCCGAGGAGACGTTCGACACGCTCGAGAACCGTGGCCAGGCGGCCGCCCCGTTCGGATATCGAACCTGGGGGACGCTCACACTCGAAGCGGGGACGCCGCTGTTCGAGTCAGAACTTCAGGATCGGCTCCCCAACGACCTCGGGATCAGGAACGCGCTGGACTTCGAGAAGGGCTGTTACGTCGGCCAGGAGGTCGTCTC